>Ga0214921_10001587_pt1 | contig 38353 bp, 36 predicted proteins | sample LL1505_MetaG_FD_177992 | JGI IMG/M metagenome (GOLD analysis project Ga0214921, IMG submission 177992) | Freshwater microbial communities from Lake Lanier, Atlanta, Georgia, United States - LL-1505 | ecosystem: Environmental > Aquatic > Freshwater > Lake | place: USA: Georgia | collected...
ATCAAGGCATTTTTAGCACTCGGCTGTTCTGGCCTAGCACGGGTGGATTTCTTCCTAACTGAAAAAGGTGAAGTGATTATTAATGAACTCAACACAATGCCTGGATTTACCGCAACTTCGGTATTTCCAAAGATGTGGGCTGCAACAGGAATCGGGTATTCAGAAGTTATTACTCATTTATTGCATGGCGCGCAAAAGCGCACCAATGGGGTACTGGGTAATTAATTAGTTCTAGATTAATTCGTCACTGGACAGGTAAGTGTGCGAGTAATACCTGGAACCGCTTGAACCTTAGAGAGTATTGCGCGTCCGAAATCTTCCATCGATGGAGACTCTGCGCGCATGATGACATCGTATGGACCAGTAACGCCTTCAGCGAGTGAAACGCCTGGAATCGTCTTGATGACGTTGGCAACGGATGAGGCCTTGCCTACCTCAGTTTGAATCAAGATATAAGCCTGTATAGACATATGAATTCCTTTCACTTCGACCTAACGTTATCTCATGTCATAGGCTTATGGCTATGGGGTTTAGCGAAGCGGATGTGATCTCCGTACTGAGGGAAGTTTTCGCAACCACCGACCCCCGTCTCCTTGTCGGAATTGGCGATGATGCTGCCGTTATTCAGGGCGTATGCCGTCAAGTAATCACAACTGATGTTGCTGTTGCAGGCGTGCATTTTCGAACTGACTGGTCATCGGCCTTTGATATCGGGCGCAAAATTACTGCAGCAAATGTTGCTGACGTTCTATCGATGGGTGCTACCTGTGATTACTTAGTTGCCGCGGTGACACTGACAGGTGCAGAGGAATTAACGTGGATTGAACAACTCGCTCGTGGCATGAAAGCTGAGGCAGATCGCGCGGGAGCACTTATAGTTGGAGGAGATATTGCACGCTCATCGCTTATTACCATCGCAATGACGGCAGTGGGACGCTGTGAGATGCCGATTCTTCGCAGTGGCGCACGCATTGGTGATGACATCTACATTTCCTCACTCCCTGGTTGGTCTGCTGCAGGTCTTGCGCTGCTCTCGAAAGAGAAGTCACCTAAAGGACCAACTGCCACAAAAGCGATTGCCGAGTTTTCTGCTCCCACACTTGATTACGAACTGAATTTTTCTGCCGCAACTGCGCTCTGCGACATTAGCGATTCACTTCTGATTCAGGCTCAGCAATTGGCGGCAGCATCTGATGTGTGCTTACGTTTTGAGACTGAGCTCATTCAGTCATCAGCAGAGTTTGCAGAGCTACAAAAACTAGCAATTGATAGCAGCTGTGATGTGTGGGATTGGGTTTTGGGCGGCGGAGAAGATCATGTATTTCTTGCCACCGGTAAAGACTTGCCTGGTTTGCGCATCGGAGGAGTAGTAGAAGGATCAGGAATTTCTGGGATAGAAATGAAAAAGGCCCCAGTTTCCTGGAGCCATTTCAATTAAAAGAATTTAACGTGTGACCTTGCCAGCTTTCAGGCATGAAGTACATACGTTCTGACGCTTTGATGATCCGCCTACCAAAGTCTTAACGCGCTGAATATTTGGATTCCAACGGCGACGTGTCTTCACCTGTGAGTGAGAAACGTTATTGCCAAAGCTTGGTCCCTTGCCACAGATGTCGCATGAAGATGCCATGGGTGGTTCTCCTTCTAGATTAAACGCTCGTAATCGAACAGGGCGTAAGGGTAGCAAGAGGGGGCGCCTTTGGGCGAATCCGATGAAATTTATGCTCAAAGCACACGCTCTTAAATCAAGGCGGAACGCAACCAAGGCGAGAGAATGTCGCCATGGCAACCCTGGACTCGAAACTCGTTGGAGTACTGGGTGATCGAACGACAAAAGTATTGCGAGATTCCTATGGCTACAGCACCGTTGCAGATTTACTACATCACTACCCGCGCCGCTATTTAGTACGTGGGGAACTCTCAAATATTTCAGAGCTCAATGAGGGCGATGAGGTAACTATTCTCGCTGAAGTCTTTAGCGCTAGTAGCCGGCGACTGCAGGGAAGAAAAGGGAACATTCTTGAAGTTATTGTCACTGATGGCAGTGCGAAGTTGTCCCTAACATTTTTTAACCAAGCCTGGCGTGAGAAAGATTTAAAGATTGGAAAGCAAGGACTCTTTGCCGGCAAGGTGGGAGTCTTTAACGGCAAACGTCAGCTTGCGCATCCAGATTATGAGCTGATTGCCGATGGCAACGATGTCGATGCTGCGGTGGAAGGCTTCGCGGGCAAGTACCTGCCTATGTATCCAGCAAGTTCAAAGATGCCATCCTGGAAAATTGCTCAATGTATTGAATTAGCTATAGGCGCACTCGATGAAGTTCCTGATTTCCTGCCCGAATCAATACGAGAAAAGTATGGATACCCCACACTGCATCAGGCTCTGGTGCAATTACACAATCCGGCAGATCTCGATATTGCCGAAAAGGCACGAGAGCGACTTACCTTTGATGAAGCGTTCCTGCTTCAATTGTTACTGCTCACGCGGCGCAAAGAACTCAAAGGTCTTGATGCGGTAGCACGAACAGTGACAGCAGATGGACTCCTGAAAGAATTTGATGCATCTCTGCCCTTCGAACTTACAGCCGGTCAGCGTGCGGTTTCGGCAGAGATAGAAAATGATTTAGCGCAGCCCCATCCTATGAATCGGCTGCTACAAGGTGAAGTAGGTTCAGGAAAGACAATTGTTGCGCTGCGAGCGATGCTAACTGTCATTGATAACGGGGGACAGGCGGCGCTGCTTGCGCCCACCGAAGTCTTAGCTGCGCAACATCTGCGCACCATTCAAACGCTACTTGGCCCACTGGCGCATGGTGGAATGTTAGGTGGGTCAGAGAAAGCAACTCATGTCACTCTCATCACTGGATCACAGAACGCGGCAGCTCGCAAAGAGGCGCTATCGCAGGCAGCATCAGGTGCTGCGGGAATCGTGATTGGTACCCACGCACTACTTGGCGAAAGCGTTGAGTTTAAAGATTTAGGTTTAATTGTGGTTGATGAACAGCACCGCTTTGGAGTCGAACAACGCGATGCACTTAAAGGTAAAGCGGTTACTCCACCACATTTATTGGTCATGACTGCAACACCGATTCCGCGCACAGTTGCCATGACCGTTTTCGGAGATCTCGATGTATCAACTCTGCGCGAACTTCCACTGGGACGACAACCGATTACAACTCACGTGGTGCCGGTCTTAGAAAAACCCGGCTTCCTGGAACGTGCATGGGAGAGAATTCGGGAGGAAGTCACACAAGGACATCAGGCCTATGTAGTTGCCCCGCGCATTGCAGCTGGCACTTCAGAAGATGCTGATATTGATTTTCTTATGGGAGAGAGTTCATCCACATTGGCATCAGTTGAAGACCTTGGTCCACTTCTCTCCGGAGGTGCACTCCAGGGATTTCGCGTGGCACCTTTGCATGGAAAACAGGCGGCAGAACTCAAAGATGCCACTATGAAAGCTTTTAGTAATAAGGAGATTGATGTTCTGATTTCAACGACCGTCATTGAAGTGGGTGTGGATATTCCCAATGCCACAGTGATGGTCATCATGGATGCTGATCGATTTGGTGTGTCACAACTCCACCAATTGCGCGGTCGTGTGGGTCGAGGAACTTCACCTGGGCTATGTCTGCTTGTGACATCAGCACTTGCTGACACGCCAGCACGTGAGCGGTTAGAAGCTGTTGCTGGCACTACCGATGGATTTGAACTCTCGCGCATTGACTTAGAGCAACGACGTGAGGGAGATGTACTGGGTGCAAGTCAATCTGGTTCACGATCACATCTGCGATTACTACGCGTCCTGCGTGATGAATCAATGATTGAGCAGGCACGGGAAGATGCATCTAGAATTCTCGATGAAGGTATTAAGAAGTATTCACTTCTTGAAGCCGAGCTGTCACAGATACAAGCAGATGCCGCTGCTGAATTTATAGATAAGGCTTAACCATGAGAATCATTGCAGGTCGGGCAAAAGGGCGAAATATTGATGCCGTTGCATCTGCGACCCGCCCTACATCTGACCGTGCGCGGGAAGCGCTCTTCTCAACGCTGGCTTCAGAGTTCGGAGATTTTGATGGGTTGCATGTTCTTGATTTATACGCTGGCACCGGTGCGATTGCACTGGAGGCTTTGTCTCGAGGTGCATCGGTTGTTCACGCGGTGGAAAAAGATGAACCCGCCTCGCAAGCGATTGAGAAGAATTACGAGAATATCAAGAGCGCACAATGCCCAGGACTGTTTCATCTCTACACCATGGGCGTGAATCGATTCTTGCAAGATAAGGCGCAGTTGCAATATCACTTCGTATACATCGACCCTCCTTATGATCTCGATGACCTTGATGTAGTTGAAACCCTGATCCAGCTTGTCTCTGGTGGTTTCTTGCATCCACAAGCACTCATTGCGGTAGAGAGAAATAGCAGAGTGCGTGAGATTTCCTGGCCTGATGGTCTGGAGCAAGTGCGTGAAAAGAATTACGGCCAAGCAACTATTTTCTATGGTTCTCCCACGCCTGAAGATGCGGAAAATGGATAACAACTCGAATCATTGCTAGCGTTTGCACTATGAGACGCGCCGTTTGTCCCGGGTCATTTGATCCCATCACCTTCGGGCATTTAGACATTATCGAGCGCGCCAGCCATCAATTTGATGAAGTAATCGTGACAGTCTTTGTTAATCGTAAGAAATCATCGCTTTTTACTATTGAAGAACGTATGCAGATGATTCAGGAAAATGTTGCCAAGTTTAAGAATGTTCGGGTTGATTCTGGGGACGGGCTCCTCGTTGAATACTGCAAGGCAAATAAGGTGCAGGCGATTGTCAAGGGCTTGCGTGCGGTGACAGATTTTGATTATGAGTTGCAGATGGCCCAGGTGCACACCCAAGCATCAGGTGTGGAGACCATGTTTATGGCGACTTCACCAACACACTCGTTCTTATCATCATCAATTGTTAAGGAGCTTGCCCACTTTGGGGGAGATGTTTCCACAATGGTTCCGGAGAATGTTCATCAAGCACTGAAGGCACGAGTAGGAGTATCAGAATGACAATGGATTCAATAGAAAAACTCAACACTGCCATCACCATGATTGAAGAGGCACGTGGTGTGCCACTTTCTGCATCCTGTGTTGTCCATCGTGGCGAGATGTTAGAGATTTTGCAGAGCGCTCGTGATTTTCTTCCGGTTGATTTCTTGACAGCTGAATCAATTCTTAATGATCGCGATCAGATTATCGATGAAGGTCGCTCAAGTGCCGAAGCCATGATTGCAACTACTCGTGAAGATGTCTCACGGATGATTGAGCAGACCTCAATTGTGCAGGCAGCTCGTGATGAAGCCCAGCGAATCCTGGTTGATGCTCGCGCAGTTGCCGAAGAAGAACGACATGAAGTTGAGGCATATATTGACGCTCGCCTGGCAACGTTGGAGGTAATTCTCAACAAGACCCTAGATGCGGTAGCTCGCGGACGCGAACGCCTAGAAGGCGCTGGCGATAACGACGTTCTATCTCAGCTTAACTCTGATCGCTAGTAAGCAAGGAACTGATTTACATGAATAGAAACACCGAACCTTTCCTGCTCAATACTTACGAGCTTGCTCGTCGCGCCGGTGAGATGAAGGAATATCAACTAGATATTGCAGCTCATACGCGTATCGGAGTACCGCTAATTGCAGTTCCAGAAGGTGATGTCATCGAAGTTGATGCTCGACTTGAGTCAGTCACTGAAGGAATTCTTCTCAGCGCCGATATTTATGCGGTAGCTGAAGGGGAATGTATTCGCTGCCTAGATCCAGTGGAGATTGTTATCGATAGAAAAATTCAAGAGCTATATCGATATGAGCCCACCAATGAAAAAGGGCGGAAGAAAAAGCGCGAGGAAGAAGATATTGATTTAGAAGATGTAGAAGAGTTGCAGATGGAGGGTGACCTGATGAACCTTGAGATTCCCATCATTGATGCCATTATTCTCACTCTGCCGGTGAACCCGCTCTGCTCCGAAGAGTGCCTGGGCCTGTGTCCTGATTGCGGGGAAAAGTGGGAATCTCTTCCCGAGGACCATGCCCACGAAGTCATCGATGCCCGCTGGTCTGGTCTCGGAAGCCTGGATTTTGGCAATTAACGAGATATGGGCGATACTTACCCCTATCGCAACACCAGCAGCAAATCTAGATTTGCAGCAATCAAGTAGCCATCAAGATTAAGGAAGATTACCGTGCCAGTACCAAAGCGAAAAATGTCTCGTTCAAAGACACGTTCACGTCGAAGCATGTGGAAGACAACTGCAGCGGCTCTCTCAACTTGCCCTCAGTGCCAGCAACCAAAGCTCAACCATGTTGCTTGCCCAACATGCGGCACATACAACCGCCGTCAGGTTCTAGAGGTCTGATCTGTACTCAAATCTTCTTAAGCAATTAGGGATTGAACTTTCTCCAGAACTGCTTGAGTTAGCTTTTACCCATCGTTCATTTGCATATGAAACTGGAATCTCAACGACCAATGAGCGCCTTGAATTCTTAGGTGACTCAGTTTTAGGTCTCATCGTCACTGAAGAGCTCTACCTTAAATACCCAGATCTTGATGAAAGTCGTCTATCTCCCTTGCGTTCAGGCATAGTCAATATGCGCGCTCTTGCAGATATCGCGCGAACTCTTGAACTTGGAAAATATATACGTCTGGGCAAAGGCGAAGAAGTAACAAATGGCAGAGATAAGAACTCACTCTTAGCCGATGCGCTAGAAGCCTTGATTGGCGCTATCTATCTTGAATGTGGATTTGAAAAATCAACTATCGTGGTGCGCCAACTGATTAAAGAGACTCTCGATAGTGCAATGTCGAAAGGCGCTGGCCTTGATGGAAAGACTGCGCTGCAAGAGTTATTAGCCGCACAAGGCAAGGGATCTCCTGAATATCAAGTCAGTGAAACAGGTCCAGATCACGATAAAAGTTTTACTGCAGTAGCACTTGTTGCAGGTGCACCCATTGCAGAAGGAAGTGGAAAAAGTAAGCGCGAAGCAGAACAATCTGCAGCACGAACCGCTTTGGAAATACTTTCTCTACTCGAGCCTTAAACCCTCAAGTTCAACTTGACCCGAGTCGCTTTTATACCAATGGCGCACACACCGGTAGGTTTACTGCGTGTATTTGAAGAGTCTGACACTCAAAGGATTTAAATCCTTTGCCTCTGCCACCACTCTTCGACTCGAACCCGGAATCACCTGCGTGGTCGGACCTAACGGCTCTGGAAAATCAAACGTCGTTGATGCACTCACATGGGTGATGGGCGAGCAGGGAGCAAAATCTCTGCGCGGTGGAAAAATGGAAGACGTTATTTTCGCTGGAACATCTGGCCGGGCGCCTCTTGGTCGCGCTGAAGTTGCGGTCACTATCGATAACACCGATGGCGCGCTACCGATTGAATACACCGAAGTTACTATTTCGCGCATCCTCTTTCGTAATGGACAGAGTGAATACCAGATCAACGGTGAAGCGTCACGACTTCTAGATATTCAAGAGCTTCTCAGCGATTCAGGTATTGGCCGTGAAATGCACGTCATCGTTGGCCAAGGTCAACTCGACGCAATTTTGTTGGCAACACCTGAAGAGCGTCGAGGATTTATTGAAGAAGCTGCGGGTGTTCTTAAACATCGTAAACGTAAAGAGAAAGCGATTCGCAAGCTTGACTCTATGCAAGCAAATCTGGCGCGCGTTAACGACCTCACCGTTGAACTCAGGCGTCAACTGCGCCCGCTTGGCAAACAGGCAGAGGTCGCCAAGAAGGCAGCCACCATTCAGGCGGACTTGCGTGATGCAAAGTTGCGATTGCTCGCAGATGATTACATTGCAATGTCTAAGACTCTTGATGCCGAAGTTGCAGATGAGAATGCCCTACGCGAACGTCGCGCACTAGTTGAGAGTGAACTCGACACAGTTCGCCGTCGTGAAGAAGAACTTGATGCCATATCAGCATTTGAGAGTCCACTATTAATCAGTGCGCAGGAAAATTTCTATTCATTGAGCGCTCTGCGTGAAAAATTTAGAGGCACGCAATCTTTGGCGCAAGAACGTTCACGATTCTTAGCCGAAGAAGCAGAGGAAGCTCGCAACGCTGGACGCGATCCTGAAGCGCTCGACCAAGAAGCTGCAGCGCTGCGCCTTGAAGAATCGCGACTTCGTGCAGAAGTTGTTCAGGCGCAGAGTGCACTGACACAAGCAACAACTCTTCTGGGCACAGTCGAGGCCGAGCTCAAGGCTGAAGAAGACACCATTGCCGCTGCGATGCGAGCTATTGCTGATCAACGTGAAGGCACTGCGCGCCAAGAAGGACATATCAAATCTCTTGCCGCACGACTGGAGGCAATCACAGAAGAGATTTCACGTGTTGAAGCGGCTCGCACTGAGGCACAATCTCGTCTAGATAGTGCAAAGGTTGATTACGCTAGATTTGAAATGGAAATCGGCAGCGCCGATGCAGGAGAGCAAGGCCTCGATTCTCAATTTGAAGTCGCTAAGAACGCACTTGATGTGGCGAAGAAATCCCACGAAGAACTCATCGATGCAGAACGCGCTGCTGACCGTGAGCGAAACGCCCTTGAATCAAAGCTTGAGGCAATTCGTATTACCTCTGAATCACGAGATGGCGCCGCAGAATTGGTTCGTGATTCCCGTGGTGTCCAGATTCTCGGAAGCATTGCCTCACTCATTGAAATTGATAAAGGCTGGGAGGCAGCAACGGCTGCCGCACTTGGGGGACTTGCAGATGCTGTAGTCGTGAAAGATCTCTCTTCTGCGGTGAGCGCACTGACCACACTGCGCCGTGAAAATCTTGGGCAGGCAGATGTGCTGGTCTATGAATCTGGCCAACAATCTGCGACTTCTACCCCTAGTGGCCTTACCTCTCTTCTCGGCCACGTTCGCTCAAACCAAATTTCTGAACTCTTAACATCACTTCTATCAACAACAGTTGTGGCCGATAACCCATCTGAAGCCGAAGGCATATTGCGCCAGCACAAGTCAGTCACTGTGGTCACTCGTGATGGAGATGTATTTTCATCACACCGGGCCCGAGGCGGCTCCGCCTCTTCTCGTTCACTAATTGAAATCTCCGCACTTGTTGCCGAACTAGGCGCAAAATTAGAAGAGATAAACCATAAGAGTGACCGATTGAAGTTCGAGATTTCTAGTGCGGTGACCGAGGTAGAAAATAGGCAATCTAGTTTTGACTCAGCGCTAGCTAAGCTCAACGAATCAGATGCTCGTATTGCAGCTCTCACTGAGCAATTAGCAGTTTCAGGACAGAACATTAAATCGGCAGGGGCTGAGGTAGATCGCCTCACAGTTGCAATTAATGAGGCCACCTCTGCTAAGTCTCGGGATGAGAATGAACTTGCTATTGCTCGCACACAAATGCAACAGCATGGTGAGATAACCGAGCCTGATCATTCAAGTGCGGAGGAGATCCGAAACTCTGTTTCACAAGCACGAACAGCCGAAGTTGAGGCGCGCTTAGCTGTGCGTACATCTGAAGAGCGAGTCACTTCGATTTCAGCGCGCGCATTAGCACTAGAAGAATCAGCGCAAGCAGAACGAGAAGCATCTGAACGCGCAGTATCGCGTCGCGGAGCCCGAGCTCGAGGCGCCATTATTTCTCAGGCGATCGCTGAAGCGGCATATGAAGTGCTCATTAAGATTGAACGTTCTATTGCAAAAGCTCAGACCGAACGTTCCCGGCTGGAGACAAACCGTTCAGATCGAGAAGGTGAGACGCTGACAGTACGCGCGCGAAATCGCGAACTGACATCCGAATTGGACCAACTAACTTCGAGTGTTCATCGTGATGAGATAGCACGCGCAGAGCAACGGATGCGGGTAGAAGCACTTGAGATCAAGGCAGTTGAGGAACTTGGAATCGACATCCCAACTCTGATTAATGAATACGGTCCCGATAAGGATGTACCGACATTTATCGAAACTGAATCAGGTGAAATTGTTGCAACCGAGCTCATTCCATACCGCCGAGATCAGCAAGAGAAGCGGCTTGCCGCAACTGAGCGTTCGCTCACACTGCTGGGCAAGATAAACCCACTCGCCCTTGAAGAATATAACGCCCTTGAAGAACGTCTTAAGTTCCTAGCTGAGCAGCTAGAAGATTTGAAAAACACTAAGAAAGATCTGCTGGATATCATCAAGGAAGTTGATGATCGCGTGCAAGACATATTTATGCAGGCCTATGAAGAGGTCGCGGAACACTTTAAAGATATTTTCGCTCGCCTATTTCCAGGTGGCGATGGTCGACTCTTCCTGACTAATCCTGATGATTTGCTCAATACCGGAGTCGATGTTGAAGCGCGCCCTCCAGGTAAGCGAGTTAAGCGTCTCTCACTCTTATCAGGAGGAGAGAAGTCACTTACAGCAATTGCAATGCTGATTGCCATCTTTAAATCGCGCCCGAGTCCTTTCTATGTGCTGGATGAAGTCGAGGCCGCACTTGATGATGTGAACTTAGGCCGACTACTGACAATCTTGGAAGAGTTACGCCAAAGTTCCCAGTTGATCATCATCACTCACCAGAAGCGCACTATGGAGATAGCCGATGCGCTCTACGGTGTGACAATGCGTGGAGATGGCGTGACTGAAGTTATTTCACAGCGTTTACGTGAATCTGAAACCGCGTAATCTTTTAGTCGGTTAACGATGGGTCTATTTAATCGTTTAGTTGCCAAGGTTCGAGGAACTTCCACAGCATCAGCACTTGATTGGTCTGAGATTGAGACCGAGCTGCTCTCATCAGATTTAGGTCCTTCTCTTGTGACAGAACTTCTTGAAGCCGCGAAGAAGATGCGTGGAGATGATGCTGAAGGTGCGATTAAAGAGATTCTGCGAGGTAAGTTTTCTGAGAAGTCTCGTGCGCTAACCGAAGGATCTAGCCTTCAGATTATTGTGATTGTCGGCGTTAATGGCACAGGAAAAACCACCTCGGTTGCCAAACTAGCAACACATCTACATTCGCAAGGAAAGTCGGTACTCCTTGGCGCAGCCGATACTTTTCGCGCCGCAGCTGTTGAGCAACTAACGACTTGGGGTGAGCGCATTGGTGTTGAAACTATTGCAGGTAAGGAAGGGGCCGAACCAGCATCGGTCGCATTTGATAGCGCTAAACGCGCCTTGGATATGGGTGCTAATTTTCTTTTAATAGATACCGCTGGTCGGCTTCACAATAAGAGTGCGCTCATGGATGAACTTGGTAAGGTGAAGCGAGTTGTAGAAAAGGTGGCACCGATCTCTGAAGTTCTCCTCGTCATCGATGCGACTACTGGGCAGAACGGTCTTACGCAGGCAAAAGTATTTAGCGAGGCTGTTGATGTCACTGGACTGATTCTGACCAAACTCGATGGAAGTGCGCGCGGTGGGGTGGCACTGGCCATCGAAAGCGCCCTGGATATACCCATCAAGTTCATCGGAACTGGGGAAGGCGCCACGGATTTCACCCCATTTGATACCGAGAAGTACCTAGAGGGCTTGCTCGCGTAACCCACTTGTAACAATTGGGGCGCTTTTGTGACACACCCTTAACCTGCATATCCATCGCCTGTAATGCACCGGAGGCATCTTTGCGCCATCTCAACGACGAGTATCTCAATCGTATGTAATGGATTCTGATTGAAGGAATTCGGAAATGGACTCGATATGGAAGAAGTAGTTCTTAATAGCGGTGACACCGCGTGGATGCTCGCAAGTACAGCTCTTGTGCTTTTAATGACTCCAGGATTGGCATTTTTCTACGGCGGAATGGTTCGCACCAAGAGCGTCCTTAACATGATGATGATGTCGATGGTGACAATCGGAATCGTTAGCGTTTTATGGGTTATCTATGGTTTTGAATTAGCCTTTGGATATAAGTCAGATTCACCTTGGTATGGTGGAATCGGACTCAGCGGTCTTGGTGGGCAGGTAAATGAGCTCACCAATAACGGCGGCGTGTATCCAATTCCAGTACTCGTCTTTGCTGCTTTCCAATTAATGTTTGCAATTATCACTCCTGCACTTATTTCAGGTGCTATCGCTGATCGTGCGAAGTTCACTTCATGGGCAATCTTCGTAGCAATCTGGTCAACAGTTGTCTACTTCCCAGTGGCTCACTGGGTCTTCGCATTTGGAAATAAAGTGGGAGACACAGTTACTAGCACCGGATATCTTGCCGGTAAGGGAATCCAGGACTTTGCTGGTGGAACTGCGGTTCACATCAACGCCGGCGCTGCAGGATTAGCACTCGCCATCGTTCTTGGAAAGCGCATCGGATGGCGTAAAGAATCAATGCGTCCACACTCACTGCCACTGGTAATGCTTGGTTCAGGTTTACTGTGGTTTGGCTGGTTTGGCTTTAATGCCGGATCCTCCCTTGCGGCAAATGGAATTGCAGGCCTTGCATTTATGAACACTCAGGTTGCAACTGCAGGTGCAGTTATCGGCTGGCTCCTGGTTGAAAAAATTCGCAACGGTCATGCAACTTCATTGGGCGCTGCATCCGGTGCGGTTTCAGGTCTGGTAGCGATTACCCCAGCGTGTGCATTCGTTGCTCCATGGGCGGCAGTAGTAATCGGTTTCATCGCCGGAATTCTCTGTTCTCTTGCAGTGAGCTTGAAGTACAAGTTCGGCTTCGATGACTCACTCGATGTCGTAGGCGTTCACCTAGTTGGTGGAGTCTGGGGTTCACTTTCAATCGGTCTATTTGGAACCAGCGTTGTAAATAGCATCGGACTAGATGGAATCCTCTACGGCGGTGGCACAGCACTTCTTGGCAAGCAGGCACTAGGCGTTGGTCTAGTACTTGCATACTCATTCATTGCAACTCTGATTATCGGATATGCAATCGAAAAAACTATAGGCTTCCGTGTCACACGTGAAGTTGAAATCGAAGGCATAGACCTTAAGGAACATGCTGAATCTGCCTATGAAACAGCAAGCTCATCACGTGGAGGTGCATCACTATGAAGTTGATTACCGCAATTCTCAAACCATTCAAGCTAGATGAAGTAAAAGATGCTCTGCAAGCAGCAGGCATTAACGGCATGACTGTCTCTGAAGCTAGTGGCTTCGGACGCCAGCGTGGCCATACCGAGGTCTATCGGGGTGCTGAATACACCGTGGATCTCGTTCCAAAAGTCCGTCTCGAAGTTCTTGTAGATGACAAGGATGCGGCATCAACCGTGGATGTCATTGTCAAAGCTGCATCAACAGGATCTATCGGTGATGGAAAGGTTTGGACAACTCCAGTAGAACAGGTTGTGCGCGTTCGAACAGGAGAGCGTGGGCCTGAAGCTATCTAGAGAGGTCCAAATCAAGTAACTGGAAACTAAGATTGGACCATGGGAACAAGAGAGCGAAGAGCTAGATCTAACGAGGGAGATCTTCTTCTCACATCTTTGTTCAAAGAAAGTGGCGCCAATGTTGAAGAGGTAGCTATCGCCGCGGTCGGAGGTTTCGGCCGCGGCGAACTATCTCCAGGTTCAGATTTAGATATTGTCATTGTGCATAACGGAACTAATTCCGAAGCTCAATTAGGAGAGTTAGTCAACAAGATTCTCTATCCGATTTGGGATAAAAAGATAAAGGTTGACTACTCAGTTCGTACTCGCTCAGAGGTTCGAGAAGCAGCCAGTGATGATCTCAAGGTAATTCTTGGTTTATTGGATATCAGGCTTGTTTGCGGAAGCTCTGATCTTGTCGCCGGTGTTCAAATTGATGCGGTGGATGAATGGCGTAAGAATTCCAAGGCCAGACTCGTTGAGCTAGAGCGTTCGCTCACAGAGCGCCATCAACGTTTCGGTGAATTGGCATATTTACTAGAGCCTGATCTCAAAGAAGCTCGTGGCGGATTACGTGACATTACAGCGCTGCGCGCTATACATAAAAGCGGCACGATTTCGATCCCGATTGAAAGAATAAGTGTTGCTGAATCAATTCTTTCCAACGTCAGAGAGGCCCTTCACACAGTAAGTGGGCGCGATAAAGATAAATTACTTTTTCAAGAGCAGGATAAAGTGGCAGAGCTGTTGGGATATGGCGATGCTGATGCCCTCATGAGTGAAGTTGCGCAGGCGGCCCGTTCTGTTGATTACCTTCTTGATTCAACGTGGTATCGCTATGCACATAAAGGTAAAGATGGCGCAGGCCGTTTCTTACGTCGCGTGCGCACGACAACAATTTCACGCGATATCAGCGTCTCAAATAGAGAAGTTGTCATTGATAACAACGCAGATTTTGCCGCTGATCCGGTAATCGGATTACGTGCTGCAGCATCCGCGGCTCAGCTAGGTCTTCCATTGTCGATGGGGTCACTTGAACGTCTTTCACAATCACTTCGTAATGGAGTGGGTCACCTGCCAAATCCTTGGCCACGCGATGCTCGCGAGAATCTCATCTCACTTATCGGTGCCGGCTCTGCCATGGTGCAAGTCTTTGAAGCCCTCGATCAGGAAGAAGTTCTCTTTGCTTGGATTCCAGAGTGGAAATCAGTTCGCTCACTTCCACAGCGAAATGTCTTACATCGCCACACCGTTGATAGACATATGGTTGAGACAGCTGTTCACGCTGCCTCACTTACTCGAAAAGTTCACCGGCCCGACCTGCTTCTCTTCAGCGCGCTCTTTCACGATATTGGAAAGGGAAGCGAAGAAGACCATTCTGAAAGAGGAGAAAGATTAATTGAGCCCCTTGCTCTACGCATCGGTTTCTCGCCTGAAGATACTGCAACGATAAAGTTATTGGTCAAGCATCATCTACTTCTTTCAGCCACAGCCACGCGCCGAGACCTAGATGATCCTGCAACTATCACTTCAGTTGCAGAAGTAATTCCAGATTTACAGTCTCTTGAACTCTTGCATGCCCTCAGCATTGCTGATGGGGAGGCAACCGGACGGGCAGCATGGACAGATTGGAAAGCCTCACTTGTGGCAGAGCTAGTGAAGCGAGTAGAGCTAGCAATTACGGATAACACTGTGGCTCAACAGCCCGAACTCACAGTTGCTCAGCGGGCTCGGGCGGAATCCGGAGCACTCTCTGTCAGCATTGAAGATCGCGGAGTTGTCTATGCAATCGAGATAGTTGTGCCAGATAGCACTGGGCTGCTCTCCGTTGTTGCTGGCGTGCTCAACATCATGCGCCTTGATGTCAGATCTGCTCGAACCAAATCTGTTGCACAAGCGGCCGTAATGGAATGGATTGTTATCCCAGACCCTCATGCGCCTTCGTTAACGCAAGAGAAGTTGCACCAAGAGCTAGCCAGAGCTCTGGAGAATAAGAGTTCGCTTGCATCAAGAATCCAAGAACGCATCGACACATATGCCCAGTTACCAACTATTCCAGTTCCAGCACCTGTTGTTGAGACCTTTATGGATGCGGCTACCGACGCCACGATTATTGAGGTAAGGAGCCATGATCAACCAGCGCTACTGTTTCGTATCGGTGATGCAATTACACGAAGCAATATCGATATTCGCTCAGCCATTGTCACAACACTCGGTGCTGAAGCAATTGACACCCTTTATGTGAGTGAAATTGGGGGAGGCCCACTGAGCGCCGAACGTGCCAACGATGTGGCGATTCGAATCCGAGCAGCCCTGAAGTAGAGTTCCCCCACTATGTTTGATTCGCTCTCATCGAAATTTGCTGGTGCATTTGGTGCACTTCGTGCTCGAGGCAAAATTTCCGAGAAAGATATCGAAATCACTACCTTAGAAATTCGGCAAGCCCTCCTGGAAGCCGATGTTGCGTTAGATGTGGTGGAAAGTTTCACGGCACAAGTACAGACCAGATCATTGGAATTACTTTCAACTCTGCAAGCGGGCACAAATCAAGCACAGGCAATCTTCGATGTTGTAAACCAGGAACTCACGCAAATTCTTGGCGGGGGAGCACGTCGAATCCGCTTTGCCAAGAAACCTCCCACCGTCATCATGTTGGCTGGTTTACAAGGTGCCGGTAAAACGACTTTGGCTGCAAAGCTGGCAAAGTTCTATAAGGACCAAGGTGAGACCCCGATTCTTGTGGCATCAGATTTACAACGCCCGAATGCGGTCAATCAATTGCAGGTAGTTGGTCAATCTGTTGGAGTTCCAGTATTTGCACCTGAACCTGGAAATGGTGTGGGCAATCCGGCAACTGTTGCACGAGATGCCATTGCGTTTGCAACATCAAAACTCCACAGCATGGTCATTGTTGATACCGCCGGACGCTTAGGTGTGGATCAAGAGTTGATGAATGAAGCGATTGCTATTCGTGATGCAGTCTCGCCCGATGAAATCCTCTTTGTCGTCGATGCCATGATCGGACAAGATGCCGTGCGCACGGCACAAGCTTTTCAAGATGGAGTTGGCTTCGATGGAGTTGTACTCACCAAGCTCGACGGTGATGCACGCGGTGGAGCTGCACTCTCGATTGCCGCACTTACCGGGCGCCCCATCATGTTTGCATCAACTGGCGAAAAAATTAGTGATTTCGATATCTTCTATCCAGAACGTATGGCCTCTCGCATACTTGGCATGGGAGATGTTGCCACTCTGGCAGAACAAGCGAAGAAAGCCTTCGATGGAGATTCAGCTAAGAAGCTAGAAGATAAGTTCTTATCTGGCGAAGATTTCACCCTCGATGATTTCTTAGAACAGCTAGAGGCAATGTCAAAGATGGGCTCGATGGGCAAGTTACTTGGAATGCTTCCAGGTTCAGGTGCCATGAAGAAGCAGATTGAAAATTTTGATGAATCAGAGATCACGCGCACAAAATCAATAGTGCAATCGATGACTCCGCATGAACGTCGAGACCTGAAAGTTCTTAATGGCTCACGTCGTGCTCGAATTGCTTTAGGTGCTGGACGTAAAGTCGCTGATGTCAATGCACTGGTAGATAAGTTCACTGCGGCGCAGAAAATGATGAAGCAGATGAGAAATGGCGGTTCTATGCCTGGAATGCCAGCTGGAATGCCAGCTGGAATGCCAGCTGGAATGCCAGGTCTTCCTCCGGCGCCTCGGAAGCCAGCGCCACCGGCTAAGAAGAAGTCCAAGTCGGGAAATCCCGCTAAGCGTGCGCTGGAAAATGGGACGATTTCTTAATTTTGAGCGCAACTGGCAAGATTAGCCACCTGTTATAGGGCCCTCTACCCCGGTAACAATCCAATCCACAGTTGGACCACTTGGCTACGCACCCCGCTGTAGCAACTTGGTATGACACACTTTTTAGGAGCACAAGTTCTTTGTCTACAAAAATTCGTTTAATGCGCATGGGAAAAATTCGCACACCTTATTTCCGCATCGTGGTTACAGATTCACGTAAAGCACGTAACGGTCTTTCAATTGAAGAAATTGGTCGCTACGTTCCAGGTCAAGAGCCATCACTGATCGAAGTTAATTCAGAGCGCGCTCTGTACTGGCTCGGTGTTGGCGCACAACCATCAGAGGCCGTAGAGGCGCTTCTGAAGGTGACCGGAGATTGGCAGAAGCACAAGGGTCTTCCAGGAACTGAAGGAACACTTCGCGTTGCAGCTCCAAAGCCACACAAGAGCGTTGCTTATGAAGCAGCTGTCAAAGCTGCCGCTGCCGAACCTGCAGAAGGTGCAACAACTTTGAAGAAGAAGGCACAAGATAAGTTAGCTGCCAAGGCCAACCCAGTCGTTGCCGAGCCAGTGGCGGAAGCCGCAGTCGAAGCCCCAACTGAAGTTGTTGCTGAAGCTGTAGTGGAAACTCCGGTTGAAGTTGTAGCCGAGGAAACTCCTGCGCCAGAAGCTGTAGCAGAAGATGCCGCTGTAGCAGAAACTCCTGCTGAATAAATATGATTGACGAAGCACTCGAACATCTCGTAAAGGGAATCGTTGATAACCCTGACGATGTCAATGTGAAGGAAAAGACTCATCGTCGAGGAACAACGCTCGAAGTTCGTGTTAATCCTGAAGATATCGGCAAGGTGATTGGCCGTAACGGTCGTACAGCTAAGGCGCTACGCACAGTCGTAAGCGCACTAGCCGGACGTACTGTTCGTGTTGATCTCATCGATACCGACGAGGTTCGCTAACTTTTACTCCCATGAAATTAAACGTGGGCCGCATTGGTAAAGCTCACGGAATTTTGGGTGAAGCGACAATCGAAGTTCGCACCGACGAAGCAGAAGATCGCTTTGCTATTGGTGCAGTCTTAGAGACAGATAGCCATGGTGAATTAACCGTGGTTTCCGCCCGCGTTCACAACGGAATTCTTCTCCTTGGATTCCAAGGTATTGAAGACCGAAATTCGATTGAGGCACTCCGCAATGAACTTCTCTATGCCGAAGTTGATATCCAAGCGCCAGGAATTGATGAAGATGACTATCATGTCCTACAACTTGTTGGCTGTACGGCATATTTAGTTGACGGCGACGAATTTGGAACGGTGACTGATGTTTTAAACTTGCCGGGTCAAGATGTCTTGGCGATAAAGAGCGCCGACGGTGAAGTGCTTATTCCATTTGTCCGTCAGCTAGTTCCAGTTGTGGATATTAAAGCTAAGCGAATGACGGTAATCCCGCCTGATATTGATGGAAGTATGCAATGAAAATTGATGTGATATCCATATTTCCTGAGTACTTATCACCACTTAATTTGTCTTTACTTGGCAAGGCTCAAAGCTCAGGTTTGCTCGAGATTGAAGTTCATGACTTGCGCGCGCAAAGTACTGATAATCACAACACTGTCGATGACACTCCTTATGGTGGAGGCGCTGGGATGGTGATGTTGCCGGAGATCTGGGGAAAGACCCTTGATCCATTGATGGTTGATAACACCGATCTGATCATCCTCACCCCGGCCGGTCGTCGCTTTACTCAGAAGATAGCTCAGGAATTCTCAACTGCAGCGCACTTAGTCTTTGCATGTGGACGCTATGAAGGAATTGATGATCGGGTGCGTCAGTATTATTCAACGCAAGAATTTGAGAATCGCAACATCCGCGTTCACGAAATCTCTATCGGAGATTACGTTCTAGGTGGGGGAGAAGTTGCGTCGATGGTCATGATTGAGGCCATTACACGACTCATACCAGGCGTACTCGGTAACCCAGAGTCTTTGTCGGAAGAATCACATAAATTTGAGGGCTACCTCGAATATCCAAACTTTACCAAGCCACAAGAGTGGCGTGGAATCTCGGTCCCAGAGATTCTCCTTAGCGGAAATCACGCAGAAATTGCAAAGTGGCGAAGCCAACAGGCAGAAAAGCGCGCAAAAGATAATCTTTAACTCGAAAGTAATGGCACTTCTACCTTACTCTTAGCCCATGAGTGAAGAGTCAGCAAAGATCCAGTCACGATTAATTCGCGACCTAGAGCCTGTTGTTGCAGTTGAACTCGAGCGACATATTTCAGTTCAGAAGAATTGGTACCCACATGAATATGTCCCATGGTCTGAGGGACGCGATTACGCGGGCCCACTTAATGGAGATGCCTGGGAAGCGAAAGATTCTCGCCTGACTCCGGTTGCACAAGATTCACTTGTTCTCAATCTTCTTACCGAAGATAACTTACCGAGTTATCACACAGAAATTTCAATCTCTATGGGCCGTGATGGTGCATGGGGAAATTGGATTGAACGTTGGACTGCAGAAGAAGCGCGCCATGCAATTGTTATTCGCGATTACCTGATGGCAACTCGTGGCGTTGACCCTTATGAACTCGAAGATCTTCGGATGGCTCACATGTCACTCGGTTATCAGACACCGTATGAGAACGACATGCTGCACACAATTGCCTACGTCTCCTTCCAAGAGTTAGCTACCCGTATTTCACACCGTAACACTGGAAAAATATCAGAGGATTCAATTGCGGAAGGAATGATGCAGCGAATAGCGCTGGATGAAAATCTTCACATGCTTTTCTATCGCAATACTCTCTCTGCAGCACTTGATATGGAACCTAATGCTGCAATGCGCGCCATTACAGATGTAGTGACAAACTTTGATATGCCAGGGGCGAACATGCCAGGCTTTGGAAGAAAAGCGGTGCAGATTGCGCTGGCTGGAATCTATGACCTGCAGCAACACCTCGATGATGTAATTGCACCAGTCTTGCGAGCTTGGAATGTATTTGAAAGAACTGATCTCTCAGGGGATGGTTTGCTGGCTCGCGATGAACTTCAGGCCTTCATGGATGAGACTTATAAAACGGCCGCTATATTTAATGATAAGCGCGAAGTTCACTTCGAGCGTCAAATCGCTCGAGGTATTGCACCGATTCGCATCACCAACTCACTCTGAAATAAGATAGGCGCCATGTCGCGCACATATCTAGTCGAGACCTACGGGTGTCAGATGAATGTGCACGACTCAGAGCGAATCGCTGGCCTGTTAGATGAAGCCGGACACATTCCAGTGGTTCCAGGTGAACAAGCTGACATCGTTGTATTTAATACCTGTGCGGTCCGCGAGAATGCCGATAATAAACTCTATGGAAATCTCAGCTTTCTAGCTCCCGTCAAGAAGAAGAATCCTGCGATGCAGATTGCTGTCGGCGGATGTTTGGCGCAGAAGGATCAATCGATCATCCTTAAGAAAGCGCCCTATGTGGATGTTGTTTTTGGCACACACAATGTTGGCTCCTTGCCGCTTCTACTTGAGCGTGCGCGGATCGAGGAAGAGTCTCAGATTGAGATTCTGGAATCACTCGAGCATTTCCCATCGACACTACCGGCACGTAGATTCTCAGCTTTCACATCGTGGGTCTCAATCTCTGTTGGATGTAACAACACCTGCACCTTCTGCATCGTTCCGGCACTTCGCGGAGTAGAGAAAGATCGAGCCGCCTCAGATGTGTTGAAAGAGATGCAGATGCTGGTAGATCAAGGCGTCATTGAAATTACTCTGCTCGGCCAGAATGTCAACGCCTATGGTGTTGAGTTTGGCGACCGTGGGGCTTTTGCCAAACTCTTGCGAGATGCCGGTCAAATCCAAGGGCTCGAGCGAGTTCGTTTCATGTCCCCTCATCCTCGCGATTTCACCGATGATGTCATTGAAGCCATGGCCCAGACAGATAACGTTATGCCACATCTGCATATGCCTTTGCAATCGGGCTCAGATTCAATCTTGCAATCCATGCGCCGCTCTTATCGCACCGATAAGTATCTTGGAATTCTGGATCGCGTGCGGGCAGCTATTCCGCAAGCGATGATTACAACTGACATCATTGTGGGTTTTCCAGGTGAGAGTGAAGAAGATTTTCAAGGAACTTTAGATATCACAACGCAGGCACGGTTTGCTGCGGCCTATACATATAAGTATTCAATTCGTCCTGGTACACCTGCTGGAGTTATGCCAAACCAAGTGCCGGAAGAGATTGTGGGAGAGCGATATACCCGCTTACACGAACACCAACAGAAAATCTCGCTCTCAGTTAATGAAGAATCCATCGGAAGAACGCTGCGCGTGATGGTCTCGGAAGTTGAAGGTCGACGAGATGAATCTCGCTCGCGTATGACTGGAAAGTCAGAGGATTTCAGGCTCGTGCACTTCGATGCCGATACTGATGCCCGCCCCGGAGATTTTGTTGATGTGCGAGTCAGTGAAGCATCTGCGCACTATCTGATCGGAAGCGCGCAATCAGTCACTCGCACGCGTGGGGGAGATGCCCATGCGGCAAAGTCGTCCCCAGCTTCAACAACACTAGGAATGCCAAAGGTTCGTACTTCGTGAAAGTAATTGTAATTTGTGGTGCCACTGCAACAGGAAAGAGTGATATTGCGCTAGATATTGCAGAGCAGATAGGTGCCGAAATTATCAACGCCGATTCCATGCAGCTATATGCGGGCATGGATATTGGCACGGCAAAACTGAGCGTTGCGCAGCGTCGTGGCATTCCTCATCACCTGCTTGATGTTCTGAGTGTGAAGCAGGATTCCACCGTTGCTTGGTATCAACAGCTGGCGCGAGAGCAAATAAGTGAGATTCATTCTCGAAATCAACATGTGGTCTTAGTTGGCGGAACAGGGCTCTATATCAAGGCAGTTCTTGATGACCTTAATTTTCCAGATACCAATCCTGACGTGCGAGCACGGCTGGAATCTGAAGCAGAAGAGTATGGTGCGGACTCACTGTTCGCGCGTTTGCAAGAGTTAGATCCAGCTGCGGCACTGGCTATTGATCGGGCAAATACCCGCCGAATCATTCGAGCCCTAGAAGTAATTGAAATTACAGGTAAGCCATTTACGGCAAATCTTCCAAGAGAAGATAGCTCCAGATTCCCGGATGCTCTTCAATTTGGACTGGTAATGGAACGTGAGCACCTACGAGAACGAATTGATCTCCGGGTTGAGAAGATGTGGGAGCAAGGTTTTGTGGGAGAAGTTGACGCACTCATTGCGGATGGGATTCTGGAAGGATCAACTGCCCAACGCGCTTTGGGATATTCAGCACTGATAGCTATGCGCGCCGGTGAAATGACTGAAGAGGAAGCTAAGGAAGAGACTAAACGCTCCACCCGCCAATATGCCCGCCGACAAGAGACATGGTTCTCACGCGATGCACGGATTCAGTGGATAGCACCGCATCAACCTCGCCTTGAAACCATCATGCAGAAGATAAACTCATAGCGTTATGCCGAACTCAATTACCGCCACATACGGTCACGGAACCGAGAACGACTTTGTTATTTTCTTTGATCCAGATAATCAACGTGAGATCTCCACTCACCAGATAGCGGCAATTTGCAACCGTGAGAGTGGAATTGGAGCCGATGGATTTATTCGTATTCTAAAAAATGGCAAGCAATGGTTTATGGATTACCACAATGCCGATGGATCACTTGCTGAGATGTGTGGCAATGGAATTCGGGTGATGGCTAAGTACCTGGTCACATATGAGCATCAGCCTGAAGGAATCTTTGCAATTGATACCCGTGCTGGAATCAAGCACCTGCGTGTTCCACGTGAAGGCGATATCTCGGTAAATATGGGTCATGTCACTGATGAGATGGAAGAAATTTCAGTAACCCACAACGGACATACATGGAGCGGTTACAACATCAATGTGGGAAATCCGCATGCCGTCGTTTTCGTCGATGATCTAGAACAAGTGGGCTCGTTAGAAGTAGCACCGCTTGTGACACCCGCATCCTCTTATCCGGAAGGTGTCAATATTGAATTTGTGCAGTTACTCCCAGGCCATGAAGCGCGTATGCGCGTGCATGAACGTGGCAGTGGCGAAACACGATCTTGTGGAACTGGCACATGCGCAGTTGCGTTAGCAGCTTCTATGAAATCAGGGGGTTCGCTGCCATCGCGTTGGACAATTTTTCCTCCAGGAGGTCGTCTCGTTGTCGATATTGATAACCATTCAAATGCGACCCTGATTGGACCGGCAGAACTTATTGGAGAACACGACATTTCTTCCTACCTTAATTCATGAGTACCTCTGAGGACGGCTACGACAAACTCTTCGAAGACCTACTGCGCGAAAGCGCGCGGGCTGCGGCCGACTTTGACTCTGATGAGACAGAGTATGAAGAAAATGAACAGCAGGAACTTTCCGACCGAAATGCGCTTCGCCGTGTCAAAAGTTTCTCCACAGAGCTTCAAGATATTTCTGATGCCGAGTATCGCCAGTTACAACTTGAACGGGTAGTCCTGGTGGGTGTGTGGACTGAAGGAACTGCGGAGATGGCAGATAATTCTCTCGCTGAGTTGAAAGCGCTTGCAGAGACCGCTGGGTCAGAGGTCATGGAAGGGCTCATTCAACGTCGCGATAAACCTGATCCATCTACCTATATTGGTTCTGGAAAGTTAATTGAGCTACGACAAATTGTTATTGCAACAGGGGCCGACACTGTTGTGTGTGATGGCGAGCTTTCACCTTCACAGCTTCGCACCTTAGAAGAGAAGCTCAAGGTGAAGGTTGTCGACCGCGTTGCACTGATTCTTGATATTTTCGCTCAACATGCCAAGAGCAAAGAAGGTAAGGCGCAGGTTGAGTTAGCTCAGATTGCCTATCTTCTTCCGCGACTTCGAGGTTGGGGAGATTCACTTTCACGACAGGTTGGTGGACGCGCCGCCGGTGGTGCTGGTATCGGCGGCAGAGGTCCCGGTGAAACCAAGATTGAGACTGACCGCAGACGCATCCGCGACAAGATGGCAAAGCTTCGACGTGAAATTGCTGAGATGAAAACATCTCGCGACACAAAACGACAGGAACGCAAGCGAAATAACATTCCATCGGTTGCCATCGCTGGTTACACAAATGCCGGAAAATCCTCCCTTCTTAATGCACTAACTGGCGCAGGTGTCTTGGTAGAAAACGCGCTCTTTGCAACCCTTGATCCCACCGTTCGAAAGTGCGAAACCGCGGAAGGTCGCATCTACACGCTTTCCGATACCGTGGGCTTTGTTCGCCATCTGCCGCACCAGCTGATCGATGCATTCAAATCAACCCTGGAAGAGGTCTCTGGTTCTGATTTGATTGTGCATGTAGTAGATGGATCTCACACAGACCCCTTTGAGCAAATTCGCGCGGTACGCGAAGTCATTAGTGAAATTGGCGGGGCACACATCCCAGAAATTATTGCGATTAACAAGGTCGATATTGCAGATCCCGCTGTAGTTCTTGAGATATTGCGCAAGGAACCGAATAGCTATGCATTCTCTGTTCGTTCAGGATTCGGAATGGAGGGACTTGTTCGTGCAATAGAAAAGTCTCTGCCTCATCCGAGCGTTGAGATAAATGCGGTAATCCCATACAACCGAGGTGATCTTGTTTCTGCCATCCACGAACAGGGCGAAATTCTGAGTGAAGAACATCTTGCTGAGGGAACTTCGATTCATGCCTATGTCGATGCAGGGCTCGCCATGGCTATTGCCAAAGCGGAAGAAATTGCCGCCTCTACCCAGGAATAAAACCGACACGCCGGCGGTTGTATCGGCTAGATAGCGCGTAATGCGCGACTATTCGCCCAGGTAGCGGAACCATTTCTCCGCACATAGATGATGGAAGCGAGGTGAGATCAGTGGCAACAGATTACGACACACCCAGAAAAACCGACGAGGAGCTTCACGAGGAATCGTTAGAAGAACTCAAAGCAAAGCGAGTAGATGCACAATCAGGACAGATTGATGTTGATGAAGCAGAAGCTGCAGAGACTCTTGAACTTCCGGGAGCCGATCTCTCAGGTGAAAAACTTGCCGTGCGAGTAGTTCCAGTACAGACCGATGAATTCACATGCTCTAAATGTTTCCTCATTCACCACATTACTCAACTAGCAAAAGGTGAAGGCGCGAAAGCTATTTGTAAAGAATGCTCTTAAGTTCTCTACCTTTTTTACAACTAACAAGCCAATAAGGTGTGGGATCGCGTTGGTCCTTCAACGTAATCTTCACACCTGTTGAGACCCAGAACTTAATCGCCAAGAAGGCTGCCGGGTCAGCATCGCGAGTGCGCAGGAGTCTCATGGCATTCTTATCTAGAATTTCAACATCACCCAAATATTTGACCCCAATGTGAGCTTTTCCAATTACTAATTCATCCTCGATAACTCTGACTTCACTCTTACCCGTCACGGCAATGGCAAGCAGAGCGGTGGTGAGGGCAATAAAGGTGATGAGCGCACTGAAATTGCCTAAAGCCGCCCAGACTGCAATAACTAAAGATAAGAACATAAAGTAGATGAAGGCTAAGAGCCATAGTGGGGGACGTATCACTTCTTTAAAGAGCATGAGCCCTAGGCTATCTCTTACTTCATCAAGTAACCTTGCACCATGAGTCGCGTTGCATCCACTACGCCGCCTGAGGGTTCGGTGATTCCAGAGCGCCATCCGCTCTCGCCTTCAACTGGCGCACAGATACCTTCACACTTTGCACATTGCTTCGGATGCGGTGAACTTCATCCGCTCGGACTTCACCTTGTCGCCCACGTCGGTAAAGGCGCAGATATCACCGCAGAATTCACTGTGACTGAAAACCATCAAGGAGCACCGGGTCTTGCACATGGTGGGCTCCTATCACTTGCATTCGATGAAGCACTTGGAAAATTGATGTGGCTCCTTCGTGCGCCAGCAGTTACTGCTCGCCTTGAAACAGATTTCCTTAAGCCGGTGCCTATCGGAACAGTGCTACATATTTCTGCTCGGATCACAGGTCAAGTAAATAGAAAAGTCTATTCAGAAGCGGTAGGTCGATTAGGGGGAAGTGATGGTGAGATCGCAGTTCGAGCTGCTGCGCTCTTTGTGATTGTGCCGATGAAACATTTCCTTGAGAGTGCGCCCGCAGAATATTTAGCGGCTCTTCGCAAGAACCCAGAACTCTTTGCCTTCGTCGACCCTGAGTTTGATATCAATCCATGAGCAATTTTCAGGTTTTAATTAAGAGACTCGATCCAGATCTGCCACTTCCGAAATACTCCAAAGGTGGAGATGCGGGAGCCGATATCGTCTCTCGTATTGACATCACATTGCAGCCGGGGGAGCGAGCACTGGTGCCAACAGGAATCGCCATCGCTCTTCCCGATGGGTATGTCGCACTAGTGCACCCGCGCTCTGGCTTAGCAATTAAACATGGGGTCACTATGGTCAACGCGCCAGGCACAGTTGACGCGGGATTTCGCGGCGAACTCCAATGCATCTTGATCAATCACGATCCGCGCGAAAGTGTTAGCTTCAAACGTGGAGATCGCATTGCGCAGTTGATATTTCAAAAAGTAGAACGAGTAGAGTTTGTTGAAGTCGATGTACTGCCAGGTTCGGGTCGCGGCGAAGGCGGATTTGGGTCAACGGGTAGAGCATGAGCAACGATAATCAGATGAACTCAGCTGAAGATAGAGATAAGGTCATTTCTGCCTTTGGTGGGAAGAAGGGGCTGATTGATTCAGGAATCCCTTCCGTAATCTTTCTAGTTATCTTTAATCTGCGAAAGGACTTGCAGACTGCCCTTATTGCATCGATTGCAGTCTCTGCACTTCTGACAATTATTCGCTTAGCCAAGCGCAACACAGTGCAACATGCCCTCAGTGGCTTCATCGGCGTTCTGATCTGTGCCTGGTTCGCCAATAGAACTGGAAATGCGACGGATCTCTATATTCCTAAGTTACTGACCAATCTTGGATATGGAACTGTTTATCTGATTGCAAACTTAGCCGGTTGGCCGGTATTAGGCCTGATGTTGGGGCCAATCCTTGGTGAGAATTTGCTCTGGCGAAATCATCCAGAGCGTAAGCGGGCATATGTGCAGGCAAGTTGGCTCTGGGTTGGAATGTTCTTCACGCGAATCGCAGTGCAGTATCCAATTTATAGAAGTGGCAATGTCAATCTGCTCGGAACGGTGAATCTAGCAATGGGCTATCCGTTCTTTATTGCTACCGCCTATGGTTCTTGGCTCATTATTCGCCGCGTTCCCACAATTAAGCCTTAAGAACGAGCGATAAAGCAATCTCTGATTTTATCTTCAGCTTCAGTGGAAGCGACAAAAAGTAGTTCATCGCCAGCGATAAAGAGATCACTTGGTGTCGGTGAGATGACACGACCGTCTCGCACGATTGCTGCCAGTGATGCATCTTCTGGAAGTTCTACCTCTTCGATTGTTTTTCCTATGCAAATTGAGGAATCTGGCAATGTGATTTCCACCAGGTTTGCCTGACCTTTTCTAAATGAGAATAGTCTTACAACATCTCCAACGCTGACAGCTTCTTCAACGAGTGCGGCAATAATTCGTGGAGTAGATACGGCGACATCAACACCCCATGATTGATCAAAGAGCCATTCATTCTTTGGGTGATTGATTCGAGCGACAACTCGAGGAACTCCGTACTCAGTCTTTCCCAAAAGTGATGCGACGAGATTGACCTTGTCATCACCGGTAGCGGCAACTAATACCTGACAATTATTGAGCTGAGCGTTATCTAGGGATGCGATCTCACAAGCATCTGCCATCAACCACTCAGCATCAGGGACAGAATCAATCTTCAACGCCTTTGGATCGCGGTCAATCAGAAGAACTTGGTGGCCATTATCAAGAAGTTCGCGAGCAATGGCTCGTCCCACATTTCCGGCACCTGCAATAGCAATTCTCATTACTTATGCACCTGGGCCTTTCGCTAAGACTGCTTCAGCAATTGGCAATTGTTCATCGAGAATAGTCATATGGACTAAGTCTCCATCTTGTAAGACGGTGTGCTCGTCGGGAATAAGTGCTTCACCTAACCTAGTAAGGAAAGCCACGCGTGACTCGGTTGCTGTTTCAAGTTCAGAGATCGGACGTCCATACCAATTCAGATGCGGGTGCACTTCTAGGAGTTGAACTGTGCCGGTGGCATCGCGCCATTCCGAACGAGCTCCACCTGGAAGGATTCGGCGAAGGATTTGGTCACTTGCCCAGAGAACAGTTGCCACTGTTGGAATACCTAAGCGCTGATAAATTTCAGCTCGACCTGGGTCATAAATGCGGGCAACAACATTGGTGACACCGTAATTCTCGCGAGCAACCCGGGCGGCCAAAATATTTGAATTATCACCATTACTCACGGCAGCAAATGCATCAGCGCCATCGATTCCTGCCTCAAGTAAAGTGTCACGATCGAAGCCAACTCCGAGAATAGTGCGACCTTTAAAATCTGAACCGAGTCGACGAAAAGCTTCTTTTGATTGATCAATGATGGCTACTGAGTGTCCTGCTGCTTCTAGGGCGGTCGCCAAAGATGAACCGACTCGTCCGCAACCCATGATGACTACGTGCACGGGACTAACTTACTACTCTTGCGGATATTTATCTCGACTACGCTTAGGGCTATGTCATCACCCAAGAAAGCGAGCATCGAGGTGGGGGCGCGAATTAGGGTTGAAATTGAAAAGGTCGCCCATGGTGGCCACTTCATCGCACGCCATGAGGGTGCGGTGATCTTTGTTCGCCACGCGATTCCAGGTGAATCTGTTGAGATAGAAGTAACAAGTGTGGGTGCAAGCTTTAATCGAGCTGACGTTGTGGAAGTAATGACACCATCGGCGGACCGCGTCACGGCGCCGTGTAGGTATGCGCACAGGCTTGGTTGTGGTGGCTGCGATTTCCAACATATATCACCTGCTCGCCAGCGAGAGCTCAAGAGCGAAGTAATTTCTGAACAATTTTCTCGGATTGCGAAGATGGAGATTACTGTTGAAGTAGAAGAGGTGAGCGCGCCCCTTGGCTGGCGCACCCGTTGTTCAGCGCACTCAACTAAGAGCGGTGCCTTAGGTTTCTATCAAGCGCGTAGCCATAAGGTAACCCCAGTAGATGATTGCAGAATTCTCGTTCCTGAAATGAAATTCGCAGAACTCGCCCAGCGAGGAGTCAAAGGCGATCAACGCTTAGAGATTTCAATATCTAACACTGGCGAACGCACAATCGCTACCGCAAATTCTCGTGATGAGTCACCGATGCGACTTTCTGATGGTCCCGATATCGCCCACTATCGTGTGGGTGAGAAAGTATTTAACGTAAGTCAGAAATCATTTTGGCAGAGCCATAAGGATGCACCCCGCGTTCTTAGCGAAGTAGTTATCGAATTCTCAGAGCTCCAACCAGGAGATCATGTGCTAGATCTATATGGGGGAGTGGGACTATTTGCCGCGGCAATTGCGCCACTAGTTGGAGAAGAAGGCTCTGTTGATATCGTCGAGGGCAGCAAAGCTGCAACAGCTGACGCTAGTAGTAATTTTGCCGACAACAGCAATGTCACCGTGATTACCGCCGATGTTGCTAAGGCCATTACTCGATTTACGCAAGCAGATGTCATTGTCTTAGATCCTCCGCGAGAGGGTGCTGGGAAAGAAGTGATGGAAAATTGTGCACGGATTGCTCCGCGCGCGATCATCTATGTGGCGTGTGACCCGGCGGCGCTGGCTCGGGATACCGCTTACTTACGTGACTATGGTTACACGCTAGAAAAGATACGTGCCTTCGACCTCTTTCCCATGACACATCACATCGAATGTGTTGCCAGATTTGTCGCCAATAAGGTATCTTGACGTCAAGATAAATTCACTGAAGGAAGTTGCATGATGAGTAAGAATTCATTGGGAACCAAGAGAAATCTCACTGTTGGTGGTAAAGATTTTGAAATCTTTGATATCTCAGCTGTAGAAGGTGCTAAGAGTCTGCCCTTCTCACTCAAAGTACTTTTAGAGAATTTATTGCGCACTGAAGATGGTGCAAATATCACTGCCGATCACATCAAGGCTCTTGCGCAGTGGGATCCATCAGTCGAGCCAGATACTGAAATTCAATTTACTCCCGCTCGCGTGATCCTGCAGGATTTCACAGGCGTTCCATGTGTTGTTGACCTGGCCACTATGCGCGAAGCGATTGTCGATCTTGGGGGAGACCCAAGCAAGGTAAACCCACTTGCTCCAGCCGAGCTAGTAATTGATCACTCTGTCATTGCCGATTTCTTTGGCACCAACGATTCTTTTGAGAAGAACACAGATATTGACTACGAACGCAATCATGAGCGCTACCGATTCCTGCGATGGGGCCAGGGCGCCTTTGATGAATTCAAAGTAGTTCCACCAGGAACAGGCATTGTGCACCAAGTAAATATTGAGTACCTAGCTCGCGTTGTTATGACACGGACTATCGATGGAGTGCTGCGTGCATATCCTGACACTGTTGTTGGTACCGATTCACACACGACGATGGTCAACGGACTTGGAGTTCTTGGCTGGGGCGTTGGCGGCATTGAGGCAGAGGCTGCACTCCTTGGACAACCAGTTTCGATGTTGATTCCACGCGTTGTCGGATTCAAGCTCTCGGGCCAGCTTTCTGTGGGAACAACCGCAACAGATTTGGCACTAACAATTACTGAGATGCTTCGTAAGCATGGAGTAGTTGGAAAGTTTGTCGAGTTCTACGGACCCGGTGTGGTCTCGGTACCGATGGCCAATCGCGCAACCATTGGAAATATGTCGCCAGAGTACGGATCAACTTGTGCCATGTTCCCTATCGATGAAGAGACACTTCGCTACCTACGACTTACCGGACGTAGCGATGAGCAAGTAGCGCTCGTTGAACAGTACGCAAAGGCACAAGGCATGTGGCATGACCCATCTGTATCACCACGCTTTTCAGAGAATATTGAACTAGATCTCTCAAAAGTTGTCTCATCAATTGCAGGACCAAAGCGTCCTCAAGATCGCATCTCTCTGACTGATTCAAAGAGTTCATTTGAGAAAATTCTCCCTACCTACTTCACTGATAAGACTGGAAAAGAAGCGTATCCAGTACATGTGGGAGCTAGCGCTACCACAATTAAAAACGGCGATGTTGTCATTGCATCGATTACATCGTGCACAAATACATCAAATCCATCTGTGATGATTGGCGCTGCTCTGCTTGCCAAGAAGGCAGTAGAGAAGGGGCTTAAGTCAAAGCCTTGGGTAAAAACCACCTTGGCACCTGGTTCTAAAGTAGTTACTGATTACTACGATCGCTCTGGCCTTACCAAATACATGGAAGCACTTGGATTTAACCTTGTGGGCTACGGATGCGTTACTTGTATTGGCAATTCTGGACCTCTGCCTATTGAAATTAGCAAGGCGGTTAATGAGAACGACCTTGCAGTATCGGCAGTGCTTTCTGGAAACAGAAATTTTGAAGGTCGTATTAGCCCAGATGTGAAGATGAATTACCTCGCTTCACCACCTTTGGTTGTTGCTTACGCATTAGCTGGAACGATGAATCATGATTTTGAAAAAGATGCTCTGGGAACCGATAACGAGGGTAAGCCAGTGCTTTTGAAAGATATCTGGCCAACAGAGGCGGAGATTCAATCAGTCATTGACTCTTCCATCTCATCTGAGATGTTTAAGAAAGATTATTCATCTGTCTTTGAAGGCGATCACCGTTGGAAGTCACTTGATACTCCAACTGGAAAGACATTTGATTGGGATCCGAAGTCAACCTATGTCCGTAAACCACCATACTTTGACGGCATGCCAGCGCAGCCAAAGCCGGTCACGGATATTGCCGCAGCACGTGTCTTAGCAATTCTTGGTGACTCTGTGACAACAGATCACATTTCACCAGCTGGAAATATCAAAGCTGATTCACCTGCCGGTAAGTATCTGGAGAGCAATGGAGTTGATCGTAAAGATTTCAATTCTTATGGTTCCAGACGTGGAAATCACGAAGTAATGATTCGCGGAACATTTGCAAATATCCGTTTAAAGAACATGCTCCTCGATGGTGTTGAGGGTGGATTTACTCGCAATTTCTTAGCAGCTGGCGCGCAATCAACAATTTATGATGCATCAGTTGCCTACCAGGCAGCCGGAGTACCGCTGGTAATTCTTGCTGGTAAAGAGTATGGATCAGGTTCTTCACGCGACTGGGCGGCAAAGGGAACAGCGCTCTTAGGTGTGAGAGCAGTGATAGCGGAAAGCTTCGAAAGAATTCACCGTTCTAACTTAATCGGTATGGGAGTTCTTCCTCTGCAATTTGTTAATGGCCAGAGTGCGCAATCACTTGGCATCAAGGGCGACGAAGTCTTTGCCATCACAGGAGTGATAGCACTCAACAACGGCAGCGTTCCAAAGGAAGTGACCGTCACAGCGGGGGATATCACCTTCACAGCTAAGGTGAGAATCGATACACCGGGTGAGGCAGATTATTATCGCCACGGCGGCATCATGCAGTATGTGCTGCGCCAACTGCGCGGCTAATCTAGACTGGGCAGATGCTTGAATCGATAAAGAGTCCTGCCGATCTTCAAGGGCTTTCCTATGAGCAGCTCACTGAGCTCAGCGCCGAGATTCGCCAATTTCTGATTACCAAAGTTTCAAAGACCGGCGGTCACCTTGGCCCCAATCTCGGAGTTGTTGAACTAACGATTGCAATTCATAGAACATTTGATTCACCAAAAGATGTAGTTCTCTTTGATACTGGCCATCAATCATACGTTCACAAAATTCTTACCGGGCGTGCCGATCAATTCGATGGACTGCGTCAACGTGGCGGAATCGCCGGATATCCAAACCGGGCAGAGAGTGAACACGATGTTATTGAAAATTCACATGCATCTACCGCACTTTCATGGGGCGATGGAATTTCTCGCGGGTTTACCATCACCAATCAACGCGATCGCAGCGTTGTAGTTGTTGTTGGCGACGGAGCGCTCACCGGCGGTATGTCATGGGAGGCCCTGAACAACATTGCAGCGTCAAATGAGCGCAATCTTGTCGTCATTGTTAATGACAACGAACGTTCATACTCACCAACCATCGGCGGACTAGCCACATATTTAGCAACTCTTCGCGTCACTCGTGGCTATGAGAAGTTCCTAGATTGGGGCAAAGAAGTTCTTACCAACACTCCTGTTGTTGGAAATCCAATTTATGAAACCCTTCATGGAATGAAGAAGGGGATTAAAGACATAATTGCTCCTCAAGGAATGTTTGAAGATCTGGGTCTTAAATATGTTGGTCCTATCGATGGACATGATTTAGTGGCTATGGAGCGTGCACTGATACAGGCGAAAGAGTTTGGTCAACCGGTTTTGGTTCATGTGATTACCGAAAAAGGTAAAGGACATCAACCTGCTGTGGCAGATCAAGCCGAGAAGTTCCACGCCGTTGGTGTTGTTGATCCCGAGACTGGAACACCGCTGGGCAAGTCAACAACTAGCTGGACCAATATTTTCTCTGAAGAGATGCTCGCAATTGGCGAAGAGCGAGAAGATATTGTTGCTCTGACCGCAGCGATGCTCGGACCTACTGGTCTAGATAAATTCCAAGAGAAGTTTCCGGCGCGCACCATCGATGTGGGAATCGCGGAACAACATGCCGTCACAAGTGCGGCCGGGTTGGCATTTACCGGCCTTCACCCTGTGATTGCCGTCTACTCAACATTTCTTAATCGCGCCTTCGATCAACTCTTACTCGACGTCGCACTGCATAAGGCCGGGGTCACATTTGTACTGGACCGCTCCGGAATCACTGGCGATGACGGACCTTCACACCACGGCATCTGGGATTTAGCACTGACTGGAATCATTCCAACTATGCGAGTTGCAGCCCCACGCGATGCATCGCGCTTACGTGAGACATTGCGGGAAGCTCTCGATGTGAGCAATGCACCCACAGCGATTCGTTTTCCAAAAGGTGCAGTATCTAAAGATATTCCGGCATTCGAACGTCGTGATGGCATAGATGTCCTCTATCGAGGAGAAAGCGCCGATGTGTTGCTTGTCAGTATCGGAGCTATGGCGGCAATTGCTGTGGAAGCCGCCTCACAGGCATACCGCGAAGGCGTGGGCGTGACAGTCATTGATCCGCGTTGGGTGAAGCCAATACCGGAATCACTAATCACGATGGCACGTCGCTATAAGAGCGTTGTCGTTTTAGAAGATGGCATCAAGCATGCTGGAATCGCAAGCTCAATCTCGGAAGCATTTCGCGAGGCCGGGCTCAGTATTGCAATTCACAGCATCGGCATTCCGCTTGAGTTTATTGAGCACTCTAAGCGTTCAGAGATTCTCAATGATCTTGGAATTAGCGCACAGAAGATTTCACGCGACATCGTCGCATGGAACTCTACTGTGGAAGAGATGCAATTCCCGGAGCATGAAAACGTTGACCGCAAACAGAATCGCTAATTCCTTCGCGATCTAGGTACGGCAATATTCCACCTAAGTGCATCGGCCATCCGGCTCCCATGAGCATGCAGAGATCAATCTCTGCCGGGCTTGAGACCACACCTTCATCAAGCATCATTCGTGCTTCCTCAGCAAGTGCTTTCAGTGCACGTAGTCGTACCTGCTCAGCTGTTGATGGTGCATCGCCTTTGTGAATCAGCGCTAGCGCTGCCGGGTTGGCACCGTATGTTCCATCATCGTTTTTGATATAGAAAGTCTTAACCCCAGCCTTCACCATAGCCTGCATTGTGGGGGAGATGCGATATCGCGGCCCTAGGTTTGCATGCAGGGTTTCAGCAACGTGCACAGCAACTCCTGGACCAACAAGACCTAATAGTTCAAATGGAGACATTGGAAAACCGATGCTGCGCATCGCGTTATCAGCTACCTGCGGATCGGTTCCCTCATCTACGGCATCGGTGATTTCGCCCATGAAGCGTGTGAGTAGACGGTTTACGACAAAGCCTGGGGCATCTTTACATATGATCATGGTCTTCTTTAACTCTTTACCAATGCTGACAGCAGTGGCAGTCGTTGCATCATCGGTGTGGGTTGTTCGGGCAATTTCAAGAAGAGGCATCACTGCAACGGGATTAAAGAAGTGAAAACCAACCACTCGCTCTGGGTGCTCCAGCCCTTCGCTCATAGCCTGAACTGAAAGCGATGAGGTATTTGTGGCTAGTACACACTCTGGTCCGACAATCTTCTCCAATTTTTTGAAGAGTTCTTGCTTGAGAGAAAGTTCTTCAAAGATGGCCTCGATAACAAAGTCACAACCAGCAAAGACGCTTTGATCTGCCGAACCGCTAATCAGCAAGGCAAGCCGGGCGGCAGATTCTGCGCTCATGCGCTTCTTCTCTACCAACTTAGTGAGCTCATTTTTCACCCAAGTGACACCTTTATCTGCCCGCTCTTGGTCAATATCGGTCATGACAACAGGACATTTAAGGTTGCGAAGAAGCAGTAGCGCTAACTGAGAAGCCATGAGACCAGCACCGACTACTCCTACTCGAGCCACCTTACGTGCTACTGCCGGCTTGGGCGCTCCTTCAACTTTCTTACGCTTCTTTTGAATGACGTTAAATGCATAGAGCGAAGCACGCAATGGATTAGACATCATCAGATCTGCAAGCACTTGATCTTCTGCATCAAAGCCAGCGCCACGAGTATTTGTCTTGGCAGAGGCAATGAGCTCTAGCGCTTTAGTAGGGGATGCGAGTTCTGCGCCACCAAATTTCTTGAGCGCCGTTGCGCGGCCGGCAGCAAGTGCGGCATCCCATGCAGGATCTGCTGAATAATCTTTTCTCTCAATCTTCTCTGTGCCACTTAAAACGCGAGCTGCGAAAGAGACCGACTTTTCAAGGAAATCTGCCGGTTCATACACGGCATCGACAACACCAAGTGCCAGCGCATCCTTTGACTTCATCATGGTGTTGTTATTGAGTGCATTTCCAATGATTACCTGCACAGCGCGTTCTGGACCAATCAACTTAGGAAGAATGGTCGCACCGCCCCAGCCTGGAACGAGTCCGAGGAATACTTCTGGAAGTGCGGTAAATGCAGTGGTGGCCAGCGTTCGGTAATTACAGTGCAGCGCTATCTCTAGCCCGCCACCAAGGGCTAGCCCATTAACGAATGCGAATGTTGGAATTCCAATCTCATCTAAACGGCGGAAGACATCGTGACCTAACTTGCCAATGGCCACTGCCTGTTCGCGGGTACTAAGAAATGCCAGGCCCGAGAGGTCAGCGCCAGCGGCAAAGATAAAGGGCTTTCCAATGATTGCAATCGCAGCGGGGTTGCGAGAAGCGGCATCAGTGATGGCGGCATCTAAGGCCACCAGTGATTGAGGTCCGAGCGTGTTGGGACGAGTGTGATCGAGCCCGTTATCAAGTGTGATTAAGGCAAGTGAGCCCTTAAAACCGAAAGGTGTGAGATCGACATCGCGCACAAGTGATTGGGTAATAACTTCATCCGGCGCGCCTTCAGGAAGAGTAATTGTCGTTGTCATTACTTTGCCCCTCCTGTGTAATGTGGATTCTCCCAAATAACAGTTCCACCCATTCCTAAACCAATACACATCGTGGTAATTCCATAACGAACATGTGGTGAATCCTCAAATGTGCGGGCCAGATTAAGCATCAGGCGAACACCAGATGAGGCAAGTGGATGACCCACAGCAATGGCGCCACCATAAGGATTCACACGAGGATCATCATCGGCAATTCCAAAGTGATCTAAAAATGCCAGTACTTGCACAGCAAATGCTTCATTAACTTCAAATGCTCCAATATCTTCAATCTTCAGACCAGCTTTAGCAAGTGCCTTAATTGTTGCTGGCACTGGTCCATATCCCATTACTTCTGGCTCCACCCCAGCAAAAGCAAAAGTAAGAAGCCGGGCCTTAATAGATAGCCCAAGTTCCTTCGCCTTATCTTCACTAGCTAATAGCGCTGCAGTGGCACCATCGTTGAGTCCAGATGAGTTTCCGGCGGTGACTCGACCTGCTGGGCGAAAGGGAGTTTTTAATCCAGCAAGTCCTTCAATAGTTGTTGTGGGACGCGGTGACTCATCAACAGTTGCAATACCCCAGCCAGTCTCGGGATGACGGGCCGCCGTTGGAATGAGATCCCGCTGAATCTTTCCTTCGGCATATGCCTTCGCAGTTTTCATCTGAGAGTTATATGCGTAAGTATCTGCCCGCTCTTTTGTTAAATGTGGAAAGCGATCATGTAGGCGTTCAGCCGTTGCTCCCATGGCAAGGGCATCTTGTTCCACTAGCTTCTCAGCTAAGTAACGAGGGTTAGGATCCATGAGTTCACCCATTGGATGATTTCCCATGTGCTCAACGCCGCCAGCAATTGCAAAATCGATTGCGCCCATCGCAATAGCGCCGGCAATCGTCGTTGTTGCAGTCAGTGCGCCGGCGCACCAACGGTCGATGGAATAGCCAGGAACAGTCTTCGGTAGGCCAGCTAGTAGCGTTGCACTGCGGCCGATATTCATACCTTGATCACCAGTCTGGGTTGCCGCCGCAATCGCAACATCATCTATGAGTTCGGGGGAGAGCTTCGGGTTTCGCTCTAGTAGCCCGCGCATTGCTCGCACCATCAAGTCATCAGCGCGAGTACCTGAATACATGCTTCCAGCTTTTCCAAATGGGGTGCGCACTGCATCAACGAGAACGACGTTACGGAGCTGGGATGTCATAGAACTTCCTTTACCTGGTGAGTATGAAGCTAGGTTACTCGCCAGTAGAAAAAAGCGCTACGCGTTGACGGGAGTTTTTACCTTCTTGGAAGGGGCGAGATAGAACCGCAGCGTCAATCCAATGTAGAGAAGCCATCCTGCTAGTTGTAGCCATGATGTTGTGGTGTCAAAGCCGATCATTCCACCCAAGAGTCCAGCAACGAGTGACTCCTTTGGCATCCAGGAAGTAACATCCCAAACAAAGGCATCTGGACCAGGAAGGATTCCGAACTCTTGGAACTCGTGAATACCGTATGAAAGAACTCCTGCTGCAACAACAACCAGAGCCACGCCAGAATAGGTAAAGAACTTTCCGAGATTGAGTTTAATTGAGCTCTTATATATTCCGATTCCAAGTCCAACAGCGAGTGCTAATCCAAGAATCAAGCCGAGGGTCGCACTTGATACAGCGCCCACTGTCTTAAAGTTTGTGTAGAGAAATAGTGATGTTTCCAG
>Ga0214921_10001588_pt1 | contig 38337 bp, 63 predicted proteins | sample LL1505_MetaG_FD_177992 | JGI IMG/M metagenome (GOLD analysis project Ga0214921, IMG submission 177992) | Freshwater microbial communities from Lake Lanier, Atlanta, Georgia, United States - LL-1505 | ecosystem: Environmental > Aquatic > Freshwater > Lake | place: USA: Georgia | collected...
CGCCGTGATATTGCTTACCTCGGTAGCGCTCGGGCTCCGAGGCAGGGATCCCCTGTATAAGAGATCCATTTGTAAGGGTGATTTCAAACAGGGACTTGTTGTAGTCTCGTATAAGTGACGGGGGAATAATATTGAGAAGTCCAGAGTCCCCCTCGAAACAAGTTGCACGTATATCGTTTGAGGTGGGGGCGGTGACGAGCCAGCGGGTGTTGTCATACAGCCAAGCGCGGATACCAATCCAGTGGCTAGCAGTGTGCGTTTTACCCGATCCGCGGCCGGCAAGCATAAGAAACGTATCATACTCACCATCATCTGGCTCCCGTTGGTGCGGCAGCGCCTGTAGGTGCCAACGGACTCGCCAAACGGCGGCCTCGAGCTGGTCCTTAGGCCAGTGCGTGCGTGCTTGTGCGAACTTTTTTAATTCAAGTTCCTGTTTTGGTGTTAACGACATGAAATAAAACCCTCTCCTACGAGATAGCTGTTATCCGGCCCGTCTGTTTCAATGTGAACACAGGTCTGTGGCTGGATTTTTGTAATTTTTTCAATATACCTACGCGCCTGGTGTATTTTTATCGGCTTAGATACCTGATTAGGCACCAGTTTCAACCTGGTTTTAAAAGTTAGCGTGTAGGTACTATTTTTTTCTGTAAACGCGAGGTTAGTCTTGCCACCCAGCGACTCAACTAGGCCCTGAATTGACAGCGCCGTGCCGTAATGTGTGCTAGAGAACCTAAACAGGTCCCTCCGCGGCGAGTATTGGCGCGGTTTTGCAAACAAAATGCCACGCAGCAGCTCAATTCGCTGCTCTTTGTCTGCCAGCAAGTAGTTTGCCGGTATTTTTGTTGGAATATTAGGCGCTAATTGTGACTCTATGGTCGGCGATATGGTAAACTGCCGCCAGCCGTTGTGTATTGTCTTGCGAATCTTGACCTTGTACCCAAATTCTTTGAGCTGGCGCTCTACTTCTTCCTGTGTCGACGGGGTTGTCGTAAAAAATCCGCTGGGTTTGCGGTTTATAAACCAAAATCCAAAGACAAACGGTGGGATTGGTAGGGTCTGGTGGGGTAGCTCGATGGGTTTTGTGGTAGGGATCGAGTAGATCTTACAATTTGTTTCGTCTTTCAGATCGCCATCTAGCAACTTTTCCACATTCATCGGCTTTAGTGGCCGCCTAAAGGGGTGGTATCCCTTGTATTGTATGACTCTGTCCCTATATTTAAAGTTTTCTACCAAAAATTCTAGGCGTTTGTCGCCAGAGATTGTCAGGTAGTCATTTAGCATGACTTCGTAGCAGTCGTCTGAGAAGTATTCCTGTACCAACTTTACCCGCACCGGTTTACCATTCCGGTCAAACAGGTAGTCACCCGGCTGGATTTTGTTTGCCGGTTTCCAATAGTCCAGGGTCAGGACTTTTTGATTTGCTAGTATGGCCATAAAAATTATCTAGGACCCACAGGTCCAACCAACGCCCTAACGGCGTCCTAATTTTGTTTTGGATTTCTACGGGCAGCCGGTTAATGTCCAGGTGCTCGCAGACCTTTAAACGAAACTCGATGTACCTAGCCGTCTCTTTGTCCAGTATTTCAACTGGCGCGTCGGCAGAGTCAAAGTAGTTCAGATCACAGACTAAGACACGGAACCCCCTAAGTCTTCCATTGGAATCTTCTAGAGCACCCTGGATCTGATAAACATATTCGTTCATACATCTACTAATGCAAACATTTGATTATTATAGCCCCAATAGTTTTTAACTATCAATTTTGCTCGCAGAAGCGCGGCACTTGCGGCACTTGCGGGGGTATATTCCAGGTTTCCCTCTATCTTTATTTTTTATTTTTTAAAAATAATAAAAATAATAAAGTAACCCCCGCAACCCCCGCATCCCCGTCAAACATCAAGGACTTAGCGCATTCCGTTTCACATTGTGAAATTTACTATGCAAATTTTACAAAAAAAAATTTTAGAAAGTCGGTTTTTGTGGGGAATGGAACGAGCTTGGGGTCTGTGGGGCCCCCGGGCCGCCACCCCGCCACGGGACCCAAATAGGCATACCGCATTATGAAAAAGCCCCCCGTGCACCAAAATGGTGCACAGATTCACTGCCTTGGTGCGCGTGCACCAATCTGGTGCACAGCTCGAGCGCCTCGATGTTAGTAAGCGCTCACTAACATCATGCACCGCGCCCCCCTGCCAAGTAGCCAGCATGTTAGTAAGTACTCACTAACTTAGATGTTAGTACTCACTAACATGGCCGAGCGCCCACTCTGTCCCCATTATCAGCACTCGATGTGCCTGAGTGCTAAGTTAGTAAGTGCTAACTAACTTAGCTGGCTGTTAGGGTTTCCCCTAGTTGACGGATTAGAGGGGTCTAATCGGGTCATAGCGCCGTTTTGGTTCGAGTTGATGGTTAGGTATCAAGTGGTCTGCGATCGTGCCATGGTGGACTCGGGGTGCCTCCACAAAGGCTTTGCGGGCGCGAGGGCTGGGCGCTGGGGTGGGCGAGATGTTGGGCAATTTGCCAGCCCACAATCTCCCACATTATTCCACATTATGACATAGATATTGTTTGTCACAATGTGAAACAAAACCCCTTGCAAAGGGTCTAAATACCATTATAATCGTTACGTAGTAACGCAGTACAGCAGATAGGAAGTGCAGTGGCTAATCCACTCAAACGCAAACCCAACCGCGATCTATAAGGGGGAGCCGGCAGAACCGGTGCTGTTATCCAACACAGCGTATGTTAACAGATAGTAATGCTCAGAGCGCCTTAGCAATAGGGCGCTCGAGGCAGTACTAACCAACAGGAGATTATATGTACCAAGATATCAACGGCAACCAATTCGAATCCTACGCTCAAGCCTGCCGGCATTATGGTGGTGAGAGTGATGCTGTACTGGCCGAAGAAGAGCAGGCCAACGCCGAAGAGTATGCGCAGTACTTAGCTACAAATCAAGGCGCCCACGCCTGCGATTTGTTTTATCGCCACTCAATGGCTATTCCCTTTTAACCAGGTCGAAACCGGAGCGATCCGGTCTCAGCGTTAGGCGCTGACTGATGATGACCAACCAAAAAACAGGAGCTATACTATGTCAAAAGAATTTACAGCCTGCGAGCGTGACCTGCACAACCGCCTTGACCTGCTGTTAGACAGCGCCGTCAAAAACCTTGAATCGTTTGACGAGCGCAACGATCAGTTTTACCAAGCCCGTTCAATGGTTTGGCAAATTGAGGCGATGCTCGAGCGCTTACAGCGAGCCGATTAAACAGGTCGAAACCATGGTACAATCCATGGTCTGCACGTAATGCGTGCACTGACGAGACCAACCAACAGGAGAGTATATGCAGACAATCAACATCGGACTGGATAACCCAGTCACCGGCAAACAAAACACAGTCGACCAAACCATCGGCGTCGCAATCCGCTACCTCAAGGGTATCAGCGACATCGGCGTCGTAAAGGATCGTGGCGAGGTGACCCTAGTCGTCACCTACTTCGAACCAGTCGGCTCGCTCACAGTGCTCTGCGCCGAGCTCGATCAGGACTGCGTCGCGGTGCTCGACCATGACACCGAGCAGGGCACGCTCATCGGGCCCAAGGCCGAGGCATGGGGCGCGTTTGACCCCGAGCAGTTTAAGTTTATATAACAGGTCGAAACCGGAGCGATCCGGTCTGCACGTGATGCGTGCACTGATGATGACCAAGGCACCTCTTCCTAGGCTAGCAACCCCTAGGTCGGTAGCAATGCCTTATAATCAACCCAAACCAATACAGGAGCTACCATGAGCTATATATCAAATGCAATAATCGACAATGCAGTCGATTTAATTATCAACACTAGAGATTTTTGTGGCGACGAAAAGCGCGCAGTCAAAGATTTTTGCAGTGACGAGCGCATCGCCGACTGGCAAAAGGTATGGCGCATCGCCAATTTCAGGGCTAACGCCCAGTGGAACCGGTATCAAAAAGATGCCGGTGTTAACCCAAAATACACATTTTAATCGGGGGCAACATGAACTTTCAATACATCTGCAATAACCCACGCACAATCGAGGCAGAGTCCCGAGACTGCGTCGTTCGGGCGCTATCGCTCGCATTCAACCGCGCCTATCCCGAGGTGCACGAGGTATGTGCCAAGGCAGGGCGCAAGCCACGCCGTGGCATGATGCGCGCCCAAACCGACAAGGCGATCCAAGTGCTCAGCGCCAACAAAGACGCCAAGCTCGAACGATACAGTCGGGGCAACCGGTGCACATTGGCAACGTTTGCCAAGCACAACCCCAAGGGTAACTTTATCGTGATCAAGAGCGGACACGCCGTGGCGCTGATTGACGGCGTCTACCACGACAACGGCAACACCGAGGCAGGTCTGCCACGTTCGATCGTGCAGGCGTGTTTCAGGGCTAAATAAAATCAGTGGCTCAGTCTATGAGCCACTGACCCAGTACAATGATCACATCAACAGGAGAAATTATGAGCTACAACACAGACTGCGCTAAAATTTGGAACCCAACCGGTGACATCCGGTTCGAGGTGCGCGTGGACCCATTCGGTGGTGGTAAGTACGACGTGTGGGCAGTGCAGAGCGGATACGCTCGCGCCGTATCGCATGAGTGGTTTGATAATAAAGATGAGGCCCTTGCGTTTTTCAACGCACGGGATTACAATCAGTGGATGGAGGAATTAAAATGAAAGCACTACAAAACTACGTAACGCAGGCTAACGAGTGGAACGCTCTCTTTAATCGTGGCCAGTACGATCTAGCCAACGAGGGTGATCGTCAGCGCCTAGCGCGTCGCATCGACAACGAGCTGAGCCCCGAGAATCTCACCATGGACGGCGAGCTCTCACGATCTGAGGTAAACCGCAGGTATAATAATTTAATCCGAGTCGCTAAGCAGTTGCAGAAACTCGATCCAACAATTAAATTTTGGGAGGTGTAATATGGCAGATCTACAATTTGGCGTGCGTGCGCTAGCAAAGAATTTTTACCACGACTATCACGAAGAGCTCTTCAGTGCGATAAACGACATTGAAGACCCAGTGCGTGCGCTCAGGTATTTGCAGGGCATAGCGCGCTCTAACCAGTCGTCATGGTCGGGTGGCTTTAGCGCGACCAATATGGAAGAGCAGATCAAGCGCGAGCTCGCCATCACCCTGATGGAGTATGTGATTAATAAGATTGAGTACCCAACAAAGGAGGCAGTATGACAACGACTAAATTTCCCGACTGGGAGCAGGAGCTCGAGGCATGGGAGCAACAGTATCGCCCGATCAAAAATCGTCTTAACGGCGAGGAGCTCTTTCCGGACGATAAGTTTGAGACATACGGCGCAGAGCTCGAGTTCGTCCGTGCGCAGGATCCAAAGTATATTTGGACACTGGTCGACGGCGACGACGGCAACCTGTACATAGTGAATGGGTACCACTTGGTCAACCGCATTAATTACTTTGTAACCAATCTACCATTCGAGGGTGAGTTTTTAGAGGTACCATACTACATATTTGACGAAAAGGAGGAAACAGAATGACACGCAAACACAGACTAGCATTTAACGCACTTAGAAAGATCAAGGCGCCGGTATACGAACGCTGTGACATTGAGAACTTTCAGATCAGCGCCGAGCATAATTTCGACCCGAAGTACGGCGACACATTGTGGGCAGATTATTATGAGGGCGACATGATGGGCAGTGACTGGGAGTTTGGTGTCAACCCTTTGATCACTGAGACGTTAAACAAGTACGGACTCCACGCGGAGTGGATCAACGCAGGCGAACTGGGGGTATACGAATGAGCACAAACAATGTAGACAATTTAACAAACTGCGAAGTAAACGAAATATTACGATACACAAAAGGTCTAGTCGACGGGATCCGTGACGTCTTAAAACAAGATGATGCGGATTTTAAGTTAGAAGATTACTGGTACGCGTGGGACAACACGATTGATATAAACGTAATGTATGACCCTGAAAAATATAAACACACAGTATGTTTATATCCTGTGTATAATATGATTCGGGATGATTCAACATTTCAACGTTTTGTTTTAGAAGAAAGGATTTAACATGGCATTCACATTAGCAGACGTAAACAATATCGAGTTTGACGAAGAGATCAGCGAGGCAGACTACTACGCCTCCATACAGCGCGCAATTAACAGTGGTATGTGGTCACTCCAAGGATCGTATGGTCGCACCATGATGGAGGCAATCGAGGCAGGCAAATGCCTTTTAGGTCTCAAGGGTGCCAGTGACTACTGGGGCAACACAATCCCATCACGCCTCCAAGTTAAGGACGGCACCAAGGGATCGTGGGAGTATGTCAAGCAACACAACGGCGTAGTATGGGCAAACAAAATGGCGGGGGTGAAATAATGGCTAACTTAACTAAAAACCAATTGGCATTACTGAGCGATATCTTGACGCAGTATTGTGAGGACTGCGACACGTCGAGCACCACGGCGCACTTAGTAGACAACATATGGCATACAATCGCTGTAATGCACGGACTGATCGACGACGAGCACACCACACCTAAATTTGAACCCGCAGAGGAGGAATAACATGACAGCAGAGCAATTGTATGACCTATTGGAAGAGGCAGGCATCGAGTTTGACGTTGTAGAAGTATTCGAGGGACTGCGCACAATTAACGTTGTTGTAGAGGAGGAATAACCATGGCATTCTATTACTTTGGCGACATGGAGTTCGGCGACTTTGTGAAGGGCGACGACCACTACCCAGTGGCGCTCATTCACGCAGTGCGTGACACCCGTGAGTTTGCCACCGAGGAAGAGGCAGACGACTACATGGTCGAGCAGGGGTTTGGCGGGTATGTTAACGCCGACTCTAAGAACATTGAGATATACTTTGCAAAGAAATAAAAAGGTCTGTATAATATTACTTTTAACGGAGGAATTATGAACACAATCAACGTACCATCATTTAACGAAGTGCCAGCATTTACCGACGACTTGGTCGACCAGTTGGGCGCAGTCAAGCAGGCCATTGACGAGCTCGAGGCAACAGCACGCAAGTTCAAGGCCGAGCTCATCAAACGTGGCGTGGGCACCTACGAGGGATCCAAGTTCTTTGCCGAGGTGCAACACTACGATCGTGCCACGATCAGCCCCACCCTTGTGCGCAAGCTCAGCAACGACGAGTTCGTCAAGCAAGTAACAGAAGTAAAAGCAATCGATGCAGTTGTCGTTAAACCACTAGGAGAATAAATAATGCACGGACTACAAACAATGGCCTACCTGAACTACCAATCTGCCGAACAGCAAAAGTTTATTAACGACGTACTAACCAAGCCACGTCCACCTGAGCAAAACCTGCTCGAGGTATGGCTTGACTGGAAGAGGGAGCAAGATGAGCAATTACAAGTACGTGTTGATTGACGAGTTTGGCGGGGCTGTACGCAAGTTTGCGAGTAAGGTGGAGGCTACCCCCTACCTTACCGACGGAACACGCCTAGAGCCCCTGCCAAAGGCTCCAAAAACGAATCTTTACCAACAGGCAATGTTAATATTAGGGGAGGCACCATTTTGAATCTCATTGGCGCATTTATTGTATTGATCACGGGGTACTGGATGACGGAGGGCTTAATTAACGTCACCACCATCCTGTGGTTCTTGTTTGGCGTATGCCTGCTCATTCCCGAGCAAGTACGAGACCTAATTAAATTTACATGGGAGATCTATGAAAGAAAACGACCTACTAAGTGACTACCTCAAGTCACTGTACGGCATCGAGCCGTTGACAGTGGAGGAGGAGCACGAGCTGGCAGGCAAGATCGCCAAAGGTGACGAGCGTGCGCTAGAGAAGTTGATCAAGCACAACCTGCGTTTTGTGGTCTACGTGGTGCGTGGGATGACGGCGTGGAACCACGGCAAGGTACCGGTGGAGGACATGATAGCCATGGGTAACGAGGAGCTGTTTAACGCAGGTCGCAAGTGGGTGCCCAAGAACAACGCACGCTTTGCCACCTACGCCAAGACGTTTATCTTCAAGGGAGTGCGCCGACAGCTAGACAACACGGCAAACATCATACGGCTACCGATCAACATCATGGAGCAGGTAAAGAAGTTGAACTACACCGAGCGCTCGCTATCCCAAGTAATGGGGCGCAAACCCAAGACGTCTGAGTTGGCGTCTATCATGGGCGTCACAGAGAGCAAGGTGCACCAGTTGCAGGGATACATCGCACGTGAGCCAGTCTCACTTGACCACATCAACCAAGAGAATTTTACCGAGGAGCACTTAGATGATTGAACTAAACGAAATACAGCAGAGGGCATACGCACGCTTTATTAGAGCACGCGACCGAGTCGGACTGGGCGCGGTCAAGCCAAACAAAAATTATAGTTGGGTGCCACTATCCGACTACTCGGCGTGCGTGGACGTCGCAGGTATGAACCACCCCCTATTCGTACAGAACGACGAGTGGCTCGAGTACAAGGAGGCATTCTCAAACTGGCTGGCAGTTGAGCCTAAGTTTAGAGACAAGGAGCGTATGCGCATGAGCAGGGGCGACTACGGCACGCAGGACAGTTGGGAAGAGCGTGGCAACAAGGTCACGGACATTGTTAACAAGATCAAGGAGGAAAAATGAGAGTCATACCAACAGACGTATTTGATAACGATGGCAACATCGAAAAGATTGAGTTTTATGACGAGCTAGGTGGCTTTCAATTTCAGGCTATGTGGGACCCATCCGACGAGCAGACGGCGGACAACCGCCGAGAGTTCAGGGAGTGGGCCGAGACCATGGCAGGGCGCATGGACTACGAGGTAGTCAAGTGAGACGGGGAGACGACTACGGCAAAAAGATACGGCGTAAGTTCATCGAGTACGACCCCAAAATAGACAAGATGAGGCGCAGGGAGAACTTACTGGTGCTAACCCTGTTTTTATACCTCATCGGGCACGTGATTTATGCCGTATTTTTCACATTGTGAAATGAAATCAGCTAAGTCATTGATCTTCGACGGGCTCGCGGTACTTGCGGGGGTTATTTTACTATTTTTACTATTTTTAAAAAATAAAAAATAAAGATAGAGCATAAACTGGAATAGACCCCCGCAACCCCCGCATCCCCGTCAAACATCAAGGACTTACAGCAAATCATTTCACATTGTGAAATATTGGCACCCAAAAATTTGCATTAGTAAGTGTGAAGAAAGGAAACTATGACAGATAAACCAATTTGTTTACCCGTGCAATTTGCCACGATACCACTGGAATTGAAACGAATCCCTAGGTGGGTACTGTGGCGCCTTGTCGAGGTAGGCGACGAGGGTAACAAGCGGTGGTCTAAACTGCCAACGCAGGTAAGTGGACAACCCGCCTCGTCAACCAACCCGACGACGTGGACAGACTTCCCGTCAGTCCAACACGCCTACGAGGAAGACCCCGAGAAGTTTGCCGGCATCGGCTTTGTATTTACCAACGAAGACAACCTAATCGGCGTGGACTTGGACGACTGCTTTGACCACACCACCGCGCGTTTCACAAATGCTGCACTGCAACATATATCCGACGAGCTACTTGGATACCACGAGGTTTCACCCAGTGGCACCGGCATCAAGATATTTACCCGCGCTGATTTAGCACACGCCCACGTCGACCACAGCCAAGGCCTAGAGATCTACCCACAGGGCAGGTTCTTCACAGTTACGGGGCACTACCTAGGCGGTACGATACCAACCGAGGCGCAGGATCTCTCGGCGTTCATCCCCGAGCGTGCGTTACATGTAACGGGTGACGCGTTCGCGGACTACGTGCCACCAGTGGAGGGCTACGACCTGCACAGAGTCGAGATGGAGCTACTATCCAAGCTCGACCCCGACTGCGGGTACTCAGACTGGATGGGCGTGGGCTTTGCTCTCTTCCACCAGTTTGGTGGTGACGTAGAGGCCTGCGAGCTGTGGGATCGTTGGAGCTCGCAGTCTGGCAAGTACGCATCAACCGGCATGAACAGCTGTGAGAGTAAATGGCGCACGTTCAAGAGTGGTGGCGCGACTCTACGGAGCATCATATTTAAGGTCAATCAGAAAGAGAGGGCGGACGCGCTCGCTCGGGGCGAGATAGTACTCGACTCGGGCGCGATGAATCACGCACGCACCTTTCTCGACGCGCTCTACTCCAGCGAGGAGGGCTACCGGCTAGTGCACTACGCGGAAGACTTTTTTATACACGCCGGCACGCACTACGAGATTATCGAGGAGGCAACGATACGCTCAAAGCTGTACGCGTTTTTAGATCGTTGCAAAAAGCCTGCCAAGGGTGGCGCCTTGGCGCCGTTTAACCCGTCACCAGCGAGCGTCTCGGCCTCTATGGACGCGATTAAGTCGATCGTGCACTTACCTAACCACGCAAACACCAAGCCACCGATTTGGTTTGAAGAGTATCAGGCAAATAAGCCCGACGCGTCGAAGTTGATCAGCGTCAAGAATGGCCTCTTTCATTTAGAGGACAAGATCTTATTGCCACACTCGCTTGGGTTTTTTACACAGCACTCGCTACCATTTAAGTACGACCAAGGCGCGACCTGCCCGCAGTGGGACGCGTTCTTACAGTCGATATGGGAAGACGATCAGGAGTCAATCGACGCACTGCAGGAGATCTTCGGCTACATCCTGTCGGGAGACACGAGACAGCAGAAGTTTTTTAACGTAATTGGTCCGCGACGTAGCGGTAAGGGCACGATCAACAAGGTGCTCGTATCGCTATTCGGACAGCACAACACTGTCGCGCCACAATTGGAGGAGCTCTGTGATACATTTGGCCTACAACCATGGCTTGGAAAACCCCTTGCCTCATTTACTGACGCTCGTGCACCTGAGCGTAATCGTAGCGCTGTCGTTAGCCAGTTGTTGCGTATTGTGGGTGGTGATACTGTCACCGTTAATCGCAAAAATAAAGAGGCATGGTCGGGCTATCTGCCAACGCGTATCATCGTATACTCGAACGAGGCGTTGCAATTAACCGAGAACAGTAACGCGCTCACCGGTCGTATGTTGGTGCTACGCATGACCAAGTCATTCTACGACAACGAGGACACCGACCTGTTTAACAAGCTATCCGGCGAGTTGGCCGGTATCTTTAACTGGGCGATGGCCGGACTTGATCGCAGACTGGCGCGTGGTGGGCACTTCATACAACCACAGTCAGGGCGTCAGTTGTTGCTGTTGATGGAGCAGTTGGGTAACCCACTGAACTCATTCGTGGAGGACACGTTTGTGTTTGACCCAGTGTCACAGGTTAAGAAGGACGACGTGTTCCTGTGTTGGAAGAGGTGGGCGCTTAAACGTAGCCTGCCACCTGGCTCGGAGATGTCATTCAAGCGCAGGTTCTTGGCCGCGACACAGGAAAAACGCATCGAGGCAGGCGAGAGCCGGTCCGAAGGTAGCCGTACCCCGATCTACTTGGGGCTACGATTTAACACATCGGCCGGCGAGTACTTGAAAACAGTTGAAACATTTGAAACGGAAGGATATTGATGGACAACAAAGATGAGATGATGTTTTTTGCGGGGCTCGCGTTGATGGGGCTAGTTGCGCGCGGAGAGGCACCAAGCTCCGCGTCTCAACAGGCGTGGCAGTACGCAGAGTTTATGATGGCACACAAACCAAATGAAAAAGTTTAATTTTCGTAGGACCACCCTGCGCAATGGCTTTACTGAAATCTTTGGCGGGGTGGGTAACCGGCGCACTATCTTCATTAACAAAGGCGACAAACCAAACCATTACAAGCGCACCAAGATGCAAATGTACCGCAGGGCCTCGCAGGGGTGGCGTAACCAAACCTATGGTCGCCTATGTGCTTTAAAGATATACGTAAGATTTGGCAAACGTACACCATCGAGGAGGTTTGGGTTATGAACACACCTGACAAGTGGGTAATGGTCGAGGTAATTGCTGGCGACACGCATCTCTACCGCGTGTTTGGTTGCTGGTATGGCGGGTACGCCGGATCAGACTCGTGGCAGATGAACAGTGGCGTCGTGGGCGTAGATGAAGAGAAACAATACTACGACTTTCACGGCGCCTCGGGGTCTGTGTACCGGTGCTACAAACATAATTACGGCACACACATGTACGGCACATCGGTGCTCAATAACCTGATCGCCAAGGCAAAAGAGCAGGGCACCACGATCAACATCATGCCGGAAGAAACAAACTGGAAGGAGTTAGTATGTACCACACAGTGAAAGAGTACGAAGACGCAGTTAACCGCACGCCAATGACCGAGGCGCAGATCAATGAGATGGTCACCACGCTAAACAGGACCAACCAAATGTGGAGCATGCGCGACTTTGTCAGAACAGTTGAGGAATACCATGGGATTAAAAATGAAACTAACAGATGAGTATAAAGTCTGCTCGTTAGAAGAGGCAGAAGAATTTGCGAAGAGGAGAGAAATGAACTACCAAAAGAAATTAGCAGAGGCACCCTACCACCCCGGCTACGAGGACGCCGTAGTCACGGAGCCAAGACCATTTTTATCCGGAATCTACAAGTCAAAACCCCTTACAGATCAAGAGATTGACGATATTTCGGACGGGGTTTCTAATTACATTGATACATACGCAGGCAGACGCGAGTTTGCCCGCGCGATAGAGCGGAGGCACGGAATAAAATGAAACCAAACAAGAAAACAAAAAAAGCCATGAAAGAGGCGCGTAAATTAACATCCCCCGTCGCGTACATGGACGACATGGAGTTTTATACACCCGAGCAATACCATGAATTTGACGAAGATTTACAGGAAGATTTAACCCCACTGTACGCGCGCCCACAAAAAGTGAAAGATGACTTTAGATTTACGATTAGGACACTAAGTGAGAACGAGGACGGCTCGGCCAATTGTGAGGTGGACATGGACGACTACACCAAGGGCAAGCTGATCGAGATCGGCGTCATAACAATTTTAAAAGAACACATCGCACAGGAGAAAATGAAACATGCAAAAGAAGCCTCCGTTTAAAGTTGTGTTTGAAGAGGGCGTGTTTGATGACCTCGCAGAGGACGCAGACCTGACACAAGAAGAGCTCGACGCGTTTATCGCCGGTATCTTTGAGTTGGCGGAAAGTGGGGAGATAGTGGATTACTCCACGCCAGTCGAGGAGTTATCCGAAGAGGAGCAGGCGGAGATTATCAGCATGCTTGAATACAAACAAAAGAATACGAGGCACTAATGAACACAAGACGCGAAGAATTATCAGAGCAGTACCCAGACCTATTGGTGATGGACCCCGACTACCTCGACTCCGCCATCATGGGCGTGGTGACACGCATTGGATTAGAGGCGGTCTGTTACAGCACCGACAAGGTAATACGTTTATTGATGGAGCACGACGGCATGACAGAGGAAGAGGCCATCGAGTACATGGAGTTCAACATGAAGGGGGCCTGGGTGGGCGAGACCACGCCAGTGTTTTTAGAATGAAAAAATACGACTACTACAAACTAGACGTTGGCTTTTATCCCGACGTGATGAAGGTATGCTTTTCGAATACTGTATTCCAACAGATCCTAAAAGATCACAAGGTCACGATGAAGGCCGAGGCCTTGGACATTGGCGTAGCAGAGACGCACTTAATCGGTGACGGGCAGGACGCGTTGGTTATCCTAGTGTTTAACTTAGAGGCACTTACCGACGGCATCGACGAGGTAGTCGGCGCGATTGCGCACGAGGTCAGTCACGCAATTGATCACCTGGCCGAGTACATCGGCGAGGATGATGGCATCAAGGGAGAGACGCGCGCCTATCTTAGCGAGTCACTGGTACGACAATTGTTTAAGATAACGATGGCGGAGAAAAATAATAATGCTAGAAAAGCAGATCGAAAAATATCTCGTAAAAAAGGTAACACAAAGCAAGGGGCTAACGTTCAAGTGGATATCCACAGTGGCGGGGGTGCCGGATCGAATAGTGTTTCTGAACAATCAGGTCCACTTGGTGGAGCTAAAGACGGGAACCGGCCACCTATCGCCTAGGCAGGTTTTAGTGTTTGACCAGCTTGGCGAGGCGGGCTTTCCGGTATACATACTACGATCGTACGAAGACATTGATGAATTTTTAAAGGGCGTTTTATTATGATATTTTGCATTAGTATAATTAGAGAAGGCGAAAAGGTTTGCAAGCCCTGTCTGTGCCAGTACACAGTCTAGCCCCTCTAATATCCCCCACTTACTGGAGTATCAAAATGAAACGAATCAATCCCGCCACTGGTGTGCCATTTAAAAAAGGTGACATCCGAGAAAACGGCGACGTGTTTTATCAATACAGAAAAATAACAAAAAATTGGACTAAAGGATATTATGTGGAGCTTTGGTTAAAACCAGAGCTATTTAAAAAACATAATTTTACAGACCGATCAGGAAATAATAGAACAATTAAAAACGTTGCACTAAATTTATTAAAAGGCGCGCAAGGAAGATGCCGTGGTTGCCCATCCAGAACAGCCTCCGGCAGGCCACCCACAAATGGAAAAGTAACAATCACAAAACAATGGATTTTAGATAGGCTAGAAAAAGGTATTTGTGAGGCCACCGGAGACCAATTAACAATTGAGCCAAGACAATCTAATACCGCGTCTTTGGATAGAATAAATTCTAATAATCCGGATTATACTCCGGAAAATTGCAGAATAGTAACTTGGCAGTTTAATAACATGAGAGGAGCCTATTCAGACGAAGAATTTATTCGTGTGGCTAAACAACTTGAAAAAATTAAAAAGAGATCAACTACACCATTACCAACTATCAATAGTGGAAAAAGCCAAAACAACTCCAAACATAGGGCTTCTACTTTGCCCAGGTTTGGGGAAAACGGCGACGACGCTAACGATTATCGCGGAGCAGTTCAAGGGGAAAACTCTTATCGTAGCGCCAAAGAGGGTGGCTGAGACAGTCTGGGAACAGGAGACCAAGAAATGGCAACATTTACAGCACTTGACGGTGATGAAGATCTTAGGGACGCCGTCGCAACGTTTAACGGCACTCAGGACGAAAGCAAACATCTACATCGTGAACTTGGAGAACTTAGTCTGGCTACTCGAGCAAGGGACACAGTTTACCAATTTGGTTATCGACGAATCGAGCAGATTCAAAGATCCAAGTACCAAGCGATTCAAGGCCCTTAGGAAGCATTTAAAGGGCTTCCAGAGGCGTTTAATCCTCACAGGTACACCTACCCCCCAGGGCATCGGAGATCTCTGGTCCCAGGTGGGTATATTGGACCTAGGGAGCCGTTTAGAGACGTCCCTGACCCGGTTCAGAGATAAGTACATGGAGCCGGACCAATTTAACCGCCATACACGCGTGGTATATAGCTGGAGGATAAAGCAGGGCATGGACAAGGTTATACAGGACAAAATCGCGGATATTTGTTTTAGCCTAAAGGCCGAGGATTATTTGACACTACCGAAATTAACCGAACTGTATCACAAGGTAGACATAACCACGGCAGAGCGTAAACAATACGACACACTGAAAAAGGACATGGTCGCCGATATTGGATCGGAGACAATCACCGCGCCAACGGCCGCAGCACTGGCCGGTAAGCTATTGCAGTTTACATCCGGCGCAGTCTACGCAGAGGACGGGTCGTGGCAGGAAGTCCACCGCGCCAAGCTGGAATATCTCGAGTCAATTATGGAGGAGTCCTTGGCTCCGACCCTTGTGTTCTATCACTTCAAACACTCACTGCAACGTATCCAAGATCAATTCCCCCACGCAGTGGTGCTAGATGATAACAACATCCAGACCTGGCGCGACGGTAAGATACACATGCTACTGGCCCACCCGCAGTCTGGTGGCATTGGCCTTAACCTCCAGTGTAATGTTGGAGAGACGGCGCAGACCGTCTGGTATGACCTACCCTGGAGCAGTGAGAATTACATTCAGGCCAACGCACGGATCTACCGCCAAGGCCAAGAGAAACCCGTCATTATCCACCACCTAGCCGTGTCTAACAGCATTGACGAGCAGGTAATTATGGTATTGGACGGAAAAATAAAATTTCAGGATGCCCTGCTAAACGCCCTAAATTTTGCATTAGTATAGTTACGTATGAAGAAAATCACAATATATAAAGTTAGCGCAACAGCCCCGCGACTCAGCGATGAGGACCCGGACCCAATCGAGCAAGACGAGAGCGAGGGCATATCCTCGAACATTATCGAGGGGTGGCTACCCTGGGACCCGGAGGATATTTCTGACATACGTCGACTGATCTCAGATAAGTTGCCACCCAAGCAACAGTTTATTATCGAGTCATTTTTAGACGGGCTAAATTACACAGACGTTTGTGTGACAGAAAAATACTGGCGCTATCATTTTGCTAAGGGCATCGAACTTATCAGGAAGGAACTAAAGCTATGAGCCACTTTATTGTAGAGTATTTATACAAGGACAAGTACATGATGGAGACGCTGATGGGTGTCGAAGACATTGACCTGAGTCATAATCGGTTTGAGAAGTTGATGGGCGTCTGGCAGTGCGAGACGATGGACGAGGTAACTACGATGCAGACACACCTAAGGGAGATGAGACGTGAACGATCCAGTAAACAAGCCTAAGCACTACACAGCGCATCCCAGTGGCGTGGAGTGCATACAGATCACCGAGCACATGGGTTTTTGTTTGGGTAACGCAGTGAAATACATTTGGCGCGCCGACCTTAAGAATGACGCAGTTGAGGATCTACGTAAGGCACGGTGGTACATTGACAGAGAAATTGAACGGAGATTAAAATGATTGTAGGTATTGGGACGGCACTAATGATTATGGGCATATTGGCATACAGCGTGGTAGATAATTTTAAACCAGAATGTGAGCCCTGGAAACGAATAGTTATCAATTGCATTATCACGCTTGGCGCGACGTTAACGCTCATGGGGTACCTATTATGATACAGGGGCTAACCATCACGGTAGACTGGGACACGGCCGACGCAATTATGGAGGCACACCTACTAGACACGTATCACTCGCTGAAAGACAACATAAAGGTTCTAAAGTCTAAGAAAAAACTACAAGACTTTGAAAAGGAAGACCTAGAGCAGTTTGAGCGCGTATTAGAAAGCATTGAGGTTGTTGGCTCGTGGTATGTATATGACTTTGACAAAAAGAAACGGAAGAAAAAGAAATGAACCTATGGAGCGAGTACGATCGGTTTGACCTAGAGCAAGATATTATGAAATGCGCCCAGGTCGAGGACTACCTAGACGAGTTCTTACGTCAGTATTTAGATAAACCTGAATACATGACAGAGGACGAGGTATATAACTACATCAGTGGCATCAAGTACGCCGCAAAACTTCAGAACCAACGGCTGTGGGATGGCTTCGAGCAGATGGTGCACAACGGCCACTTTGTACAGCTAGCTAAATATAAGCCGGATGTGGACGTAGAACTTAAAATAAAGAAGGATAAAAAATGAGCAAGGAACTATTAGATGATTTTAATGTGACGCTTGAGTTTTCTGTAAAGGAAATTAACGCGCTGTTAAATGTGTTGGCGCAGTCGCCGTTTATTCAGGTTGTGGGTTTTATCAACGCGATCCAGGCACAGGCAGGTCCACAGGTTGAGCACGCAAAGGCAAGCCTAGAGGCCGTTGAGAAGGCGCAAAAAGATGAAACTTAAAGATTTGTTGGACCGTGCCGGTATCCGTAACGATATAGACAAGGCACTGGAGGACAAAGAGGCGGCCAAAGAGAAGCAGATCCAGGAGATGGCCGGGGCAGTGACCCGCCTAATCATCAACGAGTCAATTAAGGAAGCCAAAGCTCGCGCTGCAGAGCGTGATAGGCTATTAATTAACCCGGATGGGGCGGAAAAGAAGTAGATTTTGCATTAGTAGATATAGGGCTAGTAAGCTGTCGGGAGACACCCGAACGCCTTATTTTACATACACATACACAGGAGAATTACATGAACCCATTTGAATTACGCTACGACCTACTCAAGACCTCCAAGGAGTTCTTAACCGAGCAGTACAACGCCCAGTTAAAGGCGTGGGAAGTGGCCGATGAGGCAGGTAAAAAACTGCTCGAAAACGCGCCCAAGTTCCCCAGCATGCACGAGATCATTGACAACGCCGTGGAGATGAATAAGTTTATCAGCACCACGATCGAAGCTCAATTGGTTGACGGCGTTAAGCGCTTTAATCGCATCACGGCAGTATTTTAAGAGTTACGGGGTAGGTAAAGTTTTGACGAGGGGCCAAGGCTAACATGCAACCCAGCGGACCACGGGGCAGTACCGTGCTACTCCACCAATTAATCATCGCATCCATCGCTCTATACTTAACCTATCGGTTAGGTTTAGAGCTTTGGTGCGTAACCTATGGACTATTATATGGACGGATTTAAAAAAATACCAAAGATGCAAACTGGCGGTTCTGTGTTAGAGTCATACAAAAAATTGGCAAAGTCAAAAGAAGATATAGATCCCGGAATGAGTCCGTATAAGCCAACAAAACGCCCCGGCGTTGAAATGCCGACAGATTCAGGATCAAAAAAATTAGCACCAAGTGTGGCAAATGCTCTTGGAGTACCTCGTGACACCGTTAGACCAGAAGGATTAAAACAGGGTGGGAGACCCGGCCTCTATGCCAACATCCAAAAAAAGCGTGAACGTATCAAGCAGGGATCCGGCGAGAAGATGCGCAAGCCTGGTGACCCTGGCGCGCCTACATCCAAAGCATTTAAAGACTCTGCAAAGACAGCTAAAAAATAATGGCAACTAAAAAAGCAAACCCGTCTAAATACGATCCGGCTATGTGCGATCGCATGATTGAGCTGGGTAAGCTGGGCGCGTCCCAAAAGATGATCTGGTCCGACCTGAGCATATCAAAGGGCACCGCGGAGACCTGGAAGAAGAAGTACCCAGAGTTTGCCGAGGCCCTGGACCTATCCCTGGTCCACGCACAGGCGTACTGGGAGCGTGAGCTACTGGCAAACGTTGACAACAAGGCATACAACAGCCGACTGGCCGAGATTGCCTTACGTGGCCAGTTCCAGCAGGACTACCGAGAGACGCGGGACACTAAAATAGAGGCAAAGATCGAGGCAAAGATCGATTTTAATAAAGAGATAGCAGATTTGATTTCCGCCCTAAAGTCCTAAGAAAAATAAAGTTCTAGTTTTGACCAAAAAAGGCCCTACGGGGCCTTTATTTTTGCATTAGTATATGTACGACTAAACTGAATTGAAAGAATAAGATGACCGCACACGCTCTTTTATCTGCCTCCGGGTCTAAACGATGGCTAACATGTACGCCAAGCGCCAGACTAGAGGCAACACTCCCCGAACCAAAGAAAAATTCAGATGCGTTTGATTTTAGCCAGGAGGGCACCACTGCCCACACACTAGCTGAGATAAAGCTCCGCCAACATTTTCAACAAATTGGAACCGAGGAATATGAAACAGAATACAACGCAGTTAAAAGCACACCCTACTACAACGACGATTTCGAGGCTAACGTCGATAATTACGTTCTATATGTGCGTAGTCAGATCGGTGAGGGTGATACCCCGCTCTTTGAGCAACGTGTGGACTTTAGCGACTGGGTGCCTGATGGATTTGGTACGGCCGATGTGGTTATACTTTCTAAGCACACCATTCGCGTCATCGACCTCAAGTTTGGAAAAGGTGTGCCTGTCTCAGCGATCGATAACACCCAGCTACGACTATATGCGCTGGGTGCTTATTCCAAGTTTAAAGAAGAGTATCCGGACATCAAAGAGGTATCCTACACGATCCACCAGCCTCGCCTGGACAGTATCAGTACTGACGGCACCACCGTTAATAAACTCATAGACTGGGCCAATTATTTTGTCAAACCTAAAGCAAAAAAAGCATGGAGCGGGTCTGGTGAGTTTATTCCAGGTGACCACTGTCAGTTCTGTCGTGCAAAGGCACAGTGTCGCGCCCGCTCTGATTTCAATACAGAGCTCGCTAAGCAGGAGTTTAAAGACCCGCCACTGCTAGATGACGAGGAACTAGCCAACGTGCTAGCCAAGGCGCAGGACCTACGGACCTGGGTCGCGGACGTTGAAGAGTACGCACTCGAGAAGGCAGTCAACGAGAACAAGCTACCGACTGGCTTTAAGTTATCGACCACGGTAACGCACCGCAAGATCACCGACCAGCTACTAGCCGTTGAGGTGTTAAAAGAAAAGGGCGTCCCAGAGGAACAGCTCTGGGAGTCACCAAAGCTCAAGTCAATTGCGACACTGGAGAAGCTAAGACCAAAGGGCCAGGTTGTGGCGTGGTTAGGCGAGCTAGTGCAGCGACCAGAGGGGTCACCCAAACTGGTCCGCGTCCAAGAGACCGCGTCGGAGGACTTTAAATGATCAAGAAGCTGATTAGTTTTATATTGTCACGTAATTGCCCCTGCTACAAAATGGGTTACCACAAAGACTGTGACTTCAATAAAAACCACAAAATAGGTGTGAAGAAATGAGTACCTGGCTAATAGCTGCAATGGGCTGCGTGTATTTTATCGTGGCGATCGATCAATTTATGAAGGGCGGCGTAGGTACGGGCATCATGTTTATTGGTTACGCAATTGGAAACGTGGGGCTCATACTCGTCGCAAAATAGCATGAAGATAAAATTTTACGGGGCCGAGTTTGATATTCCAGAGCTAATGATTAATAAGTTTATTAAAGACTTTGATACATTAGCCGGCAGTGGAAAACGCGAAGAGATCAGAATGCTCCGCGACTCAATCGGTAATATTTTTGATGTAATAGCACAAGACCCTGAGATATTACATGAACCAGAGTACTTGTCTGATTTTATTCAAGCAATGGCAATGAAGAAAGCGATGGAGAGACATGGAATATTCTACGACGCATGAAGAAAAGTTATCACAAGAAGAACTGTCAAAAATGCAACAGACCCAAGAGCAAACACTTGCAGATTATTACAGAAGACGCTTGGAATATTGGGATTTTCGTATGGTGAAAAATTTAAGTCAATAATTTTGCATTAGTATATGTAGTAAAGGGTAGACGAACTGGCCCCTATTGAAGTCCAGTTCTACAGTTATAAAGGAATCAACATGGCACAAGCCACTACTAAAGTAAAAGTTGTAACCGGTAAAGTTCGTTTCTCATATGCGAACGTATTCCAACCCGCCTCCTCAATCGAGGGTGGCACACCGAAGTACTCCGTATCAATCATCATCCCCAAGTCTGACAAGGACACCATCGCACGTCTCCAAAAAGCATTTGAAGAGACCAAGGCCGCGGCGTCTGCATACTTCGGTGGCGCGGTGCCCAAGAACTTAAAGGGTGGCCTGCGTGATGGCGATGCAGAGAAGGACGACCCAGCGTACGCTAACAGCTACTTTATCAACGCAAACTCGGCACAAAAGCCAGGCGTTGTGGATCAAGATCTTAACCCGATCATTGACACCAGTGAGTTCTACAGCGGATGTTACGGTCGCGCATCAATCACGTTTTACCCATACAATGCTCAGGGTTCTAAAGGCATCGCATGTGGCTTGAACAACGTCCAGAAGTTAGAGGACGGTGAGAAGTTAGGTGGCAGCACAACAGCAGCAGCCGACTTCGCAGTTTAAGTAGTTTAGTAGTGCAAGGGAGTGTCCGTAGAAACTGCGGCCTCCCTTTTTCATCAACCCATACAACATAGAGAACAATAAATGGATCAGTACCAAGAATACATTGCCGCCAGTAGATACGCCCGCTTTCAAGATGACAAGCAACGCCGAGAGACCTGGGCCGAGACAGTAGATCGCTACGTAGATTATATTTTTAGTAGAACACCGGCAATAAAAGATAAGACAGAATTACGAAATGAAATTTTTGATGCTATCCATAACCTAGATTTGATGCCGTCCATGCGCGCCATGATGACGGCAGGAAAGAGTGCCGATCGTGATAACACCTGTGTCTATAATTGCTCGTATCTCCCGGTGGATGACCCCAAATCGTTCGATGAGGCAATGTTCATATTGCTCTGCGGTACAGGAGTCGGATTTTCGGTGGAGGCTAAGTACATATCCAATCTGCCAGAAGTGCCTGAAAAACTATTTGACTCCGAGCACACCATCGTCGTCCACGACTCCAAAGAAGGATGGGCAAAATCACTCCGCCTGCTCATTGCACATCTCTACGCAGGCGAGATCCCTAAGTGGGACGTCTCTTCCATCCGACCTGCCGGAGCAAGACTCAAAACATTTGGCGGAAGAGCTTCAGGGCCGGAACCATTAGTCGACCTGTTTAAGTTTACCGTAGCTACATTTAAACACGCAGCCGGGCGTCGTCTGCACTCGTTAGAGTGCCACGACCTAATGTGTAAAATTGGTGAGGTAGTTGTCGTGGGTGGCGTGCGTCGCTCGGCAATGATCTCGTTGTCTGACCTTGACGATGAAAGGATCCGTCATGCTAAAGCTGGACCCTGGTGGGAGACTGCACCTCACCGTGCGCTCGCCAATAATAGCGCGGTGTATAGTGAGACTCCTACCGTTGGAAAGTTTATGGAGGAGTGGCTATCTCTATACAATTCACACAGCGGAGAGCGTGGCATATTTAACCGTGAGGCTGCCAAGAATACCGTTGCTAAGTACGGACACCGTGATCCTAACTTTGAGTTCGGAACTAACCCCTGCTCAGAAATTATTCTTCGGCCCTACCAATTTTGTAACCTTACGGAGGCAGTGGTAAGACATGACGACACTGAGGAAACGCTTCTTAGAAAGGTACGAATCGCTTCGATTCTTGGCACAATCCAGGCCACTTTTACAAAGTTTCCGTATCTGCGCAAAGTGTGGCAACGTAACACCGAGGAAGAGAGATTGTTGGGAGTGTCGCTTACAGGCATTTACGACAACCCTCTACTAACAACACAAGGAGATAAATTAAATGGGTTACTATCACGACTTAGAGAGGAAGCTCGAAGAGCCAATGAGGAATACGCAGCTCTGCTCGGAATACCTAAGAGTGCTGCGATCACTTGCGTTAAACCATCCGGAACCGTCAGTCAACTTGTTGATAGCGCATCTGGAATACACCCAAGACATAGTGCGTTCTATATCCGCCGAGTTAGAGGAGATAAAAAAGACCCTCTTACACAATTCTTAATTCAACAAGGAGTACCAAGTGAAGACGATGTTTACAAACCTACTCAGACGACTGTGTTTAGCTTTCCGATCAAAGCCCCAGCAGGAATTACCAGAGCCGACGTCACACCAATCAGCCACTTGGCCCTTTGGCTCACATATCAGCAGCACTGGTGTGAACACAAGCCCTCGGTCACAATCTCCGTCGAAGAAAAAGATTGGCCAACAGTCGGCGCGTGGACCTGGGAAAACTTCAGCGAAATCTCAGGGGTCTCGTACCTCCCGTACGACGGCGGAACCTACCGCCAAGCCCCGTACGAAGAGTGCACCGAAGAAGAGTACAACGAGCTCAAAGCCAAGGTCCCAACGATCAACTGGAATGAGTTTAAAGAAGTAACAGACAACGTCGAGGGCGCGCAACAACTAGCCTGCTCGGCAGGGTCTTGTGAGATCTAACTATTTCACATGGTGGTGATTTGGGGCCCTACGGGGCCCCTCTTTTTTGCATTAGTATATTTACCGATACGTCGGACAGCCTAAGGAGCACTATGATTTATTCGATTGACTTTGAGACACGTAGCCACGCCAACCTACCCGACGTTGGGCTAGACAAGTACGCCAACTGTTTATCCACAAAAGTATTGTGCATTGCGTTTGGCACTAACCCAGAGACCGTTAAGGTCTTACCGCCACAAAATCCCAGTACCAACCAGCTATGGCCGTTGATGCAGCACGTCAGCAAGGGCGGCAAGATACAAGCGTGGAACGCCATGTTCGAGTACGCGATCTGGAACTGTGTCTGCGTACCCAAGTACGGCTGGCCGCCACTAAAGCTCGAGCAGTGTATTGACACCATGGCCGTAGCCGCGGCCAATAACATACCACAGGGCTTGGATGACGCCGGCGCCTTTATGGACGCCCAGTACCAGAAAGACCCTATTGGCAAAAGGCTTATTCAGAAGCTCTGTAAACCCAATAGCAAGGGCGGCTTTAATGACGACCCCGAGCTATTAAAGCAGCTCTTTGATTACTGCGCCCAAGACGTACGCACGGAGATGGCCCTAGGAGCCGTTTTAAGGCCCCTAGAAGACGTCGAACAGGCAGTCTGGACCCTCACCCAGCGGATCAATACAAGAGGCGTGCCAGTGGACCCTAGAGAGCTCCAAAATGCCGTTCTGGCAGTGGATAAGGCTCAGAGGGAGATTGATGAGGAGTGCGTCTCTTTGACCGGCTGTAGGCCCTCAGAACGGGCCAAGTTACTGAATTGGGTTAACGAACGTTTAATGGAACCATTGCCTGATTTGACTGCGGAGACCGTTTCAAAATTGCTGCAGCGCAACAAAAAATTAGAGCTGTTTGATGAGGGCGATAGGGTAATTAGGGCGTTGGAACTACGCCAGGATGGTAGCCAAACTAGCGTGGCTAAGTACGCTAAAATGTTGGAGGTACAAAGAGATGGCAGGATCAGAAATACGCTTGTCTACCATGGGGCTAGCACTGGGCGTTGGGCTTCTCGTGGTGGACTTAACCTACAGAATATCGCTAGGCCTACTCTATCCGATGAAGAAATTGAGAGATGTATACCTCGAGTTTTTGATCAGGCGACTGGTAGCATGGGAGAGCTATCCTCTCTTGTTCGAAGTGGAATCAAGGCGCCGGATGGAAAAACCTTTGTGGACGTTGATTTCTCGTCTATTGAGAACCGAGTAGGTGTCTGGCTAGCCGGACAAAAAGATAAAGTCGAGATGTTTAGAAAGGGATTAGATGAGTACAAAATGTTTGCTTCGCAGTCGCTTTACCGAGTGCCTTACGAACAGGTCACAAAAGATCAAAGACAAATTGCTAAGTCCGCTGTACTTGGGGCAATGTTTGGGCAGGGCGCAAAAGGCCTTGTCCGCTATGCGGAAGGAATGGGAGTCAAGCTCACCGAGCCACAAGCAAAAAACGCCGTAGATAATTACCGGGGTTCGTATGTAATGGTCAAAGAGCTTTGGGCTGCGTGCGAGAGCGCGGCGATCCAGGCCGTGGAGAACCCAGGGTCGCCGTTCGCGGCTGGCGCTAAGATTATATTGAAGTGCGCGAAGGGTGCGCTATGGATGCACCTACCGAGTGGCAGGTTGATCTGTTGGCAGAGACCACAGCTCGAGTTGCTCACCACACCCTGGGGGAGTGAAAAGCTCGGCGTTACGGTCCACAGCCAGAACACCTACAGCCGGCAGTGGACTAGGAACGCCATCATCGGCAGTAGTATCTTCCAGTCCGCGGTACAGGGCACCGCTCGGGACTTTCTTGCCGTGGCTATGCTTAACCTTGATAAAGCCGGTTACGAAGTGATTAACAGCGTGCATGATGAAGTCTTACTCCTCGTTGAAGAACAAAACGGGGAGTCCGCAATGGCCGACGTAATTCGTATTATGACTACGCCACCGTCGTGGGCTCCCGATTTTCCTCTCGCAGCGGAGGGCTGGCACGGCAAGCGTTACAGGAAGTAACTACTCTGCCTTTTTGACAGGTGTTGGGTAGAACAATAAACCAACGTCGTCATTCGCGTAGCCTTTGTAGCCTGCTTGTTTAATTAGACGCTCTAGCTCGTTGAGTTGTTGTTTCTCATTAACCTGGGAAATGCCTTGGCTCATTAGATATGGGTCAAGGCTTTTTTGTTTGGCGATTGCAGACAGCCCCAGTGGATCCTGGTCAAGAGGGTAAATACCTTCCGCAGTGCCCTGGTACTTGTGTGGGCCCAGTCCTTGCTCTGGTTTAACGCCAGGCTTGTCTACATAAAAATAAGAACGCGGCTTAATATCCAGCGCCTCTTTTAAGCGATCAGCCTCCGCGCCCTTGATACCTTTACCATACATGCGTGGGTCTAGTTGACTGATTGATGGTGCGTTGGAGAAGTGTACAAATGGCAGTGACCTAGCGTGCTCTAATCCTTTTTTGATAGCACCACCAACGTTAAATCCTGGGTAGTTAATATCAATCTGCTCGGGTGGCAGGATTAATGGTTTCTGTGGTGCATACTTAAACTGTTGGCCTAACTTAACAAGCTGATCATTAATTGCGCTTGGGTCGCCGCCAGACTTTATTAACTGCTCACGCTGGGCTTTTAGCTGATTCATTGCGTTGATTAACTCTTCGTTCATGCCAGAGTAGCTAACTAAAGAGTTTTGGCCTCGCGTCTCAGTCGCAGCGGCTAGGCGTGCCAGCGGTGAGTACATCTGTGAGTGCGCGCCGTAGGCTAGTTCTTCACCCTTAGGACCAAACGATGCACCAGTGGTACCGTGACCAAAATAATCGTGCACGGCCCTGAACTGTTCGTTTGCCTCTTTGTTAAGCGCTGGGTGTGGCTCACCACCTTGGAATACTGTTAGGCGTTTATTTTGCAGTGCATCCTCGAGCATCTCTTTGGAGCTCTTGTATGCCCTCTCACCAGTGGGGTCAAACGATAACTTAACACCAGATCCCTGGAGTGCCTGGAACTGATCGGCTGTCTCTTTAGCCATCTGCTGGTAAGCCGCCTGGGTTAGCTCGTCGTAGTTAGTCGCACCAGATTTTTTAACAAGATCTGGATTCATCTGCAGGTACTGCTTAAAGATCTGTTGCTTTACCTTTGGATCAACATTCTCCGATGACAGCATTTGAAACGCCCTTGCTACGGGAACTTGTTTTTGTGCCGATGATACGGGCATGTTCTGTATTGATTCTAGGCTAAACTTAGGTGCAATCTTTTTTGCCAGTTCAACCGCAACGTTTACTTTACCACCACCAGCATATTTCTTACCAGGGAAATCTGTAAGCTCTAGGCGTGGGTCGTTCCAGTCTGTTATCTCTAAGTCTTTACGTGGCGCGATAATGAGCGGGCCACTCTGTAGTTTTTCTTCCGCCCTAAATACTGGTAATCCAGTGCTCTTGTCGTAAAACTGAGAGTGCCGGCGTGGGTCCATACCGATCTGGGTATAGTTAGGATCGTTTAACATCTCGGCCATCATACGACGCACTTCATCATCTGATGTACCTACGTTAGTGCCCTTTATAAGCGCAAAGGGGGACTTTGCAGAGCCGATCTCGGCGCCCATAGGGGTGAGGGCCTGCTCTTTAGTTCCGAGGCCTACACGGACCGCCTGGTTGGGCTTAGAGCTAAACTCAACGTCTTTGAGGTGACCAGTCCTGCCGTAGCTAATTGGTTTACCTGTTACGTCGTGCGTGGTGTCAACATATACACCGTGTTGTGTATATGCTGGTATATCTAAACGATTACCCACTTTGGCACCAGGGGTAACGGGCGCCAATGCTTTTGATTGTTTATTTGCCATTAAGGCATTGATGATCTGTTCATCGGTGTAATCGGGCGGCAGCTCGGACCATTTGCGAATGGGTAGCTGCTGGTTAAGGATGCGCAGCCGCTCTTCTTGATTGATGTTGCCTTTGAGATATTCCTCTAAGGCCCGCGCCACTTTAGGATCTTGACCGTGTGGGTGTCTGGCTAGTGCCTTACCAAGCTGAGCCAAAGGACCAACTCTGCCCCCCGGTGCATATCCAACGGGACCACCCTCGGCCTTCATAAAGTCTGGCGACTCGGCGTCTTCGGGGTTGTACTTGGCAAACTTGCCGCGAATGTTTTTAGGGTCAAATATACCAACGTTTTTTACACCACCTTCAGTAACACTAAAGGTGTCATGCCCAGTAGATTGTAAGTATTTTAATATTTCTGGATTTTCTAACAATTTCCAATTATTTATTGGGTCTGTTAAACGATCCATGTAATGTTCATGCTTTTGATTTAATATTTCATCAAACCCATAAGTATCTGCTTCTTTTTGATATTTGTTTGCCAAATATTGTTTTATAACTTCACTACCCTCAGGCGTTGCGGGATCAAAATGTTTACCCATATTGACGCTAACAGGATACATTGTTGCACCAGTTGCAATTTTTTCTTTTGCTGGATCAGCTAAATACGATTCTGCAAATCTAGGTTTTGGAGAAACAAAAGTCACTCCAGGTGTTGTCATATCTGGATCTTTTATAGACTTACTCGGATCAAACGCTTTGATCTTATTTGACGGGCTGCCATGATAATAGCCAGGAGTAAACTTCTTCTTAAACTCCTCAACAGCCGCCTTCATTTGTGCAGGTGTTGGCTTTGGCATTTAGCACTTCCACTTACGTAACGCTTTGTTGATACGTGAATCTGGATCGTTTGCTGTCTTGCTAGACGTTAGCTTCTTCTTCATCCCGCCCATTCTGGCGCAGAACGACTTCTTACGTGAGCCACCCTCTGGCTGTGGTGCCTTTAGCTCGCCGCCAGTCTCGCGCTTGTACGACGCGCGACCAAGCGCATTCAAACCACCTGATGGGCTCTTGCCCTCTGAGCGTTGCCATGCTGGTGTTGTAGAGCCGCCTTCTTTGTAGCCCACTAAACCACCGCTTGCTTTCTCTTCGTCGTCCAAAGATACACCAGCGCCAGCACCGGCAATACCATACATTGGCTTTTGGCCTCTCATAAAACCTTTTAAAATTTCCTCTTGAGGTTCGCCAGTAATCATATTTGTACGAGCAAGCATTTCGTTCATTTCACGAATCATTGGCTTACCTGGGTAGTTTTTTGCGCCGGCCCATGCAATATCTTGAAAGTTAGCAGGTTCTACACCAGCACGTTTTGCTTCTTTTGCAAGCGCCTGTTCATAGATGCCGTACGCATTTGGAGGGGGCGCCATCATTTTAGGATCCCACAACTGACTCATCTGTTCATCAAGAGTAGAGCGATCACGGTAACCTAAAAAGTTTGCTGAAAAATTATGGCGTTTAGGATTTGTTACAGGGATTAAACCAAGATCTTGCAGTCTCTTAGCCTGCTCCATATTGCCACTTACAAAACGGCCACCAATTGGAAATGGTAAATCCGCCGCAGTAGTTGGTATTTCCTTACCTAAACCTTTTTGATAATTTGTAAACGCAGACATCATCAAATTTGAGTTAGGATCGGCACCACCTGTAGTTGCTGCCATAGCATCTGCAAATCGAGCACGAAACTGTTTTGGTCCTTCTATTGGACCCAGCTCTCGAATAAATTCTTTTTCTAATTGACCCATAGCATACCAGTCTTTAGCTAGAGGACGATCTTTTGCTGCGTCAAAAGCACCACGCAGTCTTAAAAGACTTTCTGGTTGGTTAGCAAGCTGTTCATATTTAGCAATTGTATCCGCTTTTTTAGGAACAATATCTGTTAACGTAGTGCCAGACAATTGATAGCGAGACGGGTCTGCATAAAAACGTTTTTCAATATCAAAAAACGGTTCGTAGTTACCAAGATCAATTTCTCTCTGTGCTAACTTACGAGCTTTTTGGACCTCAATCGCTTCTGGGCTTAACTGTTTTTGTAAAAACTGTTTACCTGTTTTTGCATCGGTTGCCATTACAGGAGGTATTACATCAGGATATACCTCACTCATTTTAAACCGGTCAAACTTTAATTTTTTAAGCGCGTCGCCTACGGCCTTTCCCTTGGCCATATTGACCAATCCCCCTGTAGCCATAGCCTGGGGCTGTGGTTGTGGTTGAGCCGCTGGTTGTGATTTGCTTTTAAGGTAGTCAATGTATGCGTTTAATGCGCCCGCACCCATACCAACAGCAGTGCCGCCAATACGTGTGACAGGGTGTGGGATTAACGACGCGGCGGATCCTGCGGCGCCAATTGCACCAATGCCGGCACCAAGAAAATCATCTTGTTGTAATCGATTATAGGCATCAGCGCCCTGCATACCAGCGCCAGCTCCTGCTGCGGATTTTAATAAGAGAGGCATTTTACCTGCCGCGGCTTGCGCAATACGGCCAGGTACAGACGAGGCTTTTTGTGCAGCCATTTGATTGGTGGCACGCATTTGTGCAAACCTAGCGGCGTCTGCTTCTTTGGCAGCAATCTGCTCCATGGCCGCTGAACCACCTAAGGGACCGCCAGTAATTTTACTGGTTACTTTGCCCTTACCTAGTGGGCCCTCACGTTTTTTAAATTCTTCTACAACATTTTCAACGGTTTCACCTGTACCAGCGCCGTAGCCAGTTTTAGCCGCCCATTTTTGTCCAGGTGATCCAGCTCCTGGTGCCGTAGTGGGCGCACCGGTTGATACACCCTTAGGACCATACGCTGTCTCTAATACCTTACCAGCAACGGGACCAGCAACAGCGCCAACAGCGCCGGCAGCCATTGGATTGCGGAGCATGCTCTCGTCGTCAGAGCTAAGCATTGCCTGGTTCTGCAGTTCACGGATGTAGTCCGCAATTTGCTGCGCGTCTTCTTTATTACCAGCAGCGTCTGCTTGTTGTAACGCGTCGTAAGCTCGTTGTAATTGTGGATCCATTACTTACCTTTGTGGGTATTTGTCTAATAGTTTTGCGCCTGGATGTGACTTAATATTGGCCTTGGGTGCTGTGCTTGAGGTCACAAAGTTTTTGATGTTTGCCTCGTACTCAGACTTAATTCTTTCGTACTCAGGCGTTTCTTTATAACGCTCGAATGATACATTAGGACTGCGTGTATTAAACTCTTTGTATGCTTTGCCGTTCTTTTTATCAAAGTCAGCACGTATCTCGTTCCATTTTAAGAAGTCACGGATCGCCTCTGGGGAGTTTTTGACGCTACCAGCCAGATCACGAATTAACTGACGTTCTGCATCAGATACCGCGCCCTGACCCTTGAGGTAAATCTTAGCCGCGGATAACTGCATCAAAGCAAACTCACGGGTTGCCTTTTGTGCGGCATCAATGTCGGCCTGTGTAGCGCCAGGCATTGCCTTACGTACGGCATTACTCATACCTGAAATACCAACGGAACCAAGGTTACCAATGTTAGCACCTTCTTCAGCGGCACCCAACACCGCGGCTAACACACCAGGTTTTTGTAGTACACCAAACGCTCTAGGGTTTGTTGTTACTAAGTTATTTAAGTACTGCACAGATGCTAAACGATCACTTGCGCTTGATCCCGCCTCAACGGTTGCGGCACGATCTTTGGCAATGTCTTTAGCTGTTTCTTCTAATTCAGTTCCAATTCCTTTTTGTCTAATCTCTAATTCTTCTTTGCTGCCGGGTGCAAAACCACCGGCCCCAGTTTTAGATTGTACCGGAGCAGCAGCTTGGGGGCGCACAGGTGCTGGCGCCGGAGCAGTAGCTTGGGCGGGCATAGGCGCTGGCGCAGTTGGCGTAACTGGTGCGGATGGAGCAGCGCCGGGTAACGCAGCCTGAGTAGGTGCCGTTGGTCTAGCTGCCGGAATACCAGGCACCGTGGGTGAAATAGCAGCAGCAGATTGTAGTGGTGTAGTTTGTGTTGTGCCACCAACTCCACGTACGTCGCTTGGTACAAACGCACCAGAGCCAACAAACTTAGTCAAAACAGCGGGGGCAATCATTTTAGGATCAATTAATCCTTTTTCAATCATGTAACGAACGTCTTTTGCCAACGCCGGTTCTTCGGCGCGTTTGGCAAGGTACGTGTTAAGCTGAGTCATCGCCTTTGCTGAACCGTCAGGCATAAAGAACTGAGCGGCGATCTGCTGACGCAGACCAGGATCATCGACTAAATTTAATAGTCCACCACTTTGTTGGTTTGCTTGATTAACAGCACTTAGCGGCATTGTTTGGGCTTGACCAGCGGTGGTTGGTGAAGGCGTGGCTGTACCGGGCGCACCAAACATAACGTTTTGCATTACTTTATTTTGTTGTTCAGCTGTCTTTAACGCGGCCATCTGTGTGCGCATGTCAAACAATTCTTTTGCCTCTGCGGCTTTTTGACGATCACGGGCAACTAGCGCTTGGGTTGGACCCTCTGCGCCACCAGCACCCCATGCAGAGGCGTCTTTCAAACCACTAATGAACGTGTTCATGGGCCCTTCGCGCTCAGCAACCATCTGTTGCATTTTCTGCAAAATAGACTGGGTCTGCTCCGGATCCGCAGCAATTGTTCTTAGTCCACCAGGCAAACCGCTTTTACTAGTTTGAGTAACAGCAGTTAACCCCGCTGGCTGTTCAGTTTCGTAGTCCATGTGTTTTTACCTGTCGTAAAAAAATTCGTCATTGGTGCCTGTTTGGGTGTTACCTTCGGCGTCGGTGTATGTATATTCATTTGTTGGAGGATTCATTAGCTCTTCCGTTCCCAGTACTCCTGATCCGGTTGAGACACCACTACCCCCAAACAATCTTCTAAAATAATCTAAAGCGCCGGCGTTACTAATTAAGCCACGACCAGGTGTTGTTGATCTGCCAAATAGCGTGTCTAACACGCCGCTTCCTGCAGAAGCTAAACTACCGATTGTATTTAGTGGAGATAGCTGTGTACGATTAGCGACTGTGGTTGGTGCCTGGATACCGCCAACAATCTTACCGTAGTTAGCCGCGGCGGTAAACGGATCAGACTGTTGGGCTTGACCAAGCGCTGTCATTGCTTGTGTGCCCTGCTGGCCGACATTTCCTAGATTAGTAGCGGCGGATACGCCGGTCTGCTGGTTACGTAACGCAGCGTCCATCTGCTGGGTAAATAGCTGTGACTGCGCGTCAGCCACTGCCTTATCGCGTGCGGTCATACCACGTAGGCTACCGAACTGACCGGAGCCAATTGATGCCGCGGTTGGTACCGCTGTAATCTCCGGAAGCATTTGGTTAAGCTGTTGATTCTGGGCCTGGAATAAACCACCCAGCGCGGTGCTAGTATTTGGTGTAACTTGACCCGTACTGCTGACTAGCCAAGGGTTTGCTGCTCCCGAACCAATCTGTCCTAAGGTTCCCTGTGCCTGCATGAAAGGATTCTGTGGCCCCTGCAGGTTACGAATTGCCTGACCAGCGACCGTGTTCTGTAACGAGGGCATGTTCTGCGCCCCGGTGCCAGCCATATTGACAATGTTCTGTTGCGCCTGGTCGTACCAGGTCGGCATTGTCGTGGTTTGATTCGCGGTATTGGTAATAAAATCAGATAGTCCGGCCATAGTTATGCTCTTTCTTCAGCTTCCATTAAGTATGCTAGTGCTCCCTTACTATCGGGAGGTAATTCCTTAGCGTCGTGATTTTGTTTGTGCTCTCTAATTACCGCCAAGAACTCGTCTAATATATGCGCTCCGGCGTCATTGCTGCCGTTGCCAAGCGATGATACTACATCGGCAGGAATCACAAACTCGCCGTTCGCCAACATGGCCGGTACGCTATCGCTTGTGCCGTCACCATCGCCCATGACGTAGCGATTTTCCAGTGAGTTTAATCCGCCCTCACTAAAGAACTGTGGGTTGTGTCCTTCAGGGACAGAGCCACCCTCAGCAAGTTTAAATATCCCAGGCAACGCATAGTCAAGCATGCGCTTTGTTACGCCAGTGGTTAGTCTTGGCATTTTGATATCGGAGCCGATAAACGGGCTTTTAGCAGCATCATAGATGCCGGCGTTCATTGATGTCTCGGTTAGCCCAAATGGGTTGTATTGTGTCACGGATCCTCCGTCTGCCATTCCAAATTGTCCAGCTAGTTTATAATCGGTTCTTGCTTTTGTCATCCCTGGCATTAAGTTATAAATGCCATCCATACCATCTTCAGAAGCTACTTTCCTTTGGGCTAAAATTTTTGGTATCTTTGGTATTACTGGTATCTTTGGTGGTGTTGATATCGAAGGTATTCTTGGACCACCAGGCCCAGTGCCGCCAGTACCCGTGCCGCCAGTACCCGTGCCTGTGCCAATGTCTATTCCTTCTCCGCCAGTGCCTTCTCCGCCAGTGCCTTCTCCGCCAGTACCAGTTCCACCTCCGCCACCAGTACCAGTTTGAGTTCCTCCACCTTCTCCAGAAGTTGTTCCACCAGTTGTAGTGCCACCAGTTGTTGTAGTTCCAGTTGTAGTGCCACCAGTTGTTGTAGTTCCAGTTGTAGTGCCACCAGTTGTTTTGGTTATTGCATTTTTAATTGCTTCACCAGTAAATCCAGTTGTTTTAGCAGATTCTTGTATTGCATTATTTGGTGATTTGCCAGACATAATAAAATCAGCTACTAAAGCAATTATACTAGGTTCTGCAAATTCAGGAACAAAATTTAAAGTTTTACTTTCGGTATTACTAAGTTGACTTACTTTGTCTTGAAATTCGTCTTCTGTAATTTTTCCGTCTTTAAAATCTTGCGTTAATTGTTGTTCTGCGATTTCTTTTAAATTATATCCACCGACAGGTTTTTCAACTTTAACTTGATCAACGGTGACATATCCATAAGGTGTGTCAGATGTTATTGCAGAAGCAACCGCATAATAAGGAGATTTTTCAAACTGATCTTTATAGGCGTTAGTAATAAATATGTCTGCACTTTCTTTACCCCAAGAATTTACAAGTTCTTTATAATCAGATTGAGAAACTTGTTTTGGTAAATCAATTGTTTTCGCCGTAGTACCAGCTTTATTAGCAGCGTCTTGTATGCTACCAGCACCAGATACCAGTGAGTTAATTACTGATCCGGCGATTTGCTCTGCGTTTTTGCCGCTCATAGCTGCGGTGGTGGCCGAGTTGGTAACTAACTGCGTTGCACGGGCCATGCCGGCTAATTGCTCTGGTGTGAAGCTACCTGCAAATAATTTCTCAACGCCCTTGGCAGACGCAGCGCCTATTGAAGAAGAGGCTAGTGCCGTACCAAACGAATTAAGAATCTGTTCGCCGTTTGCACCAGCCGCTGCGGTAGACAGTGTTCTTGCTAATGTAGAGCTAATGACACCACTAACTTGTTTTGGATCAATCCCTGTCGTGTTGGCAATTGACCCAACCAAGGTATCCATACCAGGTATTTCTTTTATAACGGTCGGCATGCTGGCGCCAACGCCGCCCATCACACCACCTTGTAATGCCCCTTTACTAACATCTCCACCAGTCAAGGCCGCTGTTACCGCCCCCGTTGCGGCGCCTACTGCGATGCCACCAACAATTTGAGATGCCGCGGTAGTTGCGGCGGTGCCTGTTACAGAGCTGCCAATTGATCCCGCTAGTGCCGCACCAGCGCCCGAAAATGCCAACGCCAAACTTCCAGCAAGCATAACGGCTGGCAAGGCCCCACTGTCACTAAGATAGCCTTTACCACGCCCGTATATTACATCCCAGTTATACACACCGCCATGCGTCTGTGGTGCGGATATTGGTATTAGTTTTTCACCAGCCTGCTTATACAAAACACTTTGAAAACCATCTGGCCTGCGCTCAGTATGTTCGTCAAAAGAAAGGTTTAAGTTGGGACCAGTGACAGTATAAATATCTTTAGAGGCATTATTTATTGCATCATACAATTTATCTTGCGCGCTAATCTTTTGTGTGGCGGCGACAGGCTGACCATACATATCAAGAAGAGTATTGCCCTCCCCATCTTTTTGATATGTTGGTTGTCCAGCGGCTTGAATTACACGACCGTCTTCATCACGAATTTCTTTAGTTAGAATGGGAACAAATTCATCTTGAAACTTTGATGTGTCTATATTAAGTAGTCTGGCCGCATCTTCTAACCCAGTATAACTAATCGCACGACCAGTTTCTGGGTCAATCTCTTTATTTGCGCCAAGTGCCGATGCACCCCTAGCAATAGTACTGCTGGCCGCGCCTAAATGCCAACCCACATTTTCCGTTATGTCTTGATTTCTTCGGTGAGAGAAGTCTTGTAGTTTTTCACCAGGTTGTACAACCGAAGCAAGATTGGCGTTTAAGATCGGCACATCAACGCCATCAACTTTTACTGATCCGTACATACCCGTAGCAGGTGTCTTGTACGGCCCCGTAAGCAGGTTGGGGTTCATAAAGTTTTGGTTAATTAACGTAATTGGCGTCAAAGACTCGTACAACATCGGGTCTTTGGCCTTCATAATTGCACTCAGCTCTGGGTCTAGTGCCGCCTGTTTTAACACCTCTTGGTAGCGTTGATCTGCCGAAAGATTACCACCAGTTTGCGAGTAGATGTCTGTAAACTTCCTCATCTCGTCTTGTGTCAAAGCATTTACAAACGGTGTATCAAACTGCTTAGTAAACAAGGCGGACAAATCTGCCGCAGCTGTTGGGAATACTTTCTTTTCTTTGTACTCTTGAGACTGTTGTAATTGTGATATTTCATTTGGATCTAATGTAGTTCCAAACTTGCTACTCCAATACTTTAACCCTTCTAAATCAGCGGGACGTTCTAAGTTAGTTTTGTACCAATCTTCTAAGCCAGGTGTTACAAAACTTTGTGCTTTATTAAAATAGTCTTGCACTTGTGTTGTTGGAATGCCTAGGGCTTTGGCAATATCGTCTTGCGTTACGCCATATTGCTGTGCAACATTAAATATTTTATCAGCTTGTAGTTTTGAATCTAGTGTGGTGTCCGCTAGTGTTTGATTAATTGCGCTTGAGATATTGCCATAAGGAATACCAGAGGCAGTTTTTTGTTGTTGAAACTCAGGCGACTGTTGTAATAATGCTATTTCGTTTGGGTCTAATGTTTCACCAAATCTCTGACTCCAATACTCTAAACCACCAACATCACCAGGTCTTTTTAAATTTTCAAGATACCAATTTTCCAAACCTGGTGTTATTGATGTTGTACCAACGGTGTTTGACGGTGCGCCAGATACTGTTACCGTTCCAACAAGACCGCTTGGCGCGGCAGGTGCTGTGGGTGATCTGCCTTCATACTGACCATATTGCTGATAATGTGAATAGGCATCACCTCCCCAGTTTTGTGCCACATCTGGATTGGAAGCTAAATAATAACTTGCGTCAAAACCACCCCCCACATCCCCGCCAGAGGGTGCTGCGGAAGTTGCCCCACCACCTGGTGTAGTCGATTGGCCCTCTGCCACAGCCGCAGCATAGGCGGCATTATACGCATCCGCTATCGGATCGCTAACAGCACCACCATCTTCAAAATAGCGGATTGGTGTTGTGCCGGACGTGGTTGTGGGTAATCCACCACCCTGAGATGGGAGATTACCAGACTGGTTATTTAGTGCGTCCAGCACGGCTTAGTTTATTGCGCTGATTTTTCTTTTGCAGCTTTAGCGAGTGCCTCTTCAAAATCTCTAGCCTGCTGAGTACTTAGGCCGTTTGAGTCTTTGTGTTTTGCCATAATGGCGTCAGCAACTGCTTTGTCGTTTAGATACTTCATGGTTTGTTGGCCGTGCATACTATCTCCTTGGTTAAATGCTTCTACTTATACTAATGCAAATATATGGTATTTATCGCCCTAAATCAAGTGCTTGGGCCGTTCAAAATAAAGCTAAGGGCTGAGGCCCATTCTTGCCAAGTATCAAATGCCTCCGGGTCTGGGACCGGGTAGCTCTCAAACGTGGTGAGCTGGCTGATGTTTTTAGCGACCAGCTTCCAGTTATTCTCGGTGTCGTACATGATCGGCTCTTCGCTAAAGTAGTGCAGGAAGTTACCGTTCCAATCCTCCCAGGACATATACTCTGGGTTGATCGGGAAAAATGTTTGGATACTCACGGTCTTTCATCACCATATTCTGACGTAATCAGCAGGCGGCCCATCTCAAAGTTGCCGTCAAGTACGTTGGACTCAAACTTTAACCGAACCTCACGGTGCTCTACGCGCAGGTCAATCTTGCCGGTGTCTGGGTCAAAATAAAACGGCCCAGAGGTCTCTGTATCTCCACGGGCAAATTTACGGCCCAAGATGGTCATACCCATCGTGCCGGACTGAACAAAGTCTGGCTCGACACGTCTTAGGTGCATGCGTCGGTTAACGCCAGTGGCTGCATCATCTGATGGTGTACCACCAACCCAGCTAATGTCACAAGTTGTAATGCTAGATGTAATGGCAAACTCTTGGTTAAACGTGATGGCGTTTGTGCCAAACTCATGCTGCCAGAGTGGATAGCCGCCCTCGATGTAGTACACTAAATTACCAGCCACTAAGGCTGGGTTAAAATTTTCGTCTACCGTAATTAACGTTACACCCTCTGGGTTAGTCGCCGTTATTGCAGATGTAAATAAAAACTGGCTAGTTACCACCTTGTACACGGTGGGGTTACTGCCGTTAGATGTGGCAACATAGTCACCAGCGCCAAACGTAATTGTTGCGTCACCGTTTAAATAAATCTGGTTGGCGTTTAGAGCTGGTTGGCTAGCGGGTTTGGCAATTACAGTAAACGGCGGACTAAATGTGTTTATGTCTTCCCAGCTAGCCCAGATTGGTGTTGGGAATACTTCGGTTGTATATCCGCATGATCTGCGTGCTCCAGGTGCGCTACCAG
>Ga0214921_10001589_pt1 | contig 38332 bp, 29 predicted proteins | sample LL1505_MetaG_FD_177992 | JGI IMG/M metagenome (GOLD analysis project Ga0214921, IMG submission 177992) | Freshwater microbial communities from Lake Lanier, Atlanta, Georgia, United States - LL-1505 | ecosystem: Environmental > Aquatic > Freshwater > Lake | place: USA: Georgia | collected...
CTACAAGAAACAATTAGAAAAATGAATGCTATTAATATGACAAATAAAGAGATTTTTTTCATTTTTTTTTCTTCACCAAGGCTTGTATCTTCAACAGCCATTAATCAAAGTTTAATTTTGAACCATTCACCATTCACCTCTCACCATTCCCAATTAAAAATTAATCTTCCTCACATAATTCATATCTCTAATAATTCTTTGTTGCTTAATTGCCAATTTAGTATGAGGGTTAGTGGGGTTCCATTTTAGTGGACTTGGCAAAATAGAGGCTATGGCGGCTGCTTCGTATTTGGTAAGTTTTTTGGCTGGTTTATGATAATATTTTTGGGCAGCAGCTTCGGCTCCATAGACTCCTTTGCCCATTTCTATCACATTGATATACACCTCCATAATGCGTTTTTTGCCCCAAAGTGTTTCTATTAAAAATGTAAAATAGACTTCCAATCCTTTTCTAATCCAAGACCTGCCCGCCCAAAGAAATACATTTTTGGCAGTTTGTTGAGAAATGGTGCTGCCACCTTTTACAGCTTTTTTGCCCTTTTTTTGGTTGCTTTTGTAAGCGTTGTAAATGGCATCTATATCAAATCCAAAATGTTCTTTATAATGCGCATCCTCTGAGCAAACCACTGCTAGTGGCATTTTAGGAGAAATTTCGTCGTAGTTTTTCCAGGTATATTTTAGCCTTATTTTATCGCCATTAAAGAGTTGTTGCCCACATCTAATAATCATTAAAGGAGTAACAACGGGGGGCACAAAACGATAAAGAATGGTGAAAAAAATAGAAGAACCAAAGAAGAAATAGGTAGAAATGAGCAAAAACTTTTTGGTTTTTTGCCAAAACCCTGTTATTCCCTTCGATTTAGTTTTCGATTTTCCAGTAGTGGTTTTTTGGGGTGTAGGAGTGGTATTTTTTCTTACTTGAGCCAAGATTATTTTCAATTTAAACTGCAATTTGCATCATTTTTAAAACAATTCCATATTGCTAGGGTTAAATTTTTTGTTTATACAATTATTGTAATTATTATTGCATGAGCATGGCAATAGACATCAATCAAATACAAAAACCAATTGAAGCTGAAATGGCGGAATTCGAAACCAAGTTTCGGTATTCTATGAAAAGCAATGTAATGTTACTTGATAAAATCATGAACTACATTGTGAAACGCAAAGGCAAGCAATTGAGGCCCATGTTTGTGTTTTTAACTGCCAAAATGGTAGCCAATGGAGATTTAAACGAAACTACATTTAGAGGTGCTTCCTTGATTGAGTTGTTGCATACCGCTACTTTGGTGCACGATGATGTGGTGGATGATTCCAATTACAGACGTGGATTTTTTTCTATAAATGCTCTTTGGAAAAACAAAGTGGCTGTGTTGGTAGGCGATTATTTACTCTCAAAAGGTTTGTTACTTTCTATTGATAATCAAGACTTTAAATTACTTCAGATAGTTTCAAATGCTGTAAGAGAAATGAGCGAAGGGGAACTTTTGCAAATGGAAAAAGCCAGAAGTTTGGATATTACAGAAGAAGTATATTTTGAAATTATTCAAAGAAAAACAGCCTCTTTAATTGCTTCTTGCTGTGCAGTAGGGACAGCTTCTGTTACTGAAGATGAGCAAGTTATTGCAAAAATGAAAGCTTTTGGACAAAAAGTGGGTTTGGCGTTTCAAATAAAAGATGATTTATTTGATTACGGAACAGATGAAATTGGCAAACCGTTGGGTATTGATATTAAAGAAAAAAAGATGACTTTGCCCTTGATTTACAGCTTGCAACAAGTGGGTTGGTGGGAGAGAGGTCAGATTATTAGAAAAATAAAATACAATAGCGACAAACCTGCTAAAGTGGCTGAGGTGATTAAATTTGTAAAAGAAACCGGTGGTATGCAATATGCCACTCAAGTAATGAATAATTTAGTGAAAGAATCTTTGGCTTTACTAGATGATTTTCAGGATAATGTGTACAAAGAATCATTGAAAAATTTGGTTTTATACACCATTGAAAGAAATAAATAACCTTTATTTTCCTAACAGAATTTTTATCCAATCCATTTTTTTACCGTGTGTAAGCAAAGTTCTTTTAAATATTTTGCCACCATATTTTGAAAGCAGAAATGTAAATAAGAATAATTCTGATAATGATAGCATTATTTCATGCATTTGTAACCCGAATGGAAATCTCAATATCAATGCAATTGGGCTTGTAAATGGAATATAAGTAAAACATTTCGCTAATAAACCATCAGGTGCTTGAATAATGTTTTGAGCAAATAAAAAGCTGATAAACAATGGGATTGTGATGGGGAATAACAAATGTTGATGATCGTTTTCTGATTCTGTTGCTGCACCAGCCAAAGCCAAAAGTAGAGCATAAAACAAATATCCTGCAATAAATGTTATTAAAAATAATAGTACAAAACCAATAAGATTGAATTTTTGAATAGCTTCTACAAAATGAAACATTTCCATTGCTTGACTTTTGTTGGGCAATATTTGTAAGGTGTTTTCAATAGAGTTTTTAGCATACATATCTAATTGAAAATGAGAGTAAAAAAGCTTTGATACACCGCTGCTTATACCTATCCAAACTATAAATTGAAGCATACAAGCTGCACCTACTCCAATTACTTTGCCAAGAAGAAGTTGTGTGCCAGACATGCTAGTGAGCAAAACTTCTAATACTCGGTTTTGTTTTTCTTCTGAGGTGCTTCTCATTATTTGCAAACCATAAAGCATCATAAAAAAATACAAAATAATGGCGGCTCCCAAACTTAAACTAGAAGCTACAGAATTATACATAGTATCGTGTCTAACTTGTTCATAAGACTTATTTTCAAGCTTTATTTTACCTTTTAAGGCTGAAAGTTTTTCTTTTAATTCAGGGCTAAGATGTTTTTTCTCAAACTTTAATTGATAAAAGTTAAATATCCTTTCTTGTAATTGATTAATAACTTTGGCTTCGTATATGTTTTGATTATGAAACTGAATTATTTTGGGCAAAGTATCTGATTTTAAAAACAATAAGGCATCGTACGAGCTATTTACAAACTGCAATTTTATATTTTCTTCTTCGCCAGTAATGGGGATAAATCTAATTTCATCGCTGTTTTTAAAAGCAGCATTCATTTCAGTTTCATCTTCACGGTTATAGCCAATTTCAATAATCACTTGCTTATGGCTATTCATCTGTAAACCAATGGGTACAATTAATAAAGCAGATAAAATAAACGGCCCCAATAGGGTCATTATCCAAAAAACTCTGCTTTGGAGGCGCTGTTTGATTTCTTTTTGAATAATGAGTAGTATTTTATTCATTGTTTTTTATTTTTCCTATAAATATTTCATTCAATGATTTATAATGAGCTTGTAGGCTAAGTACTTCATTACCTTTGTTTTGCAATGCTGAAATCAAGATGCTGAGTTCTTCTTTATTGCATTCAATTATAAGCTCAAGATTTTTTAAAATATTTACTTTTGAATTTATTATTTTATAATTTAATGTAGGAATTTTTGAGCCTTTTATTGTTATAAAATATTGATTATTAAAATTTTGTGAAAATAAGTTTTGAGTGGTTTCATTTAAAATTATTTTCCCTTTGTTTAATAAAATTATTTTTTCACAAATGTTTTCCATTTGCTCCATTCTATGGCTTGAAATAAGTAATGTGCAACCTTCTTGGTGTTTTTCTTTGATTAAATTTAGCAATAATGCAGCATTTATTGGATCAAAACCTGAAAATGGTTCATCTAAAATTAAAAACTTTGGTTCATGCACAATAGCACAAGCTAATTGTACTTTTTGTTGGTTCCCTTTGGATAGTTGCTCAATGGGTTTATTTGTAACATCTTCTAATTCAAGTTTTTGTAAGGCTTTGTTTGCAAATGTTTTAACTTGGTTTTTAGGGATTTCTTTAAGAGATGCAAAAAATACAAGTTGTTCGCAAACAGTCATTTTTTTGTACAAACCTCGTTCTTCTGGTAAATAACCTATTTCAGTACTTTTAAAAGGTTGTATAATTTCTCCATTATCAGCCTCTTGTATGTTGGCTAAAAGCCTCAATAAAGTAGTTTTTCCGGCTCCGTTGGGGCCTAATAAACCAACAATTTGACCAGCTTGTATTTCAAATGAAATTTTATTTAAGACACTTTTGTTGCCATCAAAAGTTTTTGAAACATTTGTAAATCTGATACTTGTGTTTTTTGGGTTCAACATGAATTAAGCTAAAAATAATTTTTGTAATCCTTCCCAAAGTTGCTTTTTTAAATTGGCATCATTGATAAGTGAAGTTAAAGAGTCGGCCAATAAAATATTGTTTTCAACAACGTATTTTTGATTATTTACTTGTTTTAATTCGCAATTGCCAAATATTACAAATTTTTTACCATCAGGAAGTTGGTCTTGGTCTTTGTTTATAAAATATTCATTTACTAAAACTATATCGTTAAGGCTTAATTTACAAGCTGCTATCATTTTAGAAAGCAATGTAAAATAAGGTTCAGGGCATATTTCTGTACCTTCAAGATGAAAGAGCCAAACAATGTTTTTTTGATTTGCACCCAAAAAAGGACTTACAGCTGCCTTTTCATCGGTTAAAAATTCTTTTTTTATAAAATATATTTCCTCTAAAAATAAGTGAGGAACAAAACTGAGGTCTTCCATTTTATTATTATTTAATCAAAAGCTAATATATGAATTTTTGTGAATGATAATATGATTTTTTTGCTAATTTATTCCTTTTTTCATTATCATTTTTATAACTTTATGAACTCTAAATTATTAATTATTTATAAATATCAATTTTAAAATGGGACAAATTAGAAATATTAAACCAGAAGAAATATTGCTTGTTCAGAGCTTGTTAAAAACTTTAGGTGCTACAGAAAAGCAATTTCCAATTCCTACTGAAGTTGATGAATATGAAGATGGTAAAATGGGAAGTATTTCTTTTTGTACCGATGGTTCTGTACAATATTTAGATGATTTAATTCAAGTAGAATATATTGATAATGATGGAGTTGAGGTTGTAATTACACTTACGAAAGACGTCAATAAAAAGCTTTTGGATTTAGATTTTTGGAAAAAAGATTTTTCAAAATTACTTAAATATCCTACTCCAGAAGAAGTGAAAGTTGTTTAAGGTTTAAAGTTTAAGGTTTAAGGTTTAAGGTTTAATGTTTTCAACTTTCAACTTTCAACTTTTAACTTTCAACTTTTAACTCGCTACCATCCATTTGCCAACACATCAGCAATATGCATGGCTTGGATAGGCAATTTCTTTTTTTGAATATACCCGTCCATGTGCATAAGGCACGAAGTATCAGTTGAGATAATGTAAGAAGCATTTAATGCCAAGGCAGATTCAATTTTTTGTTCTGCCATGGCAACAGAAATAGGCTCAAATTTTACAGAAAAAGTGCCACCAAACCCGCAACACGACTCACAATCAGCAGCTTCTATCAGTTCAAGTCCTTCTACATTTGAAAGTAATTTTCTAGGCCCTTCTTTTATTTTGAGTTCTCTAAGTGCCGAACAAGCATCATGGTACACCGCAAGTCCGCCAAGTTTTGAATGTGGAATGTGCTCAACTTTAAGCACTTCTGTTAAAAATTGGGTAAATTCAAACACGTTTTTTTGCATTACCCTGCATTGGTGCAAATTGGGTGTTTGTTTAAATAAACTAGTAAAACCATTTTTTAACATACCACCACAAGATCCTGAGGGAGTTACAATAAATCTGTCTGGTTTGTTAAATTCATTTAATAATTTTGAAGCTACTTCTCTTGCATCTTCAAAATACCCAGCATTGTAAGCCGGTTGTCCACAACATGTTTGGTCTGGATTATAAAATACTTCACAATCAAGGCTTTCTAATACTTTTACCATATTAAAAGCTGTTTCAGGAAACATTTGATCAATGAAGCACGGGATGAAAATATCTACTTTATGTTTTGCCATATTGTTAGTAAAAAATTTGTTGAGCCTTCCATTTGGCTTGTTCAAATTTTTCTAAATCGAATCCCAAATCTACTCCTTTTTTTTCTAAAAAATCAACCAAAATTTCAGTTGGAATATTTCCAGTGAGTGAATTACTCGCCATTGGGCAACCTCCAAAACCCAAAAAGGCTGAATCAAAGTCTTTTACGCCAGCTTCAAATGCAGCTTCAATTTTTGCCAAAGCTTCATCGTAAGTAGCATGTAAGTGGCAACCAAAATTATTGTTGGGAAATTGGGCTTGCAATTGGCTATAAACTTCATTTAATAAATTTGGAGTGCTAGATCCTGTGGTGTCTGAAGGTACAATGTGAGAAATTCCTAAATTAATTAATTGATTCACAAAGTCTAGTAACAAAGAAATAGAAAAATCATCTCCATAAGGATTTCCAAAACCCATTGATAAATAAACCCTTGTTTTCTTATTTTGAAGATTTGCTAACTCATTGATTTTCTTTAATTCAGCTATTGCTTCTGCTATGGATTTATTGGTATTTCTTTGTTGAAATGTTTCTGAAATTGAAAGAGGAAAACCTAAATATTCAATATTGGGATGCAAAAGAGCTTCTTTAGCACCTCTTTCATTGGCCACAATTGCCAATAAATTTGATTTTGAGTGGGTAATATTTTCAAAAACTTCTTTAGAATCAGCCATTTGAGGAATAGCTTTTGCCGAAACAAAACTACCAGCATCTAAAATAGTAAAGCCAACTTGGGACAATAAATTCAGATATTCAATTTTTTGAACAGTAGGAATGATGCTTTGCAAACCTTGCATTGCATCGCGTGGGCATTCTGTGATTGAAATATTCATATTAAAATGAGGGTATTCTTTGTAAACGAATTTACTTAAAATAAAGTTTTTTGTGCTTATGATTTCAAAATTATTATTAAAAAATAGATGACTTTTATGAAGATGAAGTTGAACTTTGCCATGATTTTTTTAAGAATTTTACAATTTTTTATTGATATATAACAATTTTAGTTAATTTTGGGACAAACCCAATTTTGATTATTATTAATTTTATATAAATGGAAAAGAAAGTTTTAGTTGCTGAAGACAGTTCGGTTATTCAAAATCTGACCAAAAGAATACTTTCGTTTCAAAATTACCACATTGATAGCGTTAAGAATGGCAAGGAAGTGCTTGATTATTTGGCTACTACCACTCCAGATATTATTTTATTGGATATCAATATGCCCATCATGAATGGTATAGATTGTGCCAAAGCAGTAAGAGAATTGCCTGATGCTGAAAAAGCAAAAGTGCCAATTATTGCTATTTCTGGAAATGCTCAAAACTATACCTTAGATTATTTGCAATCGGTTGGTTTTAATGAATTTTTGCCAAAACCACTTAATTTTGATTTGTTGGTAGAGTTGGTAAATCAATATACCGCTTAAAAATGAATAAAGTGCAAAATAATTTTGCCCAAGCAAAGTACACCCCTCAATTTTTACACAAACTAGAGGATATTTTTGCTGAGTCTGATTATGTTTTGCGCTATGAAAAAGGAAATTTTAAGTCGGGATTTTGTATTTTAAAAGAGCAAAAAGTGGTAATTATTAATAAATTTTATCCACTAGATGGCAAAATCAATTGCTTATTGGATTTATTAAAAGAACTTCCGCTCAATATCATGGGCTTTTCTGAAAAAAATAAGCAGTTTTATTTCGAACTTACCCAAACCCAATTACAGTTTTGAAAATTAATTTTTTAGGTACTGGCACTTCACAAGGCGTACCTGTGATAGCCTGTAAATGTAAAGTTTGCAGTTCTTTAGATTTCAGAGACAAAAGATTGAGAGCTTCTGTGTATATAGAAGTGGATGGACAATCTCTTGTAATTGATTCAGGGCCAGACTTTAGGCACCAAATTTTAAGAGAAAATATCACCAATTTAGATGCGCTGATTTTTACGCATGAACATAAAGACCACACCGCAGGCATGGACGATATTAGGGCATTTAATTACAAAGACAAGCGTTCTATGCCTATTTATGGCAGAGAATCGGTTTTAAATCAATTAAAAAAAGAATTTTCTTATATTTTTGAAAATGCTCATTATCCAGGTATTCCTCAAGTAGATTTGGTTCCCATTACTAATCAGGCATTTAAGATTAATAATACGGAGATTTTACCAATAGAAGTGCTTCATTACAAACTGCCAGTTTTTGGTTTTAGAATTCATGATTTTGCTTACATAACTGATGCAAATTATATTTCTGAAGAAGAACAACAAAAACTTCAAAATCTAGATGTATTGGTATTGAATGCATTACAAAAAGAACCTCATTTGTCACATTTCACTTTTGACGAAGCAGTGGCTTTGTCTCAAAAGCTAAATGCAAAGAAAACCTATTTTACTCATATTAGTCACAAATTGGGCACTCACAGAGAGGTTTCTAAGGAATTACCAGCTAATATTCAATTGGCTTATGATGGCTTAAAGATTGAGATTTGATTTGTTTAAGTGTAATTAAATTGATTTAAAAGTTTTGTAATTAAAATAGTTCTATTTCTTTTTTGGTTTTTTAATTAAATTGCGTTTTCAATTTTATCTATATGACTAACAGAATTCAACAATTATTTTCAAATAAAAATAGCAAAGTTTTATCTATTTATTTTACAGCGGGTTATCCTTCTTTAAATGATACTGAAACCATAATAAAATCGCTTTCAAATGCTGGCGTAGATTTTATTGAAATAGGTATTCCATTTTCTGACCCTGTAGCCGATGGACCCACCATTCAAAGAAGTTCAGAAATTGCTTTAGAAAATGGCATGACCATGAAATTGCTTTTTGAACAAATACAAAACATTCGTCAACATACCCAAATTCCTTTATTACTAATGGGTTACATAAATCCTGTGTTGAGATATGGAATTGATGCGTTTTGTGCAAAATGTGAAGAAATTGGGATTGATGGTGTTATTTTGCCAGATTTGCCCATGCAAGAATATATTGAAGAATATAAAGCTACATTTGAAAAACATAATTTAGTAAATGTGTTTTTGATAACTCCAGTAAGTTCTGAAGAAAGAGTAAGATGGATTGATGAAAATTCGAATGGCTTTATTTACATGGTAGCAACTGCTGGTACTACTGGACAAAGAACTGATGTAAGTAATGAGCAAGAGGCTTATTTCCAAAGAATTAAGTCTTATAATTTGAAGAATCCTATTGTGGCAGGCTTTGGAATTTCTGATAAAAATACCTTTGACAAAGCAACCGAAATAGCCAACGGAGCCATTATAGGCAGTGCATTTGTGAAAGCATTAGGAGAGGAAGGAGAATTAGAAGAAAAAATTTCTCAATTTGTAAAAAACATTATTTTATAAGTGACAAGGGATAAGTGATAAGTGATAGGGGATAAGTGATAAGTGACAAATCAAGTTTAAAGTTAAAAGTTTAATGTTCAAAACCTTAAACATTAAACTTTTAACTTTAAACCTTTCACTTGTCACCTAACTAATACGGTTTTGTAATAAGCACTTGTGAGCCATCCAATTTTTTCTAACTCACATTATAACCATATAAACTAGTAGAGCAAGGGTCGTTAATTGGTTCACCCTGAGCATTTACGCCGTATTGAATGGTGGTTTCTCTTACTAATCCTACATGTCTTTTTTGACCCAAAATAGCTAAGAAATTGTTATTTGCATTACAATCTTTGAATACAATTGGTTTGTCTATAATTGAATAAAATTGAGTTCCTTTTCTAGTTGTGCCCCATTCTGAAACATTGTCATAATTTAGTGGTGAAGCAAAACCTGAAATATTGATACTCAATCCTGTAACTAATTTTTTTATCACTTTTTTTCTGGCTAAATTCCAGTTTGCTTTGCTGCCATCATCAAAAGTTATCGTGAGAGGACTTAAAGATTCTGTATAAATTTTATGTGTAATAGAATCATCTTGAGCTAAATTTTTCACAAAACCACCTGTAACATTTTCAATGTATTTAGTACCATTAAAAGTGATACTTTTGTTACTTACATTCTTGATTTTGAAGTTGTTAAAATCAATTTTTAGTTTTGCATTAGCATCCGACCATTTAGTACCAGCAATTAAAGTAACCACTATACTTCCCGATCTGATACCAGTGATATAGCCACATGCACTTCCTTTGTCGTATTTTAAAATGTATTTATTACTACTGCTGTAGGTGGAATCTACACTAGCATCGCAAGGTTTTAACAATCCATTGGTTCTAGATACTTTTGAACCTTCAATTAAAGTAGCCACATCTTGCAAAACTTGGTCTGTTTCTCTTTGCACACTTGCATTGTCTTGTGATTGGGTTTCAAGTTCAGAATAGTCTTGGTTAACTTTTGTTTTACAGGCATTTAAGAAAAGAAATGAACCTGCTATTAAAATACAGGCCGACTGAAATTTAATTTTCATTAGGGTAAAATTTTATAAGTGTATGTTTTTATTTCGTCTTTTAGGTTTTTCCACTGAATGGTAAAATTATCTACATCGCAATAATTACTTGGAGTTACCAATTTGTTATTGCTATCAAATCCAAAAGTAAAAAATATTGCTGGTTTATTGTTATATTTTAGTTCAATTTTTCCACTTACAATATTGGCTAGTTTTTCAGAAGGTTGTAAGCCACAACTGAAAAAAACTAAATTTTTGTTGATGGCTTTTGTATATTTTCTGCCTTTAAAATTGGTGCCAAATTCCGCAATTTTATTGGTTGAATCAGCTGTAACGGTTAAAATAGGTTTTGCAGGATTATCAGTGGTTTCAAATTTTCTGTTTTGATTTACAAAATTTTCTGCTATTTTATTGGTATTGAGGTTTTTAATGGTGTAATGAGATTTTAAAGAAAATTCTGCGTATTTGTTCCAAGTAATAGGATTGGTAGCCAAACCACCTCTAATATTTTTTTGAATTTGATAGCCGTTTATTACAATATTTGATTTTGTTGAATCTTGTAAAGATCTGATTTTTAAATTGTTTGTATTGGTTATTAAAACTGCTCCAATATCTCGCCATTTAGAGGATTTATTGGCTAATGTGATAGTGATTTGTCCGTTTCTGATTTTTGTATTCGATTTGTTGGGCGAATTGATATAATTAATAAAAATTGAATCTTTTTTATAAATTACAATAAATGGTGGAGCCTGACCTAAATCCAATCTTCCAGTGCCAACGTTACCTGTATTTCCTGATAAAATATTATTTACATCAAATCCAATTTCTTGAAAATTATCATTGGTTTCTTTGTCATATTCTACCGATTCTAATTGATTATCAGTATCATCTGGCAAAATGTCATCAGTTCTTTTTTGAACACAACTATTTATAATTGCTAAAATAATTAATAATAGAAAATAGTGAGATTTTTTCATTTTTTTAAATTTATTACCTTAAGATGATTAAAATACCAAAAGGTTTAACCTCGTTTGATAAAATTTTCAAAGAATTTAGGTAAATGATTTATTAATTGATTATGAGAGCAGTTGTACTCATGAATTTGTAAGTTTTTTATTTTTTTGGTTAATAATTTTAATTTGTCGTTTTCAATTATAGCATCATTTTTGGCTAAAATCAATGATAAATTTACACCATGTTTTTTTATCATAAATCTTACTTCACCAAAATCAGTAATTAATTCTTTAAAATAAACCCAAGTTTTGTATATTTTTAACCTGTTTTGTTTAGAATTCAAATTAAGTTCGGCAAATCTTACAAGCAAAGGATTCATTAATTTGAATTTGCGTATCTTTTTCAATATAAATACAAACCATTCGGGATGTAGCATGGTTCTTTTAAAAATATACCTAGTGAGTTTGTTTTTTAACACCAAATCATAAAACATATTATTGTACAAACCCTCTGGTGCTATCAAATACATATTCACAACCCTCGATGGCATGTTATAAAATGTATTTAAGGCAAACCTTGCACCAAGGCTGTAGCCTAAAATTTCAAAACGGTGTAAGTCATATTTGTTGATGATGGCTATTAAAACCGCATTCCAATCATCATCCGTTAATATCTCCTTTTTTTTCCAATCGCTATTGCCGTGAAAAAATAAGTCTAAGGCAATACAGTTGTATTTGTTTGATAAATAAATCATTAAAGGGTCAAAAATGGCAGCAGTTTGACCAAATCCATGAAAAAGTATAAGAGTTTTTTCAGATAAATCTGACTCAGTTTTTCTTATTCCTATAGTATATTGTAAGGTATCTATTTTCTCTTCAATTATTTTTGACATTTCTTTGCTACACTATTTCTAAAGCAAACTTACATTAAGAATATCTTATTTAATAATTTTTTTTTCAAGTTTATTTTTAATTATTTGTAGATACATGGAAACTTTTTGAAAATCGGAAACAAAAAAAGTTTAAAAAACTTTTTTTGTTTTAAAAGTTTCCATACTTTTGTGACATAAATCAGTATTACTATGAGCCAAAGAAATGTTATATTAGAAGGAGTACATAATATGTTTACTCGATTTGGTGTAAAAAGTATCACCATGGACGACATTGCAAGCAAATTAACAATGTCGAAAAAGACTATTTATCAATACTTTAAAGACAAAGATTCGTTGGTAAATGAGTATGTAAAAAATTTCTTAGATGAACAAGAACGAGAAATTACAGCTATTAGTAAAAAATCTAATGACGTAATTGAAGAAATGGTACTTTGTTCTGATTATTTAAAAAAAGTAGTTTCCAATATCAATCCTACTGTTTTATTTGATTTAAGAAAATATCATCCTACAGCTTTTGGCATATTTGTAAAGCATAAAGAAGATTTTACAATAAGCCATTTAAGAGAATTATTAAGAAAAGGTATAAAAGATGGATTATTTAGAAAAGATATCAATGTTGAAATTTTAGCCAAAATGAGAATTGAGCAAATAGAACAAGGCTATAATCCTGATTTTTTCCCTGTGGATAAATTTAACCCTGCTGAGGTGCAATTTCAAATATTTGAGCACTTTATGTATGGAATTTGTACATTAAAAGGGCATGAAACTATTTATAAATACAGACCAGTAAACGAATAATTTATGAAATCAAAATTCATTTTAACTGCCATTTTAAGTGCTAGCTATAGCCTACTAATGGCGCAAGGAAATAATTTTACCTTGCAACAATGTGTAGATTATGCTATGATTAATAGTTCTAAAATACAAAATGCTGTTTTAGACGAGCAATTGGCTGCAGAAAAAGTAAAAGAAATTAAAGGAATTGGTTTGCCACAAGCTAAATTGAGCCATACTGTGGTAGATAATACAGCTATTCAGCAAGCTTTTTTGCCTTCAAGTGCTTTTTCAGGGGGTACTGCCGGATTGTTAGAATTGTTGAAAGCAGGAAGTGACCCTGTTTTAAAAGGAGGAGCTGAACAAGCTTTAGCTGAATTTGCTAAAAACCCTGACATTGTTCCTGTTGGCTTCGGAGTAAAGTATAATTTAATTACACAAGCTTCAGTTACTCAGTTGATTTTTGATGGTTCGTACTTAGTTGGCTTACAAGCTGCTAAAACTTATAAAGATTTAGCTATTAAAAGCACACAAATGAATAAGTTAGATGTAATTCAAAATGTGCACAAAGCTTATTACATGGTGTTGGTAAATGCAGAAAGAAAAAAGATTTTTACCAATAATATTTCAAGATTAGATACTATTTTTCGCCAAACTAAAGCCTTGAACCAAGCTGGTTTTGTTGAAAAAATAGAAGTTACTCGCCTTGAAGTTACTTTCAATAACCTATTAGTCGAGAAAATGAAATTTGACAATTTATATGATTTAAGTGTAGAATTGTTAAAATTTCAAATAGGAATGCCTTCAAGTGAAGCATTAGCAGTATCTCAAAAAATTACTGATTTTCAGGTAGCTCAACTTAGTGGTGATCCTCAAGTTAGTTTTGGTAACCGTCCTGAATATGGCTTGTTACAAACCCAAAAAGCACTTTACGAATTAGATTTAAAAAATCAAAAATTTGCTCGTTTACCTTCGGTAGCTGCATTTGGTAATTTTGGTTTTAACAATGGTTCTAATAAATTTGATGTTTACACCACAAAAAATTATGAGTTTTCAAATATTGGTTTAGCTATTAATATGCCTTTGTTTGATGGTTTTCAAAAATATAGAAAAGGACAGCAGGCAAAATTGAATATCCAAAAAACCAATAATAGTATTGTTGCTTTAGAAAAAGGAATTGCCATTCAATCAAAAGTTGCTCAAATTCAATTAAAAAATAGTATTGAAACACTTAATAACCAAAGAAGTAATGTTACTTTGGCAGAAGAAGTGGCAAGAGTATCAAAAGAAAAATATTCAAAAGGGGTAGGCTCAAGTTTGGAAGTGACCAATGCCGAAAGCGAATTAAAAACTGCTCAAATCAATTATTTTGAATCTTTGTACAATTCTTTAATTAATAAAGTTGAATTAGATGCAGCTTTAGGTACACTTAAATAAATGATTATGAAGCAGAAAAATGAAATAAATCATAGTTATTGGTACCGTGAACTAGCTTTGGTAAAAGAAAGTAAAGCAGGTTTACGTAAGTTGGCAATGGACATTAATCTTGCCATTTCAAATGGTACCACGCATGCCATAGAAGGAGCAAAAGTTTTGAGGTGTGTGTGGGACAGGCTTGACAAACCAGAATATTTGTCACCTTTTGTAGGTTTGGCTAGTGAATATGACGATTATAGCTTTTATTTGAAATACAGAGAAAATGAAGACAAAAAAAGGCTTTATTCAATATTAAAAAATCAACAAGAATGTTTATCTGATATTATTAATTATTCAAAATCTTTACAATCAAAATTTTAACAATCATGAAATCTAATTTAAGTTTAATTCTAATAAATGCCACCATTGCAAGTATGTTGGTAGCATGCGGTAGCAAAGATGCTTCTACCAAATTAAAAGATTTGCAGGCTCAAAAAGTTCAAATTGAGGCTGAAATTAAAGCTTTAGAAAAAGAAGTAGCAAAATCTGGTAGTGCAGATAAGGCAATTTCTCTAAAAGTGGTGCAAGTAGGTGCTGAATCTTTAATAGAAAAACCATTTTATCACTACATTGATATTCAAGGTAAAGTAACTTCTGATAAAAATGTAAGCATTGGTGCAAAAACACCTTCTACAATTGTTAAAATTTATGTTCAAAAAGGCCAAAGAGTAAAAGCTGGTCAAGTTTTAGCAAAACTTGATGATGCTATTTTAAGAAAAGGACTTGACGAAGCAAACAACGGTTTAGATTTGGTAATTGATTTGTTTAACAAACAAAAAGCACTTTGGGAGCAAAAAATTGGCACAGAAGTACAATTTTTACAAGCTAAAAATCAAAAAGAAAGCTTAGAAAAGAAAATTGAAGGTTTGAAAGAGCAATTAAATCTTTATGTAATCAAAGCTCCTTTTGAAGGAATTGTAAATAATATTGTGCCTAAAGAAGGTGAAATTGCTTCTCCTGGTTTTCCATTCTTTACTATTAGCAACAATTCTGAATTTAAAGCCACAGCAGAAATTGCCGAAGCTTATATTTCTAAAGTAAAAGTAGGAAATCCTGCAACACTTACATTTCCAGATATTAACGAAACTAAAGCTACTAATTTAACTGTGATTGGTGACATAATTAACCCTATCAACAGAACTTTTGGAGTGGATGTGAAATTAGGTGCAAGTAATAAATACAAAGCCAATATGATTACTTATTTCAAGATTTTAGATTATACCAATCCTAAATCAATAGTAATTCCTATCAATATTATTCAAAACAGTACAGAAGGTAGCTATGTGTATGTGGCTCAAGACAATAAAGCTGTAAAAAGAATTATAAAAGTAGGACAAACTTATGGCAACGACGCTCAAATTGTGGGTGGCTTAAGTGCTGGAGAACAAGTAATTACAGTTGGTTTTCAAGAGTTAACCGACGGACAATCAATTAAATTTTAATTGTTTAAAGTATAGAGTACTAAGTACTGAGTACTGAGTTTTTTATGCTTAAATATTCATAAATTCAAATTACACTGTACTTTGTACCCCGTACTCTGTACTAAAATTATAAAAGATGAAAGAATTTAAAGTATCAAGCTGGTCTATTGATAATAAAACCAGTATTTATATCCTTACGGTGATTATATCATTTGCAGGGATCATGGGTTACATAGGTTTACCCAAAGAGCAATTTCCAGAAATTGTGTTTCCACAAATTTTGGTAAGTACCATTTACCCTGGTGCAGCACCTACGGATATTGAAAATACAGTATCAAAACTGATAGAAAAAGAGGTGAAATCTATTGCTGGTGTGAAAAAAGTAACCAGTAATTCTATGCAAGATTTCTCATTGGTAACCATTGAGTTCAATACCGATGTGGATGTGATGAAAGCCAAAACATTGGTGAAAGATGCTGTGGATAAGGCTAAAAAAGACTTGCCCAAAGACATTTTAGGTGACCCAAATGTAATGGAAATTGACGTTTCGCAGGTGCCAATTATGAATATCAACTTGAGTGGGGATTTTGAAATGCATCAATTAAAATTCTATGCAGAATTGTTGCAAGATAAAATTGAAGCCATGAAAGAAATCAGAAGGGTGGATATTGTGGGTGCATTAGACCGTGAAATTCAAATAAATGTGGATAGATATAAAATGGAAGACGCAAATCTTACCATGACTGATATTGAAAATGCCATAAAATATGAAAATGTAACCATTTCAGCAGGTGCTTTAAAAATGGATGAAGTAAGAAGATCTATTTCAATCAAAGGTGAGTTTAAATCTGCCAAAGAAATGGAAGAATTAATAATTCGTTCTGCTTCTGGTGCAGTTGTACATTTAAAAGATGTTGCAGAAATTTCTGACACTTACAAAGAAAGAGAATCTTACTCTCGACTAGATCATAATCCTGTAATTTCATTGAATGTAGTGAAAAGAGGAGGGGAGAACTTAATTGAAGCTTCAGACAAAATAAATGTATTATTAGAAGATTTAAAATTAGAAAAATTTCCTAAGGATTTAAAGATTACAGTAACTGGAGATCAGTCAGTTAATACTAAAATTACGCTGCATGATTTAATTAATACCATCATTATTGGTTTTATTTTGGTGGTAATTATTTTGATGTTTTTCATGGGTACAACCAATGCCATTTTTGTTGGTTTGTCAGTTCCATTGTCGTGTTTTATTGCCTTTTTAATCATGCCATCCATTGGTTTCTCCCTGAATATGATTGTGTTATTCGCATTCTTACTCGCATTGGGTATAGTAGTGGATGATGCCATTGTGGTGGTTGAGAATACGCATAGAATTTTTGAAAATGGCAAAGTTCCAATTAAACAAGCTGCCAAACAAGCCGCAGGTGAGGTGTTTTTACCCGTTCTTTCTGGTACTTTAACTACCATTGCACCTTTCTTCCCTTTAGCATTTTGGAGTGGCGTAATTGGTAAGTTTATGTTCTTCTTGCCAGTGACCTTAATTATTACTTTATTTGCCTCATTAGCAGTAGCTTATGTAATGAATCCAGTTTTTGCTGTTGATTTTATGAAACCGCATCACGAAGGTGATCATAAGCCAAAAGTAAATAAAGGATTTATAATTACCGCAATTGTTTTTGGTGTAATAGCATTATTATTCTACATCTCGCATAATATTGGTATGGGCAATTTAACTGTAACTTTATTTGCTCTTTATGCTTTAAATAAATTTGTGTTAGACGGAGTAATCAAAAATTTCCAAGAAAAAATTTGGCCTAGGGTTCAAGATGGTTATGCAAAAATATTACATTTTGCTTTAGCTGGTAGCAAAGGTTGGATGCCTGTATTTATGGTAATAGGAATTGTATTTCTTTTAATCTTCTCTATCATATTTACCGCAGTTCGTAAACCAAAAGTTGTTTTCTTTCCACAAGCAGATCCTAATTTTGTGTATGCATATATCTCATTACCAATTGGTACTGACCAAGCTTATACTGATAGTATTGCCAAAGTGGTAGAAGGTAAAATTTATAGTGTAATTGGTGAAAAAAATCCATTAGTTGAGTCGGTAATTACTAACGTTGCAGTTTCGGCTGGTGATCCTTCAGATCCTATGTCTGCGCAAACATTGCCTCATAAAGCTAAAGTTACGGTGGCTTTTGTAGAATTTGCTAAAAGAAATGGAACTTCTACAGCACTTTATTTAGATAAAATAAGAGCCAATGTAAAAGGAATTGCAGGTGCTGAAATTCAAGTGGATCAAGAACAAGGAGGCCCACCAACTGGTAAGCCTGTAAATATTGAAATCACTGGTGATGATTTTGATGCCATAACAAAAACTTCAGAAGATTTAAAGAAATTTATTGACTCATTAGGAATTCAAGGAATTGAAGATTTGCGTTCTGATTTAGTGAAAAATAAACCTGAACTTGAAGTGGTTATTGACCGTCAGAGAGCAAATAGTGAAGGGATTTTTACGGGTCAAATTGGGATGGAAATTCGTAAAGCTGTGTTTGGTCAAGAAGTATCAAAATTAAGAGATGCTGGTGATGAATATAAAATTTGGTTGAGATACAAAGAAAACCAAAGACATGATATTCAGGCTTTAATGAATACCAAAATTACTTATAGAGATATCAATATGGGTTTTGCAATTCGTCAAGTTCCATTATCATCAGTAGCTACCATTAAATATTCTTCTACATTTGGAGGTATCAAACGTAAAAATCAAAAACGTATGATTACCTTGTCTTCCAATGTATTAGGTGGTTATAATGCCAACGAAATTGTAGGCGCTATTCAAAATGCTTTACCTCAATTTCATGCTCCACATGGAATTGATATTAAAATGACTGGTGAGCAAGAAGACCAAGCAGAAACTGGTGCTTTCTTAGGTTGGGCAGGTATGGTTGCTTTTGGTTTAATCTTTATGATTTTGGTAATTCAGTTCAACTCTATCTCAAAACCAGTAATTATTCTTACTGAAATCATTTTCTCAATTATTGGTGTTTTGTTAGGTTTTGGGATATTTGATATGGCCATTTCAATCATGATGACTGGTATTGGTATTGTGGCTCTTGCAGGTATTGTGGTACGAAATGGTATTCTCTTGGTAGAATTTACCCATTACCTTGAAGAAAAGGGAGTTAACACATTTGATGCAATTATTGAAGCTGGTAGAACTCGTATGACACCAGTGTTACTTACCGCAACTGCAACAACTTTAGGTTTAGTGCCTTTGGCTGTAGGTTTAAATATTGATTTCGTTACTTTATTTACAGAGTTAAACCCTCATGTTTTCTTTGGTGGTGACAGTGTTGCATTCTGGGGACCTCTGGCTTGGACTATGATTTTCGGTTTAATATTTGCCACTTTCTTAACCTTAATTTTGGTACCTGTAATGTATTTATTAACAGAGAAATTAAAGGTAAGAGTAAGAAGATGGAGAGGCGTATCCAAACCATTGGTTGAAAGTCATTGATAATTTTGTTTTTTAGTTTGTTGTTTGTTGTTTGTTTTGAAAGCTCTTTGCGGAAACGCAAAGGGCTTTTTTTTGTTTATTTTTTTTTAAATTGCATCAAATTTAGTTACAAAATGCTCATCGAAACCCAATATTTACCTTCAATTCCTTTTTTTTCGGCCTTAAGTAAATCATCCTCTATCACTTTGGAACAATTTGAAAATTTTGGCAAACAAAGTTTTAGAAATAGAACTCAAATTTTATCATCGCAAGGAATACAAAATTTGGTAATTCCGGTTCATAATGCCAATTCTAAAATTCTTACAAAAGAAATAACCATTGATTACACCCAAAAATGGCAACTTTTACATTTAAGAGCCATACGTTCTGCTTATGGTAAAGCCCCTTTTTTTGAGCATTATTTCCCAATGATAGAAAAAGTGTTATTGTCCAATCAAATACATTTATGGGATTTGAACTTGAATTTTTTGCAAGTTTTATTGTCTTGCCTCAAAATAAATAAATCCATCTTATTTTCAGATGAATATATAAAAACTCCTTCTCCCGAAATATTAGACCTAAGAAATGTAATTCACCCTAAAAAAAATATTCATGAACATGATTATTTTAAAGATTATGTGCATAAAAAATATTTCCAAGTTTTTGGTGAGCAATTTGTGCCAGAATTATCTATTATTGACTTACTTATGAATGAAGGTCCACAGGCAAAAGCATATTTATGATGCCATATTGTCACTAAACTTTGTTGTAAGTACAACTATTTTTATCAATATGTAGTATAGTGTGACAATTAGTCTTTGAAAATAATTTGTGCAAGAAAATTGTAAAGTATTGGGTCTGATAAAATGAATAAATTTGATTTTATTTCAAATTATTGAATCTTAGCAAATTGTAATAAAAACTTTATAAATTACAATTTTTAGTAAATAACATTGCTTTAAATTGCGTTTTTTTTACAAAATGTTTTATTATATTTACCAATAAAACCTTTAAAGACCCACAAAATGGAAGCAAAATTTTCCAACCGAGTGAAAGAGGTTATCTCATTATCAAAGGATGAGGCATTGCGTCTTCATCATAACTATATTGGCACTGAGCACCTATTGCTTGGCATGATAAAAGAAGGCGAAGGAGTGGCAATAAGCTTGTTAAAAAAGCTAGGAGTGAAAGTAGAAGAATTAAAGTCTTCTATTGAGCAGCTTACGCTAAACACTGCTAACCCAAGCTCTAAAACTTTAACCAATGTGCCTCTTACTCGTCAAACTGAAAAGGTTTTGAAAATTACCTATTTAGAAGCAAAAATATTTAAGAGTGAATTAATTGGAACTGAACATCTTTTGTTGTCTATTTTAAGAGACAAAGATAATTTAGCCACCCAAATTTTAAATAAGTTTAAAGTGAATTACGAAGTAATAAAAGAATTATTAGAATATCAATCTCAAAGTTTAAATAATAATCCAGTTGCAGGTCCTGATACAGACGACAATGATGATGATAAACTTTTTGGTGGTCAAGGAGCCAGTGGTCAAAGACCAGTAGGTAGCTCAGGTTCTCCCGAAAAATCAAAAACTCCTGTTTTAGATAATTTTGGTAGAGATTTAACCAAAGTAGCCGAAGACGGAAAATTAGATCCAATTGTGGGTCGTGAAAAAGAAATTGAACGAGTAGCTCAAATTTTAAGTAGAAGAAAAAAGAACAATCCAATTTTAATTGGTGAGCCAGGTGTGGGTAAAACTGCTATTGCAGAAGGACTTGCATTAAGAATTGTTCAGAAAAAAGTATCAAGAGTATTATTTGGTAAACGAGTAGTAACACTTGACTTGGCTTCATTGGTTGCAGGTACAAAATACCGTGGTCAGTTTGAAGAGAGAATGAAAGCGGTGATGAATGAGTTGGAAAAATCACCTGAAGTAATTTTATTTATAGATGAAATTCATACCATAGTTGGTGCAGGTGGAGCCTCTGGTTCGTTGGATGCATCAAATATGTTTAAACCAGCTTTAGCAAGAGGAGATCTGCAATGTATTGGTGCAACCACTTTAGATGAATATCGCCAATATATTGAAAAAGATGGTGCTTTAGCTCGTCGTTTTCAAATGGTAATTGTGGATGCAACTTCACCTGAAGAAACCATACAAATCTTAAATAATATTAAGGATAAATATGAAGACCATCATCATGTAAATTATACGCAAGAAGCAATTGAGGCTTGCGTAAAATTAACTGATAGATACATCACAGATAGACATTTACCAGATAAAGCAATTGATGTTTTAGATGAAGCTGGCGCAAGAGTGCATATCAATAATATTCATGTTCCTCAAGATATAATTTATTTAGAAGAGCAAATTGAGAATATTAAAAAAGAAAAAAATAAGGTTGTAAAAAGCCAAAAATACGAAGAAGCTGCTCAATTAAGAGACAAAGAAAAAAGACTTTTAGAGCAGTTAGAAAATGCAAAACTTCGTTGGGAAGAAGAAACTAAGCAAAAACGTTATCAAGTAAAAGAAGAAAACGTAGCTGATGTAATTGCAATGATGACTGGAATTCCTGTAACTAAGGTAGCGCAGAATGAAGGAGAAAAAATCCTTAAAATGGGCGACGATTTAGAGAAAAGAGTAATTGGTCAAACAGAAGCTGTAAAAAAATTAGTTAGAGCAGTACAAAGAACAAGAGTAGGCTTAAAAGATCCTAAAAAACCAATTGGTTCATTTATTTTCTTAGGCCCTACTGGCGTAGGTAAAACTGAGTTAGCAAAAGCTTTAGCCACCTATTTGTTTGATAAAGACGATGCTTTGGTAAGAATGGATATGAGCGAATACATGGAGAAATTCTCTGTATCTCGCTTAGTAGGAGCGCCTCCGGGTTATGTTGGTTATGAAGAAGGAGGTCAGTTAACTGAAAAAATTCGTCGTAAACCATATTCAGTAATTTTATTGGATGAAATAGAAAAAGCACATCCTGATGTGTTTAATATTTTACTTCAAGTGCTTGACGATGGTATTTTGACAGATGGAATGGGTAGGAGAGTAGATTTTAGAAATACTATCATTATCATGACTTCTAATATTGGTATTCGTGATTTGAAAGATTTTGGTGCAGGCATAGGTTTTAATACCAAAGCTAAAGTGGATAATGCTGAAGAAAACATGAAAGCATCTATTCAACAGGCACTTAAAAAAGCATTTTCTCCAGAATTCTTAAACAGATTAGATGATGTAATTATCTTTAATTCACTTGAAAGAGAGCATATTCATCAAATTATTGATATTAGTTTGGCAAAATTATTCTCAAGACTAAACACTTTAGGATATAATATTGAGCTTACAGAAAAAGCAAAAGATTTTATTTCTGACAAAGGTTATGACCAACAATATGGTGCAAGACCTCTAAACAGAGCCATTCAGAAATTCTTAGAAGATCCAGTTGCGGAAGAAATTTTGAAAGGGGAAATTAAAGAAGGAGATACCATTTTAGCTGATTATGTAGAAGGAGATTCTATCATATTAAGTGTAAAAAAAGTATAATATTTTATTAGAAAATTGGCTTCAAATTTTGTTTGAAGCCAATTTTATTTTATATTGGGTGCAACTTACAACAAGTATTTAATTAAATATAGCAAAGCAATCGTGTCGAAAAAAAAATATAACTTAGTGATGTTGGTAGATGATAATGATACCGACAATTTTATAAGCCAAAGAATTATTGAACTTTCTGATTTTGCAACAAATTTAATAGTTCATAATAATGGTAAATCAGCTTTAGAATACTTAACAAAAAATCAAAATAATCCTGAACTCTTACCTGATATTATTTTCTTGGATATCAGTATGCCAATTGTGGATGGATATGTTTTTTTGTATGAATTTGAAACTTATTCTAAAACTGTAAGAGAAAAATGTAAAGTTTCTATCCTTACTTCGTCTGATAACAAACAAGATATTGACAGAATGAGTGGAAATGAATTTGTATTCAAATATATAATTAAACCACTTACTGAGGCATCGCTAGAAGAGGTAAGAAAATTGATTTAATCTTTTGGTAGTAAGATATTTATAAAACAAAAAAGGTCAATCGTAAGATTGACCTTTTTTGTTTTATAATGTGTTGAGTTATATTACTCAACACCAATTAGCACAAACGAACCCCAGAAAATTGGATGTTTGTATTCGTCTTTTATTACTTTTTTAGCTTCAGCAAAAGCTATTCTTTTATCTACCCCAGCTAACATTTTTTTGTAGAATTGTTCCATTAATTTCATTGTAACTTCATCATTTACTTTAAATAAGGTCATTCCCACTGCTTTAGCACCTGCAATTAAAAAGGCATATTGCAAACCTTGCACACCTTCACCAGCTTCTACTTGTCCCACACCAGTTTCGCAAGCACTCATCATAACCAACTCAGTACCATCTAAATTCATGCTCGATGCTTCAAATGCAGTTAAAACACCATTTCTGATATTCATATTTGTATTGTCTTTTTCATCTAATACGTCACCACCATTTTTCATCAACAAGCCAGAATTTAATAAAGGACTTGATAAATATTCATTTTCATCATCAGAAGTATTGTTATTGGTTCTCAAAGTACCATGGGTGGCAAAATGCAGAATTTTAGGTGACTTTATTTCTTTAATTTTATCTTCATCTACTTGAATTCCAACATATTTGGTAGTAGAAATACCAGCACTTTGAGCAATTTTCTCAATCATATTTCCTTCTTCTTCAGCCCCTGGTAAATTAGCCACCGTATGAGAACTAGCCGCAGAATCTGGAAATTCATAAAACTGAGGGTTTGCACAAATGATTAAATTATTGTAATTATTGCTAGTTGATTGTATTTTCTTCTTTTTCTTAAGTTTGTCAACTAATGCTTTTATTGGTAGTTCTTTAGAGTTTTTTACTACCACAAAAGTATTTTGATCTATACTGTATTTGCCATTACCAGTTGGCATCATTTCAATATTTAGTAAACTGTAAACACCTTCAGAACTCAAATAAACCATTGCACCATCTGGTATTTTAGCTTTTATTGGTTTCCAATAATTATCAAATGAATATTTGTCTTCGTTTTTGAATTTTACACAGTTTCTGAAATATTTTAAGTATCTGTTTTCTAATTGCTTACCATTTGGTAAAAGCACAATTTCAGGTTGTTTAGAATCTGAATGTAAAATAAGAGCCGCATAAATTACTGAATCGGTGAATGATTTACTAAAATACCTGAATTTGATTATTTCTACGGCATATTCATTTTCTTTTAAAGCATCACGTACATCTTTCCAATCAAATTGATCTGATTTTTCATTTTGAGCAAATTCTTCTGAGCGTTGAGAAATCTCTTTTTCAAGTGATTCTATTGTTTTTTCAATTTGTTTCACATCAATTCCAATCTCTTTTTGTTGTTGCAAACTTAATGAAATCACACTTGTAAGATATTCTTTGTTTTCAACCCATTTATTAAATTTATTAATCAAAACAGTATCGCCAGAACTATTGATTCTTTGTTTAATTTTAATAGAAGAGTTTAAAAGTAAAGCTTTTGTAGAGATCACGTTGTTATAAACATCGCCAATTAAAGAAGGTTTAATTTCATTACTTGTTAAAACAGTGGTATTAAAAAACTCAAAATCTTCTTTTATTTTATTCCAATACTTACTCTTTTCACTAAAAGTTAGGTTTGAAAAATGTTGCTTTGTAAATGACAAATATTGATAGGTGGTTTGCTCAAGTAAATCCAATGATTTTTTCTTTTCACCTTCAATATAATAAACCCTAGCTAATTTACTGGTAGCATTTACATAGTCTGGATGTGTATTTGAAAATATGTTTTCATAGTTTTTTTGGCTTTTTTCAAAGTTGAAAGCAGCTTTTTTATAATTCTGTCTTTCAAGTTCTATTTCGCCTCTTAGCAACCAAATGGCAGCACTATGCACATTGTATTTTGATAGTTTTGAAATCCAAAATTGATTTGAAATACCAAGTAAAGTATCTGCTTTTTGATAATTTTTATTCTGGAAATAGAAATCTGCCTGTTTTTCAATTACATCTGCATAAGCTGGGCAATTAGTTCCAATGCTTTGTTTAATTACATCTGCAGCCTCGTTGAGCATTTTTTCAATGGTTTCTTTCTTTACTTTTTTTCTCGCCATTTGCACCATAGCCAGTGAAGCCAAACTTGCTGCAGTGGTAATGTGTTTTTTGCCATAAACTCGGGTATGGTTCTTTAAAACCAATTTTGCAAATGATTCTGCTCTTTGTAAATCTCCAATTGAGGTGTACATTCCTTTTAATAATTCCATACTTTCTGTGGCAGAAATGGAAGTATCTCCAAAAATTTGAGTAGAAATTGAAAGTGCTCTTCTGATATTTTTCTCTGCAGCAGCGTAATCACCAGTTGCTAGATACACATTACCCAGTAAATTTAGAGAAGAAATAAGTGCTTTATTATCAGAACCTAATTTGGTTTCTTTTAGTTTAACAGCTTCTAAAAGTAATTCTTCAGCATCGGTAAATCTACCAGTACTTGCAAATAAAGATGCCATTAAATCAATAGAAGTGGCAATATTTAATTCTCCTTTGGCTTTTGTTTTATATGATGAATTTAACGCTCTATTTAATAATTTTTTGGCCTCGTCATATTCACCCAGTGTATAATAAAGTGTAGAAACACCTCTGTAAATATCAATTACTTTTTCGTCTGACTGCGGAGAATATGCTTTTGCAATTTTTAAAGCTTGTTTTAAAAGTGTGTCAGCTTCAATGTAATTACCTTTTTCAAGTTTTACTTTGGCCAAAAGTTGCAATTCGTAGGCATAATTAATATCAGTATTTCCAAATCTAGCACTGGTAGCTTGGGTAGCCTCATTCAAATAATTTTCTGATTTTTTAATATTATCAAGTAAATCTTCAAAATTGGCAAAAGTATTTAAATAGGTAGCGTATTCATTATGAGTAATTGCCATTTCTGGTTTCACAATTTTATCATAACTAATTTTTTTCACAGTATCAATACTCTCAATATTGTTTTTGTATTTTACAATAAAATCTAGCTGTTGTAATTTTACTTTATGATAAATAGTAGTGTGGTCTCCGTACAAAGTTTTGATTAATAATAGTTTATCATTTAAAATGCTTTCTGCTAACGCAATGTCTGACATTCTAATTGCAATGCTATACTGTGAATTCAAATAATTAATTCTTGCTGGGTGTAAAATTGGCAAAGTAGAAAAATCTACATTAAAATCTTCCATCAAAGATTTTGCCCTTTTGTTATTATTTTTTTCAATGTTTCTGTCTATCTCAACTAACATAAAATCAGCATAATAGAAACTATTTTTTGAGTAATTTCTTTTTGAATTAAGCTGTAATTTCCTAGAATATTTTTTGTATTTGGAAAGTTTGTTTAGTGAAATATAGGTTTCTAGAAGTTTTCTATTGATATTCATTTTCTTACCTTCTGAAATTTTAAAACCACCTGTGCTATAGGCTTTATTGTAATATTTTGAGGCTTTACGGATATTATTATCTAGTAAAAATTGGTCAGCTTTTAATGTTTTTAAATATCTAGCTTCTGGATTTTTTGAGCCTAAATTTTTCTTCATCCATAAGTTAGTGTTTTCTATTTCGTTACCAACATTTTTATAATCACCTTTATTGATTAAAATTTCAATTTTATTGTTCAATAATTTTGCATGATCTAGTTTTCTTTCATTTAGTTTAAGTGAACTTACTTTTGAGGTAGGATTTCCATTTTCATCTATTTTTTTACTAGTAGCAAAAGTGTTAGACTCATTAGTAATTTTCAGTATTAGTTCGTTTGCAGCATTATTTTTTCCTTGATGAGTATAAATATTTGCTAAATATTGATTTAATTTAAGTAGTTGATATTTAGTGATTTTTCCATCATATTTTTTTTGTAAATCAATCAATATATCTTCTGCTGATTTGTAAAAACCTGTGTAATTGTTAAATTTAGAAAGTGCTAAATTAGCATCAATAATACTTGAAATACTATCGCTTGGGATTTTGTGCAGATGATAAAAAGCAGAATCTAAGGCAGAATTTTTGTTTTCAAATTTATTTAACCCATCTGCACCAAGTGCAGCCATTAAATAAAATTTAAAAATATAGGCTTCGGTAAATCCTTTTTGTTTATTTAAGCCTTTAGCAGTTTTTAAAGAGTAGTCATAAACATCATGATAATATCCCTTTAAGTATTGATTTTCAAAGGTTAAAAGCTTATCATTCCATTTTTTTCTTGCTTTTATTTCTTTAACTTGAGCAGAGGCTGAATTAAAAGTGAAAAATAAAAAAGAAAGTACTGATACTTTAACTAATTGGTGTTTCAATGATGAAATTGAAAGTCTGTTTTTTTTCATTGCTACAAAGTTTTTTTGAATAATTATACAAAAAATGTATTCTGTAGCAATATAAAAAGTATTCAAGTAAAATAAAAAGTATTCTTAAAAAAGGTCACCAGATAAATCAATATGTTCTTCTAATTTGTTTAATAAATAAATAATTGCATTTGAAACACGTTTCAATTCTTCAAACTTTACAAAAGCTTCTTCTATTTTATTTTCATTTTTAAGCTCAATTATTTGTCTTACTATAGTATGCAAATTCTGATGAATTTCTTCTAGTTCAACCATCTCATCTATGTCTTTGTAAGTTTCAAATCCAAAGTCATAAATCCATTTGCCAAGTTCACAATCTTTATGAGAAATGGCTTCGTTTAAATTAAAGCTTTGAATGTTTAGTAAATAAGCTCTTACTTTGATAAGCCAAAGTTTATGTTTTTGCTTTGCTAAAAAGAAATCAATAGTCATATTAAGATTTTTTAAATTAAAAAAGATTTAATAAATGGTTAAGCTACTGAATTATGATTTTTTATCTCTAAGAATTTTTTCAATGTTATCTAAGTGTAAATTCCAAAGATCCATCATAGTAGTGAGTTCTTTTTCATAATTCTTTCTGCTTATTATTTGCTCTTGCATTTGAGTTTTGTGAGTTTTGCTTTGTTCTTCTTTCATATCGTTTATCAAATCAAAGCTTTCTTTTAATTTATCTTCTCTCAAGTGCATTTCTTTTACCATTTCTTGCAGTTGCTGTTCTTTAGAAGCCATTTCGCTTATGTTCTTTTTAAGCTGCTCCTCCTTAGTTTCCATTTCTTTCACTAATGATTGCAACTTAGTTTCTTTTAAACCCATTTCTTCTTGAGTAGCAAGCATTTCTTCTAGATTTTGTCGCAATTGTTCTTCTTTAAGCGCCATATTTTGAAGGGTATCTCTAAGCATTTCTTCTTTTTCCTGCATTTCGTCAAGTAAGGCCTGGTTTTCTAGTTCTTTTCTAGCCATTTCTTCTTGAGTTGCCTGCATTTCCTCCATGTTCTGACGCATCTCTTCTTCTTGTGCTTTCAAATTCTCAGTCTGAATTTGAGATTCTTCAAGTAAAACTTTCGTTCTTTCGTTTACTTTTATTGAAATTATGGTAGAAGCAATGTTTTCAGCAATTTTTTCAACAAATTCTCTTTCATGAGATTCGTATTCTTTAAATGATGCCAATTCTAACACACCCACCACTTCTTCGTTTAGTTTTAAAGGAACAACTAGTAAGCAACTTGGAGTTGCATGACCAAGCCCAGAAGTAATATGGGTGTAATATTGAGGAATTTCTGTAACAAAAATGGTTCTTTTTTCTAGAAAACATTGTCCTGCAATGCCTTCACCTAAATCAATTGTTTTGTCAATGAATTTTTTTCTTTCATAGCCATAACAAGATTTCATGACCAATACTTTTTTTCTATCTATTTCTTCTAGAATAAATAATCCACCTTGGTTTGATTTGGTATAATTGATAATTCCAGAAATTATTTCATCGTAAAATCCTTCTGAAAATTCCTTTCTCAAAATATCTGAAAAATTGGCAATCCCTGTGGCAACCCAAGCAATTTTTTTCTCTTTTTCAGCCTGGTTTAATAAATTTTTACGCATTTCAATTAATGCAATTCCCATGCTATCGTCTTTCGACATTAAATTGAAATCCAAATCATAATTTCCGTTGCCTATTTCTTGTGCAAATTCAGTATTTGCTTTCATTACATCTACTAACTTGTTCACCGCCACTGAAATTTGACCAATTTCATCTGTTCTGTGATCTAATCTTACTTTTTCAAGTTTTCCTTTTCCTAATTCATTTATACCTTCTTGCAAATCAACAACTGGTGTAACTACTTCTTTTACAGTTTTGTAATTGATGTAAAGTGCAATAGTTACAGTGGCAACCATACATACTAATAATACAAAAATTAATAGATAAAATGAATTGGTTTTCTTTTCTTGTGCAATTTGTAAAGTTCTCTGAATGTTTTGTTTATCTAGCCAATCTATGTATCGTTGGTTGAGTTTTGGCAAAACATCTTCCACATTAATTTTATAAAACTTTAGCACATCATCCAATTTTTCTGAATTTTCAAAATCAGAAGGAGATTGTAAGTCCAATAAAATTTTCTTTTGTGCATCAATTAATTTTTCAGTTTCTCTTAAAATGGAGATTGCTTCTTTGTTTGAGTGATTATTAATAGATTTATCAGACAAAATCATTAAATTTCTTTTGTAATCTTCAAAAGTTTCATTTAATAATTTTGGATATCTATTTTTTTCATCACCAGTATTGGTTTGGAAAACCCATTTTGATGAGATATTGCCTGTTTCTGATACCAGAAAAGCCAAGTCTTTCATCGTATAATAAAAGGGTAGAGTTACATCAACTATTTCATTATCAGAGTCTTTTGTTTTTAAAACAATAGTACTTGAAATAATGCTAGAAAAGATAGCTAGTAAACTAATAACGAGGTAACCAAGAACAATCCAAAACGAAATAGAAGAGCGACTTAATTTAATCATAAAATAATAATTTCAAACATGAACGAACTTACGAAATTTGAAAGAGTTTGTTACTATTATTTTCAAATTTTGAGTTTTTAATCCTTTTTTTCCTCTTTCAATTTGTGAATAATTTATATATTTACATTAAACTCGAGCACCAAAGTCAATTATTCTATGCTTAAATTATATTTTTTATGGACGTGATTTACAACAAAAAAGAGCTTTTTCATAAGTTAATTCATTTGTACAGAGCCAGTAAACCTTATAACACCTCTGATGAACTTACTAAATTAAAATTAGCTTTGCGCTTGGCTGCCAAGTCGTTAGAAAATAAATTTAGAGAAAATGGCGAACCTCTTTTATTTCATGCCTTGCAAGTTGCACAAATTTGTGTAGAAGAAATTCATTTGAATGCTACTTCAATTATTTCTATTTTAATTCATGAAGCTCACAGAAATGGCAATTATGATATTAAAAATATAAATATTGAATTTGGAACTGAAGTTGAAAAAATAGTTTTAGGTCTTAATAAAATTTCTGCAATTGATGCCAAAACCAATCATTTGCAAGCAGATAATTTTAGGCAGTTGGTGGTTTCATTTGCAAGCGACCCAAGGGTGATTTTGATAAAATTAGCTGATAGGTTGGATGTAATGCGTCATTTGTTTTTGTTTTCACCTGAAAAACAACTAAAAAAATCAGATGAAACTATTTTTCTATATGCACCTTTGGCTCATAAATTAGGCTTGTACAGAATTAAATCAGAACTTGAGGATTTAGCATTAAGATATTCACAACCAGAGGCATATAAGCAAATTATTTCAGATTTAGAATCTACTTCTTCTCAGAGAGAAACATATATTCAAAAATTTGTTGAACCACTTAAATTTGCTCTTTTAAATACAGGTTTAGATTTTGAAATTAAAAGCAGAACAAAATCTATTTTTTCTCTTTGGAACAAACTCAAAAAAAAGGGGCTCACATTAGATGATATTTTTGATGTTTTTGCCATCAGAATTATTTTAAAATGTGAGTTAAAAAATGAAAAATTAGATTGTTGGCGTGCATTTTCAGTGGTTTCAGAATTATACCAAAGCAATCCAGAAAGGTTAAAAGATTGGATATCAGTTCCAAAATCAAATGGTTATGAATCTTTGCATGCAACTGTGGTGGGACCTGAAGGAAAATGGGTAGAAGTGCAAATTAGAACCAAACGAATGGATGAAGTTGCAGAAAATGGTATTGCTGCTCACTGGCTTTACAAAGGGGTAAAACAAGAACAAGGCCTAGATGATTGGTTATCAGATTTAAGGAATTTACTGGAAAGCACTGAAAATCCATCAGATGTAGTTGAAAATCTGAAACTTGACCTTTATCAAAAAGAAATATTTGTATTTACTCCAACTGGTGATTTAAGAAAGCTGCCTGCTGGTGCCACCGTTATGGATTTTGCCTTTGATATTCATTCAAATTTAGGTGCAAAATGCATAGGAGGGAAGATAAATAAAAAGCTTGTATCTATAAAAGATAAGCTTAAAAACGGTGATTTAGTGGAGATTATAACTTCTAAAAATCAAAAACCAGTTGCAGATTGGCTCAATGTGGTGGTTACTTCTAAAGCTAAAAATAAAATAAGACAATGCTTAAAAGAAGATGAAACACAGGTTGCCAATTTAGGAAAAGAAATATTAGATAGAAAATTAAAAAACTGGAAATTATCGTTTGATAATGAAGATATTAATTTTGTTTTAAAGAAGTTGAAATTAGAATCATTGCTTCAGTTTTATGCTGGAATTGCAAATGATACAATTGATACTAATAAAATAAAAGATTTAATTGAGGCTTCACATTTACATGTAAATGAATTAGTTAATAATTTTTCAGCACCAGTAAATACACCCAAAATTGAAGGAGCCAATTCTTTGGTAATTGATGAGCGATTGGCAAATATTGAATACAAGCTTGCAAAATGTTGTAATCCAATTTTTGGTGATGAGATTTTTGGTTTTGTAAGCATTCAAGAAGGAATAAAAATTCATAGAATTAATTGCCCTAATGCTTTACAATTAAAAACAATGTATCCGTATAGAATTGTAAATTCTGAATGGAGAAAATCTGAGGAAAGTTCTGCATTTCAGTGTTTTGTGAAAATAATTGCAGAAAACGAAATGGATATTTTTAATAAAGTAACTGATATTATTTCAAAAGAGTTAAAACTAAATATTCGCTCAGCAGGATTTGATATTAAAAATAATTTGCTAGAAATTAATATTAAATTGCTGATTCAGAATACAAAACATTTGGATATGTTGGTTTATAGAATAATGAAAGAAAAAGGAGTGTTGAAAGTGAACAGAATTGAATAATTAAAGGGTAAACTGAAACGAAAGTTTAAGTCTTATTTTTTGAATATTGTAAGGTTCGTTTAGATAATTTAATCTATGAAAAACCTCAAATCTGAAAACTTTCTTTACATTTTCAATTCCATAAGATATTTCTCCATATTTAATATTTGAATTTAAAGCTGAAAACGGTGGAAATTGCTCATAATTAGGAATAATATCTTTGTTTTTTTGGGCCACTTCTCCCCACAAAAGTTTTACAGAAGCTAGTTCTCTCCATTTTAGTTTTTTAATTAGTGGAATTCTGTTAAAAAAGAATCCATCAAAATGTTGTTCATAACTAAATGAAGCGTATTTATCACTTACAAATTCAAAAAAGTTCATCATATTAAATGAATTTTGATTAAATATAACAGACTGATTTCCAAGGTGTGATTTTAACAATGGGTAAGGTAATTTGCCTTCAATAAATCCTCCAGCTACAAAAATTCTTGCACTTCCAAAAATACTAGTTTTGAACCTGTAAAGTAAATTAGCTTGGTATTTTTGGTAATCAAAACTGCCATTTAAAACATTTTTGAAACCTTTTGTGTAATATACATTTACAATGGGTGAGTTGGTTACTCCCAGTGAACTTCGCTCATTACCAAAATTTACCCAAAGTTCTTTGTAAGAGAATCTTCCATAAAGAGTTAGTTCAGAGGTGCTTACTTCTGCTTTGTTACTCAAATTGTCGCTAGAAATAAATTTAAAATCAGAACCAAATAGTGTAGGGTGATGATTAAAATTAAATAATTTGAATTGTGAGCCTAAAATAATTCCTTTTCTAAATTCTCTTTCTAAGGTCACACTATTTTCTTGGTGCCAATAGGGTCTTTTTAAAGTGCCTAATCTTGCAATGGCAACAAAGATAGGGTTGTTGGGTGTTTGCCCAGGAAGATCGTTGTAAAGACCAAGTTGCTCAATATCATAGTGATTAAAAAATGTTAGGGTAGTCCATCTGCGTCTTGATAAGTGAAAGGCTAAGTTATTTTCATATTTGAATTTATTGTCGCTTACACCATAAGCCAAAAATGAACGTAAGGTAAATTTTTTACTTAAAGCTGGGTTTGTTTTCAAGCCAAGTCTTAATCTAATTCCTTCTACATTGTTGTAGCCAATAATATAAGGATAGGGTCCAAAATCGACGTATTTGGTTCTGTAATAACCGTTTAAAGCAATGTCTAAAATTTCAATATAAGTTTTTACAGTAGGCAAGCTTTTAATTGTGTCAATCATTTTATACACATTTTTCTCTGCCTGAGTGAGTATGTCAGGTCTGTTTTTTTCCCAGAAACTATTGTCTTTTGTGTCAGCATCTTCGTTTATTATTTCAGATTCTTTCCAAAAATTATCTTCATAATTTTGGTTGGTTTTGAAATTAGTATTGGTTACGTAATATTTGGCAATTAAACCTGCTGCACTATCTGTTGGTTCGGCTACATCAACTAAAATTCTGGTTTTCACCGGTAAATAAATTCCTTCAGAGGTTGGTTCTAGCTCTTGTTTAACCTTAATTAGTTCTACAAAATTCAAATTTGCCGATTTATCAACCGTTAAATCAAGTCTTTTAATGGCCCAACTTGAATCTGCAATCCAAATATGACCATGAAAAACAGGGTCTAAATTGTTTTTTGGCAATACTTCTAATTTAAAACTCCATTCCTTGCCAATGTACATACTATCTGAAATAAAATAATCGTAGTAAATTTTCCAATTCTCAGAAAGTGGCGATGCAATGTCTTTGTTTACAATTTTTACCCAATTTTTATTGAAATTGTATTCTTTAAATGCCATTTCATATAATTGACTCAAATACGACTCATCTCCAAGACCTAAACCTTTGATTTTTTGAGCTTCAAGTATGTTTTTTTCATCAAAAATGGGTTTGTTTTTTACAAAATGTTTGCCATATTTTTCTACAATGTAAAAGGGCAAAAGTGATTTTCCCTCTTCTCCACTTATATTTTTAGTACTATCAAGTAAAGCAGCAATTTCACGCATTGCTTTCTTTTTTCTTAGCTTTTGTGAAATATTGTCAATATCAAGTTCAATACGTTTATAAGTCTCATTTTCATACGATTGCAAGTTACTTCTGTCCACCTTGTCTCTTTGAGCAATTGCTTTTTTTATCATGGCATAAGAAGTATTTTCTCTTGGGCGAATTATAACTTCTCTGGTGTTTAAAAGTACTGGATCTAGTTGAATATCAATAGTTTGATTTTTACCTTTCTCATAATGTTTTTTCTTGGTTTTATAGCCAATATTGGCAAAAGAGATAGAATCAGCATTAGTGGGTTTGTTAATTATTAATTTGTAATAACCTTCAAAATCTGAAGTAGTTCTATTTTGAGAGCCTTTAATAAATACATTTACAAAACCTAAAGCCTCTCCAGTGGCTGCATCTGTAATTTTACCTGTAATTATGGTTTGCGAAAAGGTGACAATTGCATAAAATTGGAGGAATAAAAATAGGAAATAGTATTTATGAATCTTTAAATCAGGCATTTAGTGGTAATTGTTTGTTTGTATAAGAAATTCAAAAATATCATTTTTTTTTTGAATTTAATAAATCTAAAAGTATTACAAGCTAAAATATGACAATTTTACTTAATTTTATGCTTAACAATTGCAAAAATGTCATCAATTTTGAAATTAAAAATACGGCATAATTGTTGTTAAGTATCAGAAAACTAAATAATATTGCAAAAACTTAATAATTTAAACCTATGAGAAGTTCAAATCCAATTTTAGATGCAGAGGTATTTACCCAAGGCGTCGACGGGTCTTATTCAAAACCAATGACCATTCAAGGTACTGTAAACAAAAGTTTTATATTGTTATCAATTGTTGTTGCAGCCTCAATGTTTACTTTTTTTACAGCAGGTTCTGCATTGTCGCTTGGTTTCACAATTGGTGGGGCAATTGGTGGCTTAATTGCTGCAATTGTAACTACATTTAATAAAAAAATAGCCAATATTACTGCACCAATTTATGCAGCTTTTGAAGGTTTGTTTTTAGGTGGTATTTCAGCCTATTTTGATGCCATGTATGGTGGTATTGCTCTTCAAGCAGTAATGCTTACTTTTGGTGTATTCTTCTGTTTGTTAGCTGCTTATAAAAGTGGAGTGATTAAAGCTACAGAAAATTTCAAAATGGGTATTGTGGCTGCAACTGGTGCAATTGGGCTTATTTATTTGGTTCACATGGTGATGGGCTTTTTTGGTTCAGGCATTGGTTTAATTCATAGTACTGGTACATTTGGAATTATTTTCAGCCTAGGAGTAGTAATTGTAGCTGCTTTAAATTTAGTGTTAGACTTTGATTTTATAGAACAAGGAGCAAAATACGGTGCACCAAAATACATGGAATGGTATGCAGCATTTGGCTTATTAGTTACATTGGTTTGGTTATACCTTGAAATATTAAAATTGTTAGCTAAATTAGCAGCAAGGAGAGATTAATTGATTGATTATTAATTGTTTTATATAAAAGCCTCTGTTTTTAGCAGAGGCTTTTTTCTTATTTCCCCATTATATTTTCGCCTTCTTCACCTTCTTTCCAAATGCTTTCTAATGCTGGTTTGGTATTGCCTTGGCACGATTCACAAAAATAGTTTTTAAGATGTTTTTCTCTCATTAGCTGAAAACTCAATGCCGGGAATCCAAAAAGTTTACAAAATCTGTCTTGGTTAATTTCTAAGGCTTTTTCCATTTTTTGGTCAAAATCTTCTTTTTCGGATTGTGAATTTTGGAAAATTGCTAGACTCAAATAGTAAAACAAAATGTCTTCATCTGTCTCATTTCCAGATACTTTTGGTAGAAGTGTGTTGATGGCGAGTTTATATTGTTGGTGATACACAAAAAAGTTTGCCAATATGTAAGCGTCTTTATTTGAGAGTGTTCCTTTTTCGTAGTAAGAACTAACAAATTTCACTGCCTTTTTTTCTAGTTTATGCTCAGTTTTGTGCTTAAAATAATTGGCTGCTGCAATATTATAATTCAACATTAATTTATAATATTCGCCTTCTGAAATGATACTTTTGGTAAATAAATCTTCAATTCCTTTGCTTAGTTTTTTAAAATCAACAGTTAAATTGGGGTTTTTATACCAATGCTGAATTATCACAGCATAAATACCAACTAAAATTTTAGGTTCATTACTTGCCAATTTTTCAAGCTCTTGACATTCGTAAAAGCTTGGATATTCATTTTTAAGTACATATTTTAAAGCTATTTCATTGTTTATCAATCTTAAATTTTGTTTTATTTGCTGAATAGGTGCTTCAATTAAATTGGCATATTCAAATGTTTTGTCTAGAATAAGATTGAATAACTTTTTTTGTATAAGTATCTTGTTTTCAATGGCTATAGTGGTGTCATTAATTACTTTTTTGTATTCATTAAATAATTCTTCAGGGCTTAGGTTGTAGGTTATTTTTTCTTCGGTTGAAACTTTAATTATTGCTTTTCTATGATTTGATAAAATGGTCTCAAGTTCTTTTGCTAAAGTGTCGTTTTTGAGTTCTTTTTTAATTTCTTCTTTGCTTAGTAAAAGCAATGAAGAATGGGATGTTCTGCGAATATCTTTTTTAAAGGCTTGCCAGTTTTCGAAAGTAGAAATTTTGGTATAAATGCCTTTTTTCTGGTAAGATTGAAATGCTTTTGCAATACTTTCTGCTCGTTTTTTTTGAAGTTTTAGATTATAAAGTGAGTCACCTTCTACTGATGCATAGGCAGTTAGTGCAATTTTGGTGATATTAAATTTATTTAGATTTAAAGAATCTACAAAGGGTTTTATGTCGTCAGATGAATAGCTGTATTTGTCTTTTTTAAATGGAATTTCAAATTTGATTTCTTTTTTTTTAAGTAACACAGAGTCTGCTAAATTGTCATAATCTACAACAAAATTTGGCGGCATAATATCTAAATTAAAACCATAAGAAGGTGAAGGGAAGTAGCTCACACAGTGAGATTTAACATTTGAAAATCCTCTTTTTTTAAGTACAATTAAGTTCAATTCATATTGTTCATAAACTTCATAAGGAAGCTTGCCAATAATTGTAAAAACTGAATTTCCTTTTGATAAATTGTTTTTTAAAATTTGACTTTTGCTAATTGGTTTAAACAAAAATCCGTCATGGTATGGCGAACCGTGCAAAGAATTAGGTTTGTTACATTCAAATTGTTGTTTTAAAATTAAATCGGCAGTAAAATAATAGTTCCCACTATTGAATATTTTTTTAAATAAATCAATATCAGAAAAGCTAAAAACGGCATTTCCATTTTTTTCTATAATGCCAAATGTAAGGTGGGTTTTGTAAAGTGTATCAAGTGCATCTACGCATTTTTTGCAATCTTTAGCTCTGTAACTTCCTATTTCATAAGCATTTGCTGGTGAATGTTTGCCTTCAATTACAAGTGGAATAGAACCAAGCACAAGAGTTGCAAATATCTTTTTTGACTTTTTATTGATGCCAAATCTTACACCATAGTGGTAAAACGCATTGTTAATCAATATTTTATTGTCATTTTTAGATTTGATCCAGTTTTTTGTAATGTTTGTTGCTGCCTGCAAATAAGTGATATTTGAGTTGGTTTCCTCTGAAATTTCTTGAAAGTTAGCCACACATTCGCCCAATA
>Ga0214921_10001591_pt1 | contig 38261 bp, 37 predicted proteins | sample LL1505_MetaG_FD_177992 | JGI IMG/M metagenome (GOLD analysis project Ga0214921, IMG submission 177992) | Freshwater microbial communities from Lake Lanier, Atlanta, Georgia, United States - LL-1505 | ecosystem: Environmental > Aquatic > Freshwater > Lake | place: USA: Georgia | collected...
CTTCAGTTTGACGGGTTGGGCAGACCGCAGTACGTCGTGCTTCAGGGCCGCAAATTGATCATCTCAACATCCTCCCTAGATTTAGCAAGGCAGACGCTTGCACACGCAAAATCCGGCCTTGCCATGCAGGGCTTGGTCACCGAGAGGGTTGAACATGGATCGGTGAGGCATCAGGCCTAATGCCAGCCATGAATCGGTCACCCGTCAAAAACCTCGACCCCAAGCGCTGCCCGATTTGTGGCCAAGATAATGCATGCGGCATGGAGGCAGCAAAGTCTCAGGGCTTGGCCGAACCGGAGCATTGCTGGTGCATGACCGCAAGCTTTGCCCCCGAACTCTTTGCAAACCTGCCTGAAAGTCTGATGGGAAAGGCTTGCATTTGCGCCCCATGCGCGAGAGGCGATAGCGCTTGATGAAAGTCGTGCTGGGTTTTGTCATCGTGTTGGCGCTTTCTGCTTGTTCGATGTTCCAACGCGACAGGCCCGGGGTGAAAACCGGGGAAGCACCGCAAAAGCAACTTGCAGTCGCCACAGGCATGACAGGCATGGATGTGGAACGATTGCTTGGCAAACCAAATCGTGTGAGTACCGAGCCCTGCAAACTTGCCAATAGCAAGAGCGAGTGCCTTGTCTGGCGTTTCACCGAACGCCGACAAGCCACGGTTTGGTTTCACGGGGCTGAGCCGAGCGTTGTCATGTTCGATCTTGATGCGGTCCGCTAAGCATCGGGGTTGATACGCTCAGCAAAGTAATTGGTTCCCTGAGCGAAATGAGCGCTGATCGATGAAAGGGCGGATTAAGCGACTTCAAGCCGCGTTGACCTCAGACCGCGCGGACGCAAGGCAGAAAGAACCGCTCATATGCCCGCTTTGCGAGCGCGTCATCCCGGATACACAGCGCGATGCCCATCATCTCGTCCCAAAGTCGCAGGGTGGCGTGAAGACGGTTTGGCTGCATCGAATCTGCCACCGACAAGTTCATGCTTTGTTGAATGAAAACGAGCTTGCTCGCCACTATTGCGAGGTGAGTCGACTCCGGGAGCACCCTGAGCTTGCTGTTTTTCTCCGATGGGTACGAAACAAGCCCGCCGACTTTTTCGAACGTACCCGCAAGAGCAACCGGCTTCAACGCCTCTGAGTCAGCGCTCACGCCGCGATGACAAGATAACTTTCAAAAATACCGACGTGGATCATGGCAGCTTCGGCGGCATCGGGCCAGAGATCCTGTGCCCGAAAACGGACATCATAAGTGGGCTCGTCGTCGGCGGTAACACCGTGAGCATGCGCATCAGGAAAAGGATAAGCGGGCGAGATACCGACAACAACACCGCACTTTCCCCGCACGTAGCCAGGCGCGCGCACATGCCCCGAGACATGCTCGGTTCGAACGCTTACCTTGTCACCAAGTTTGAATGACTCTCGATCCCTGGCATTTGAGCGTCCGTGGCCAAGTGCTAAGGCCAGCGGAAACAATCCTTGAGCGCGCGCTTCAAGTTCTTCTTTTGAGAATACGCCTTTCTCCACGCAAAGCGTTGCAAGACCGGTGAGCGAACGCTCATAGTAGCTTGCAGCGAGGTAGTGCCGAGGCTCCATGCGCTCAATCGCATGGCGGTATTCATCCATGTTGAAAATCCCGCGCTTTACGGCAAGAGAATAAAGCGCGTTAACGCGCTTTTCCCAGTCCTCATGAAAGACCGGCGCATTTGGCTCATAACGCACCTGGCCAAACCCCTGCCTGCCACCCATATCGTGCATGCCATCCATGGAAAGCCGCTCCTATAGTCTCGCAACGCCAATCATGGCGTCTTTGCTCACAATCGCAGCAAGCGCGTCCTCTGACCACCCTTGGCTATAGGCGGGCTGCATGGGTAACACCATATACCGCGTGTCAGCGGTTGTATCCCATACGCGCACTTCTACCGCTTCCGGCAAGTCCAAACCCATTTCCCTTAGTACTGTTCTTGACTGCCGAACAATTCTGGCGCGGTATTCAAGGTCCTTATACCAGTCCGGGGGGAGCCCGATGATCGTAAACGCGGTACACGAGCACAAAGTGCAGCAGATCACATTGTGGATCGTCGGCGTGTTTTCGAGCACCACCAAATGCCTGTGATGCGGCGGCATCGAAAGCCCGAGTTCGGCCACAGTCGCCTTTCCGTTGGCGAGCAAACGCGCCTTAAATGCCGAATCCGTCCATGCCTTGGCAACAACCCGTGCACCGTTATCTGGCACCCAATGCGATTCAAGGCCTTGCTTGAATTCAGCGATAAATGGCGCCGGTTCCATACCATGGTCTTGCATCAGCGATTGAATCGCGTCGACCCGTTGTTCAATCGAAGCTGGTTTTTCATCCAGATCAACCGCATGCGTCATATGTCCTCCTAGACAGTCTTCCTTGCTTGCAGGATCGACGCGACAAGAACAATGGTGCGTCACCGGTTCTTATCGTTCGACAAAAGGTCCGCCCCGGCCCACTCGTCGGGTTGGTCGGAAACCATGGCGGGTGGAAAAGAATTTGCTTCCGTACGGGCTTGTTACAACTCATGCACATGCTTTGTGGATAACTTTGTTGATAGCTTTGGCTAAACGCACTTAAGTGCTTGAAACGAACCAAGGAACGGGCCTTTGCCCAAATTTTAGTCAAAATAAATCCATTTAAATTCAACAACTTAAAAAAATTCTCGAGCGGAACCCTCTGAAAACTTTGTCTTTGAGCTCGACTTGACGCTCTGCAAAATTTGTGTATAGCTTTCACGTCCAGACCCTAAAGCATGATCTAAGTGGAACGATTCACTGTATCGCACGATGATGCTCCGGGCAAATCAAGATTGAAACTTTGAAATGCACCCAGATCGCATGCCATCATTCGAGCACCATACAACACAAGGAGGCGACAATGATCTACAAATGGCTCACAAGCGCTGTTGTTGCGCTGACAGTATCAGGTCCTTTATTGGCCCAAGAATGCAAACCCTCAAAGTGGGGAGCCAACGATGAGATCGGTGCGGCGAACTACATCACACCGCAATCGGTGCTCGCGGCGACAAAAAAGACTTCGGGTGGCCCGCGGTTTATAACGATGACTTAGCCCAACTCTGGTTTGGCGTGGGTCCGCAGCTCGACGGTTTAGGCCATCTGGGCGAGAAGAACTTGTACTACAACTGTAATCATGCCTTCGATTTTGTAACCTTATCCGGATTAACCAAGCTTGGAACCGATAAAGTGCCCCCCATGGTTGCGCGTGGTGTATTGATCGATATGGCGAGGCACTTTAAGGTCGACGCGATGGCGCCTGGTCAGGCGATTACGCCCGCCGACATTGATGCAGCCATGAAAGCACAAGGTATCAAAATCCAACAAGGTGATGTGGTGCTCTTTCACACCGGCTATACGGATGCCAGACTAAAAAGCGATCCGAAAACCTGGGTCTCAACACAACCGGGTTTAACCAATGCGGCAGCGGCGCATCTAGCCAAAATGAATCCGATGGCTGTTGGTGCTGATACTTGGGGACTTGAAGCCGTGCCGCCAGTTCCCGGAGATCGGGTCTTCTATGGTCATGTCACTTTTCTTAAGGAAAACGGTATCTACATTCTAGAGACCATGAATACCGGAAGGCTTGCCAAAGAGGGCGTTAAGGAATTCATGTTTGTCCTAGGGCAGGCCCGCGTCAAGGGAACGGTCCAAATGATTATTAATCCCGTAGCAATGTGGTAGGGCACGGGTCAGTCATAAAAACACATAAGGCTAGACCAAGCGACGACCAAAGGTCGTCGCATTGCAACAACAATCAATAACGGTTGCCGCGTCTATCATTGAAGCGATGATACTCGCGATCACTCTGGTCACTTGCCACATGAAACCTTGGCCAGAGGAAACCTTGATGAGGCTTTACGATGGTTTATAGAACACTTGCCTTTGACACCGGTGGCACCGTGCTGGATTGGCACGGCAGCCTTTTTCAAGACCTCAAGGCGATCGGACCATGGCAATCGATCGACTTTGATCGCCATGAATTTGTGAACACATGGCGGCGCTACACCATGAAGGGTATTGTCGGTCAAATGCGCCCTGATTTTCATATGGACGATGTCCATTGGCGCACACTTGCGCAGACCATCGACGCTTTTAGGCTGCCGGCACTCAGCAACGACGCGATGGAGCATCTATGGCGAGGCTGGCACAGGCTTCGAGCATGGCCCGACTTTCCTGCTGCGCTTGCAAGAATCCGTCAGCATACCCCGGTTGTGTCATTTACCATGCTGCCGACCTCGCTCATCATCGATGTATCACGCCTCAACGCTATCACTTGGGATGCCGTAATCTCCTGCCAGATGATTGGTGTTTACAAACCGCATCCTGAGGCCTATCAAACAGCAGCCGCTTGGATGGGCCTTGACCCCAAAGAAATTCTGATGGTCGCTTGCCATAATTTCGATTTGAACGCCGCTCAGGACGCAGGTTTTAAGACGGCATTTGTCAGAAGGGCTGAGGAATGGGGGCCCGCAGGTCCACCGGACCCGCTGCCCAACAGAGACTACGACCACGTCTTTGATCGCTTTGACCAGCTTGCCGATGCCCTCATCGCTTAAGGTCTCCACCAGTGTGTAGCCATTATCAGGCGGTCAGGGACCGAGAGCGTTTAAAGCGCTACTTTGGCATTGCTGACCTTCCTGACGGTACACGCTGGGACGTATGGCCTGGTTATCTTGCCCCTTTTATCCGAGCACACCGCTATGCCGATGTCGGTGATGAAGCCGTACCAAGCAGTGAGGTCATAGCAGGCAGCTTTGGACTGATCCCACACTGGGCCAAAGACGACAAGATTGCACGCAAGACTTATAACGCTCGCTCAGAAACCATTGCAAGCAAGCCCAGCTTTCGAGACGCCTGGAAGAAAACCCAGCACTGCATTATTCCTGCGGAGGCGATATTCGAGCCTGACTGGCGATCCGGGAAGGCGGTCACCACAAGCATCTGTCGCGCAGACAGCAAGCCCATGGGGATCGCAGGTCTATGGTCTTGCTGGAGGGCTCCGCAGGGTACCGAGCACCACAGCTTCACCATGATCACCATCAACGCCGACGATCATTCACTGATGAATCAATTTCACAAAGCGGAGGATGAAAAGCGTATGGTTGTCATTCTCCCCGAGGCGCTTTATCGCGATTGGCTTGTTGCAACCCCGAGCAAGCAAGCTGGGTTTCTTCGAGCCTATCCTGCAGAGAATCTGCTTGCTGAGCCGAAAGCATCAGCAGTCAAGCGATAAGAGCCCCGCCTCCTCAAAAAACAGCACGATGCCGTTTAATCAATCATGCTGATCGCCCGGCGTCGCTGAGGGATGGGGGAATCCCATGCTCAGATCTTGAAATCGCGAGGTCTGCCCTGACATTATTTTGATCTTTTATTTATAACTTTACTATTTCCTGCCACTTCCATAACCGTAAAAAGCTTATGCGGATAGAGGCGAGGAAATAATGATCCAAAACACTGATGTGAGCCAGCGCGCAGCTACGCACAAGACAAGCAGATCATTGGACATCGCCTCGGTTCAGGCCAGTCTTGATACCCTCAAAGGCTTAAGCAGTCCCTCGCAAAAACGGCAAGATGCTCTGGTTAAACTCACGAAAGCGCGCGATGAGTTGCGAAGCTATCTGCGATTCATGATGTTTCTTTTGTCGCCGGAAAAGCGAAGTCAACTTGCCGCAATTTTGAATCGGATTGAAGCGCTGATTGCATCGGGGGCCTCTGATCCGTGCTCAACGCTCGCGCAAAGCAACAGCGAAAAAGCAGTTGTCATCCATGTCAGCACAAGTCAAGGTAGCGAGGGATTCTTTGAACAAACCGCTCGCCTACTCGCCCAGATGCGCAAGTTGCTCAATAAACCTTAACTCGCCAAGACTTTTCGCAGCAAATTGGAACGATCCGATCGTCAAAGCCGTGTCACAAAGATCGACCAGTGTTAGTTTTTCCATATTCAAGAAGGAGCATGGGATGACGAAGCATCGCAGAGCATTCAATGCCTCGCTTGTAGCGGCAGGCATGGGCTTGATGGGCTCTACAGCCTTGAAGAGTCAGACATTTCCAGCTAAGCCGATCAAAATCATTGTGCCTTTTCCAGTGGGCGGAACAACCGATCTGGTTGCGCGAATGGTTGCCCAGCGAATGAGTCAGTCGATGGGACAAGCCGTAACCGTTGAGAACAAAGCTGGCGCAGGCGGAGCGATCGGAGCAGATACCGTGGCTAAAGCAGCCCCGGACGGCTACACCATGCTGATGCATAACCTGACATTTCCGATGACCTCCGTGGCACAAACATTGGCGGGCCGATCGCCATTCAATGTGGATACCGATCTTATTGGCGTATCGATCTCAGTTTTTGTACCTTTTATGTGGACTGCGCACCCTAGTGTTCCTGCCCGTGATCTGCGCGAACTTGCGCAATTGCTGCGGTCCCAAAAGCTCGAATACAACTACGGATCAACGGGACCCGGGTCGGCCATGCATGTCCAGGGCGAGGCATTTAAGAAGGAAGCCCAGGTAGCTATGCAACATGTTCCATTTCGAGGCGCAGCACCCTTGAAGCTCGAACTCCTTGCCGGACGGATTCAAGTGGGTGGCGATCAATTGTCAACCTCCATGGCAGAAATCAAGGCAGGTACGCTTAAGGCCCTTGCGACAACGGCGTCGACAAGGGTTGCTTCCCTAGCAAGTGTGCCGACCGTTCGAGAGCTTGGCTTTCCGAACCTGGAACTCGAGGGCTGGAATGGCTTGTTCGTCCCGGCAAAAACGCCCAGGGAGATTGTTGAGCGACTGCAGCGCGAGGCCGCAGCGGCCGTAAAACATCCTGAGGTGTCGCGTAAGTTGCAAGAAATGGGTGCTGAGCCTGTTGGCTCCAGCGCTGCAGCACAAGACGAAATTTTCAAACGACAAATGAATCAGTTTCGACCGATTATTCGAGAGATGAATATTGAAAGCTAGGCGAGGATTCAAGTTCCGGTCTGAGAGCGGTCAAACTCGCCCCCATCCCCTGTATCGTCGATCCTGCCTATCGAATTGAGACCATGATGACTTTCCAACAACAAAGCAATCGGCGCGAATTTGTCAAAACCCTCGGCCTTGGTCTTGCCTTGACAACCGCACCAGGTCTATTGATGCAAGCGGAACCGGTGAACGCGCAGACCGCACAGGACATGATCACACGCAAGATCCCGAGAACCGGTGAAGTCCTGCCGGCGATTGGTCTGGGGACTTACCTGACTTTTGACCTGTTGCCCGGTGCGCCCAGAAGCCATATTCAAGACATCATTAAACGATTTTGGGAGGGTGGTGGGCGGGTCTTCGACACGTCTCCGCTTTACGGATCCGGGGAGATTAGCGTCGGCGATTTTGCAAGTGCGATGGGTATTACAGAAAAGATGTTTATCTGTAACAAAATTTGGTCGACGGGTGAATTCTTGTCTGACGACAGCCATGCGAAACGGAGTTTTGAGCAAAGTCAACAAAGACTCTGGCGGGAAAAGATTGACTTGATGCAAGTTCATAGCCTCGTGAATGTTGACCAGATCGTTCCCGTACTGAAGAACTGGAAAAAGGAAGGCAAGATCCGTTACGTCGGGGTAACCCATCATGAGGTACCTTACTTTCCCGCACTTGCTGGCCACGTCGAACGCAGTGATCTGGATTTTGTACAGGTTCACTATTCGATTCAGATGCGGCTTGCTGAGGAAAGAATTCTGCCAGCGGCAGTCGATAAGGGCACTGCCGTGCTCGTGAATATGCCATTCGAAAAGGCAAGATTATTCAGCCTTGTTCAAGGCAGGCCGCTGCCGGATTTTGCCAAAGAGATTGGTTGCGAAAACTGGGCGCAATACTTTTTGAAATGGGTCATCTCGCACCCGGCAATTACCTGCGTCATTCCTGCCACGAGCAATCCCGCCCATCAGTCGCAGAATATCGGCGCATTGCGAGGACCCTTGCCTGACAAAGACCTCAGATCACGTATGCTCAAACACATGGAAAGCATACCGGGCTTCGACAAACTACAGGACACAGCTCCCTACCCTGGTAAGTCCTATCAGGGGCTGATCAGAAGAGGCATCAACGCAAGGACCGCAGCTGCCAAATAATCATAGGCAATTTTTATCTAAACCCGCATGGGGGTTTGCCTTAGGGCACTAACCACTGCCAGCCGTCAACCGATAGGCGGGCGCGTTCATGCCCTTCACGACCCAAGGCGAGCCAGTCCATCTCAATAAAGCTCGCTTTAAGCAGGCAAAAGCAGTGGGGTTGTGCCACTTCGGTACTTGAGCCCGGCCCAGCGCTGAGAAGCGTTCCTGGCGCCCGCGGACTCAGGTAATCTTTTGCCGCTGCAGTCGCCTTGATTTGATCCCAGAGTTCCTCCACATAGGGACCAGCGTCATGAACGCTGACCTCGACGGCAATCCGTAGCTGCCAACGCAAACGCTTACTCCAGCAATGGAGCAAGCCCCGGGGATGTTTTCGAAACGCGGCTACTTTTGCGCTTCGCAGATCAGTATAAATTTCAAAAACTTTGCCCTCTATATCTACTCTCCTGAGCACGACCGTTCTTGCGTCGACCTGTTGCTCGGGTCCGAGGGACGCGAGCACCGGTGTTCGCCATTCATGGTGTCGATCGCGTGTCGCACGCTGCAATTCCTGCCAAATTCGCGCCTCAATGCGCTGTTCTTGTCCAGCTGGCGAGCTTGCCATGTCCAGTCCTCTCCGGGTATCAGGTTCTGTGCAGGGCTTTGCCTGCCTTACTGCAGGGCTTTGCCTGCCTTACTTTTCATCCATGGTCCACACCCCGTCCCAGCGTCTAAGCGGAGGATCTTTCTCGAGACGATCGATCCGCCTCAAGAAGGCCTTTGCACCCGCACCGAGATGCGGATGAGCAATCAAGCGAAGCATCGCCAGCCTTGCCTCCTCCCAGTCCGCGTTACGATAAAGAGCATGGGCATCTTCCCATTCCTTCATCCATGAGCGATAAAGGTCGTTTTGCGCGTCGCTGAGGGATGCCAGCAGTGCCAGCGGTTCATAAATCGATACCGCACTATCGTAGCCCTTCACAATCAAACGGTCGACGAATCGAAACAAATAATTGGCCTCGCAAGATTTCATCACGGTTTCTGTTACAAGAATCGAAACCCCATAAAATCTTGTCAGTCCTTCGACGCGGGCAGCGAGGTTCACATGATCACCGATCGCAGTGTAAGTGCTCCTAAAGCTTGAGCCCATATCACCGACATAAGCTATACCGCTATGAATCCCAATACCAATAGCAATACGGGGAAGCGATCGCGCCTTTAAGCTATCTTGCAGGAGAGAAAGTCTGGTTACCATCATCATGGCTGCATCAAGCGCGCGCTGCTCCGGCTCTTGAACCTCAAGCGGAGCACCCCAAAATGCCATGACCGCATCACCGATGTATTTATCAATCGTTCCTTGGTGCTCGTGAATTGTTGCGCTTAGCGGCGTAAGAACCTCGCGTAACAATTGCGCAATCTGCTCCGGTGGCAGCTTTCTCGCCAGACCGGTAAAGCCAGCGATATCGGTGAACATGATGGCCAGATGATGCTCTCTTGCCTTCATCAGATCACGCTCAGGATCCTTGGCCAGTCGACGCGCAACTTCCTTCGGTACGTATCGGGCAAATGTGCCCTCAACCCTTTTCGACTGCCTCAAGGCACTCACCCAGCGCTCCAACAATGCGGCACCCACGCCGGCGATAATCCCGAAAAGTGTTGGTGCAAGTGGCACAACCCAAAGCTTTTCTTTCCACCAGTAAAGATTCAACCCGACCAGAGCGGTCAGGATCATCACCATGCCAGCAAGCGCTAGGACCGGTGTTGCATAACCCATCACAATCAGCGCCAAGAACATGACCACTGCGAGCACCACCAATTGCCAGGCATCATTCCAGGCGGGCTTTTGCAGCAATTGCTGATTCAGGATGGCAGACACAGCATTGGCATGGATTTCCACGCCCGGAAAGACGCTAGAAACCGGCGTGTTTCGCAAATCAAAAAGACCCGATGCAGAGGTGCCCAAGAGCACGATCTTGTCCTTAAGCAGGGCCGGATCAGCCCGCCCGTTAAGCACATCAACGGCAGACACATAGGTGAAACTCCCTGGTCCTCCCTTAAACGGGATTTGCATCATGAGTTCACGATCGACCGGAATCCAGACCGACTGCTTCGGATTGACCAATTCAAGCCACTCGATGGCTGCACCTGGGACGCGTTGGTTGATTTGGTCAGCTTGCATCCCTGCACCCCCGATTGCAGTTCTGATCACTGCAATTGACAAGCTGGTATAGAGGCCATGTTCAAAGGCAATCAGCGCCGGCACCCGTCTTGTTACCCCATCATCGTCAAGCTGCGGATTGATGTGGCCTGCATCGGCTGCCGCTTCGAGGAATTGCTTGAGGATGCCGGATGAGGACTTTGCGACCATGGAAACGCTATAACGATTCTTTAAAGCCTCCGGCGAAAAGTCTGACTCCGGCAAAACGCCAGGCACTGTTTTTGGCATTGCCCCTATCACCGACGATCTCGCGGTCAACATTTGGTCGGGCATGACAGCCTGACTCGCCAGAGCGTTCGACGGCCCATTAAAGTGGTAACCTACGACCACCCTTCGACCTTCGATTGCAGCGGCCAGTGCTTCATCAGCAGGCCCCGATTCTGATTCGGAAAGCAATAAGTCCAGGCCAAGCGTATGAACTTGATATTGATCAAATAGTTGATCAATCAAAGCGGCAAGGCGAAACCTTGTCCAAGGCCATCTGCCAAGTTGAGCAAGACTTGCCTCGTCAATATCAACGATCACAATCGGGTCGACCACTGGTTTGGCAGGCAGCAGCCGCACCCGCTGGTTGTAGGCGTAGCCCTCAAGAACTTGGAGCAAGCCATTAGGAAAGACTTGCAACACGTGGCAGGCTACAACAACATAAACCGTACCAAGAACGAGAACTGAAAATGGCCGCGCTGCCCCGAGGTAGCGTCCAAGGAGCCGAATAAAATTCAAGCTTTTATAAATGGCGGTTTACGACCAACCAGCGACTCAGCCAAAATCAAATCATCATCGTCATGCCCAAGCCCGCCTGCCGCAATAATCCTGGGACGCGGCCATCGCAACATAAAGCGCCCCGCATCGTGGTAGCTTGCCTCAAAGTCTTCCTGAACGGCATGGTCATCGCGCGATGTGAAGGCAAAACGCCCATAGCAGTAGCAAATGTAGCTACGGTGCATTTGTGACTCTACATAACAGCCGGTGCCACGAATCCCGATGCTTGCGCTGGTGGTGACAATTTTTCGCTCAGGCCCTTTGCCGAAGGTTGCAACCAAGCCGCCACTTACAAGCCGCAATTGATCGACCGCCCCGGCTTTACCTTCAATCTGCAAACGCGCGCCGCGATCTTGGCCTTTGACGATGAAGGCGTCGTTACCAACCGCAAACGCTGCACTGCCACCTGGTGAGACCGCAACTTCCTGACCCACCTTAACCTGCTGACTTGATTCAGCCCGCTTTCCATCGACTTTAACCTGACCCTTGATCTTTAAGGGTTCAGACGACTGAGCCACGGCCCCCCTGCTGCCACCGAGCCCAGCAAGGAGCAGGCCAGTGCCTTTAAGCAGAGCCGAGCGACGCGAGCACGTTGAGACCAACGTGCGCAAATACTTTTCATCCATCGTTTTTCTCTAGGGCAATCTCAGCGAAACCGGACTATAAAGAAGCTGTTTGTCTAAAGCAATGCTTCTAAAGTTTTTGCGATAAACGTATAGAGTGGGATACCGAGCAATATATTGAGGGGAAAGGTAATGCCAAGACTAAGTCCCAGATAGTACACAGGCTTTGCTTCAGGAATGGCATGGCGCAACACGGCAGGCACCACAATATAAGAAGCGCTCGCGGACAAAACCATTAACAAAACCTTGTCTGGCAGTGCAAGCGCCAGCAATTGCCCAAGTCCGAGCGCAAGCGCGGCGTGCACAAAAGGCGCAATAACCGCATAAGCAAGCAAAAAAGGTGATGCATTCAAGGCATCGCGAAAGCTTCGCGCAACGATCAACCCCATGTCGAGCAGGAAAAATGAGAGCATGCCTTTGAATAGATCGCTTGAAAAAGGTTGCATCACAGCCATTCCTTTGTCCCCACTCAACAGGCCAACCACCATTGCCCCAAGTAAGAGCAGGTGTGCGCCATTGGTTAAGGATTCATGGATGATGCCTGTCATGGCTGTCTGCTTTAGCATCGCCCGGGAAGTGTCGCTTTGAGACGCCAAAGCCTTGTTATGGCGCAGGCGGTTTGCAATGATGATCGCGATGAGAATTGCCGGCGACTCCATCAGAACCATGGCGACTGCCATATGACCGCCGAACATAAGATCTTGCTGCTCCAAATACTGCATCGCTGTAAGAAAAGTGACAGCACTCACCGAACCGTAAGAAGCTGCCATCGCAGCGGCGTTAAATCCATCAATGAAGCGATGAAGGATCGTGTATGCGAGCAGCGGCACGACAAAAGCCATGGCAATCGCTGAAAGAAGTGCTAAAGCAACATCAAGGGTGAGCCCAGACTGCGCAAGCGCAAAGCCCCCTTTAAGGCCAAGTGCCATCAAGAGGTAGAGCGACAAGAACTTAGCAATTGCCTCCGGGATTTCCAGATTCGAGCGGATCGCGCCAGCGAAAACACCAAATATGAAAAAGAGAATGGCTGGATCAAGTAAATTTTGCAAAGGCGTCCTTTCAAGCGGATAAGCTTGAGGATGCCACAGTGGGCTTATCGGCCTGCCGAGAAATTCCTATTGCTTGCGCAGGCTTTCAAGTGAGCATGAGGGATCTTAACCGCGCCCGCTCTTGCTCGTTGGGCACAATACCTGTCGTTTCTGCTTCCAGAACGGTTTGACCTTTTGGATTCTTGATGGTTACCTCGGCACGTGCCCGGCCACGATCGTCAATCTCCATAATGACCCACTCGCACTGCAAGCGTTCGTTGGCATAAACCGGACGTTTGAAGCGAAATGACATGCTACTTGCCAACCATCCAATCTGGCCGCCAATCTCGGTTAAAAGGCTGGCGGTGAGTAAACCATGGGCGATAGGGGCAGCGAAGCCTTTTAATTCGATGTAAATTTGATCATCATGAACCGGATTGAAGTCTCTTGAAAGCCGTCCGAAGCTTTCGATTTCATCGGCGCTGAAAGAACGTGAAATCACAAATCGGTCACCGACTGCAAGGCCCTCGACCGCACGGCTTCGCATCACTGTCATGTCTGTTTATAGAAAGCCGGCATCGCCGCCCTCTTTCTTGCGCTCCATGATGATGCGGCCTTCTGTGTGGAGCATTCGCCCCGTGATGAGAATCTGTTTCTGAGCGGCTTCCACATCTGCAACCTTGATCGGACCTCGTGCTGCGAGATCTTCGCGTACCGTGTCGGCTGCCCGTTTAGCCATGTTCTTGAAGATTTTATCTCGAAGTTTTGGCGAGGCAGCTTTAAGCGCAACCACCAGTATGTCTTGGGTTATCTCGAGCATGAGCGTCTGGATCGCTTTGTCATCGAGTTCAATCAGGTCTTCAAAGGTGAACATCTTCTCAACGATCGCATCGGCAAGTTCACCATCGAATTCGCGAATCTTGCCGATCGCCTCCATATCCATGCCACCCGATAAGAGGTTAAGGATCTCTGCGGTCGGAATCACACCACCCACGTTGGAACGCTTGGTGTCTTGCGCTCCAATATTCATCATGGTTTCGTTAAGTTCCTTCAAGGCTGCGGGTTGTACTTTTTCCAATAAAGCGACCCGCAAAACAACTTCATTACGGGTTTCCGCAGGAAAAAGCTTGAGTAGCGCTGAAGCCTGAGGTGGTTCATAAAACGTAAGAATGGTTGCAAGCACCTGTGGGTGCTCGTTTTTAAGCATTTCAAATGCCACATCCGAATCGAGGCGCTTCAAAGCATCGAGACCCGACATATCGATGGCAGCTTCAAGCTTGCCAAGCAAATCGGATGCCCCCTCTGAACCAAGCGCCTTCTGCAACATATTCTGCATGAAGGAATCTGTATCGAAGGCCACTTGCGCGTTACTGATTGTTGCCTCTTTGAAGTCTCGCAGGACCTGTAGCAACATATCTCGATTCAAGGCACGAACAATTGCCATCTTGCTTGAGATACGCTGCACCTCAATAGGCGTCACTTGGCGCAAAACATCTGCCGCCACCTCTGCACCCACCGAAAGCAAAACGACCGCTGCCTTTGAGGCCCCGTCGAGATCCTCAAAACTCATTGGCGCCTTGCCCGCTGACTTAGCGCCCTCTTTAATCTGCTCAGCGAGTGACTTCGGCCGCTCGACTTTGACTTCTTCTTCGGCCATTACAACACTCCAGCAAGATTTTCGCGGGGTCTTCGGCGCTTTGCGCCTAAAGCTTGAGGTTTGTTTAAACCAAAGCTTTTAACCAAGAGCGGAGAGGGTACCCTGAATTCGCTCCCAGGGATAGCAAGTTCTTCCAGAGACCGCAAGGCAGCGACCAGGAGCATGTCGCCTTCGGTCGCTGCGTCGGATCGTTCGACGTCCACCCCTCAGTGAGTCATCGTTCATCCAAGAAGCAGGAAATCAAGGTCCTCCCGTGAAACACCCTCTTGTGCAGCGCCATCCCGTTACAGGTCGAGCGAGTCTTTTCCTTTCCCCGCACACCATGGTTCGTCTTGACGGATTGGCTGCGGGCGATCGCAGAAGACTGCTTGACGACTTGATTTCACATTCGACCCAAGCCAAATACGTTTATCGACACATCTGGCTTGATCACGACGTGATCATGTGGAATAACCGATGTACGATGCAGGCCGATGAACCCTTTGGCAACATCACGATAAAGCGGGTGTTGCATCGCGTCTAGCTTTCCGGAGAAGAGGCACCGGTGGCTGTTTAATGGGTGAGACCTACTAGGGAGACGTCAGCAATGGCAGAGCAGACCAAGGCGCAGTCAGACGCAAGCTTCGACATCGTTATTGTTGGCGCAGGTTTTGGCGGTTTGTATGCGCTCCATAAACTGCGCAAGCTCGGTTATCGGATCAAAGTCCTTGAGGCGGGAAGTGGGGTCGGCGGAACCTGGTACTGGAACAGGTATCCAGGTGCAAGATGCGATGTCGAAAGCCTTGAGTATTCGTACTCGTTTTCAGAACCTTTACAACAGGACTGGGAATGGCCGGAGCGCTTCTCAGCACAACCGGACATTCTTCGTTATGCGAATCATGTCGCCGACCGTTTCGATTTGCGCCGGGACATCCAGTTCAACACGCGTGTTGTTTCTGCAATTTATGCAGCCCGTAGCAATCAGTGGTGTATTACAACAAACTCGCAGGAACGGATCCATGCACGCTTTTGCGTGATGGCAACCGGTAACCTTTCGCTCCCTAAAGTTCCAGATTTTAAGGGACTATCGGATTTTGCTGGCCGCTGGTACCACACGGGACAATGGCCTAAGGAGAAGGTAGACTTCAAGGGCTTGAAGGTCGGCGTTGTCGGCACCGGATCTTCTGCTATACAAATCATACCTGTTTTAGCCACGCAAGCGAGGGCACTCACCGTCTTTCAACGCACCGCAAACTTCAGCCTACCATCGGGTAACGCCCCACTTGATCCGACATTCGTGAAGCAGTTTAAAGCGCGCTACGCCGCGCATCGCGCTGAAGCCGACAGAACACCATTCGGCATCGCAGGGCATCCTCCACCCACGCAGTTCTCTAGAGAAGTGACCCCTGAAGAGCGCGAAAAAGCCTATACCGCCCGTTGGGGAACTGGGGGAAATATTGCATTTTTATACGCTTATAAAGATTTACTTGTCGATAAAGAGGCTAATGAAATCGCAAGCGAGTTCGTACGTCGAAAAATCCGCGAAATCGTAAAAGACCCTACGGTTGCAGAACGCCTCGCACCCAAAGATCACTATATCGGCACCAAGCGCTTATGCCTTGATTCAGGTTACTACGAAACATTCAATCGCGACAACGTCGATTTAGTGGACGTCAAGTCCGACCCGATTCAAGAAATCACTCAGGCTGGCATCCGAACCAGGACCCAAGAGTATCCTCTCGATGCGATCGTATTTGCGACGGGATTTGATGCCATGACGGGCGCCCTGCTCGATATCGATATCCGCGTTGAAGGCGGACCGAGCTTGAGAGAACACTGGGCGGCAGGCCCGACAACCTACCTAGGCATCTTTGTCGCAGGATTTCCCAATCTATTCATGATTACGGGGCCAGGGAGCCCATCGGTAAAATCCAACATGATTGCTGCCATTGAGCAACATGTGAACTGGATTCATAACTTGCTCGAGCACGCACAATCCAGGGAAGTTGTGAAGGTTGAAGCAAGCGCGCAGGCCGAATCAACATGGGTGCAGCATGTCAACGACGTTGCCAATGGCACGCTTTATCCACTGACAAATTCCTGGTACACGGGTGCCAATATTCCGGGCAAACCAAGAGTATTTATGCCCTATGTTGCGGGCCTCGATAAGTATCGCGATCATTGTGAAAAACTTGCGCGTGAGGCCTACCCTGGTTTGGATTTCTCTTCATCTTCTGGCAGCAACCGATAACGTCTTCCTCCCGCTTTGACCGCCTCAAGCAAATCGAAATCGCTGGGTTCAATCGTAAAGCCTTGCGGGTATGGTGAACGCGGCGCCATACCAATCGACGTCATGACGCGGTCATCGCGGTAGTAGCAACGCGTGATGACGCTGATCAAACTGGCGCAAAGATCCGGTCTTGCAGACTGTAGTAAGCCGTGCACTGAAGCTGCATTCTTTGGGTTCAAGTCCTGAATCAATGTGAGCGCGTCACGCACCGCACCAAGGTCGCGCCCTATTGAAGCGAGGATGTCTGCGTGGATCAACGGGTCGTCTGCGCCTGGTATAGAGAAGGTTTCACTGGCAGGAATCATCAATCCCGCAATTTCTCTCAGCAGTGCTTGCTCTTCGTTTGTAAGTTGCGAAGAAGGATCGGGTCGGACTGACATGTCAGACCAGCGCATAAGAGTCGAAAGAATCGCTTCGCTTAATCATCAAAAAGATTAGCGAGCCGCTGCTTGATCTGATCAGCGATGTAGAGCGCTATAGCCTGTATTGTGGCCGTCGGATTCACCCCACCAGATGTTACAAAAACACTAGCATCGACAATGAATAGATTTTTAACATCATGTGCACGACCCCAGGGATTAACGACCGATCCTCGCGGGTCCTCTCCCATGCGAGCGGTACCCATCAAATGCCAACCAGCGTAGCTGAGTGGCGACTCGGTCACAATATCTTGAGCGCCTGCAAGCTTCAAGATTTCTGTTGCCTTGCTTTGCGCGAAGTCAAGCATCCGTTTACTGTTTTCGCTCAAGCGATAATGAATCCTTGGTGCCGGTATGCCGTGAGTGTCCTTTAAGTGGGGATCAAGTTCGACCCTGTTATGCAACTCAGGCAAATCCTCGCAGATCGCAAGCATGCCCGCAGAACGGTCAAAAATGCGCCTGAAAGCCTCATGGTGACCGCTACCCCAGGGTATCCTGCCCCAGCCCATGCCGGACATAGCAGTCTGAACCGGGCCTTGGCCTCTACCAAATTGCCAGGTAAAGCCGCGAACAAAACCACGAGAACGGTCTGTTTCGTAGAACTCTTGGCTCCAGGCGACGATATGAGAGCCTCGATAGCCATCTAAGGGCTCAGCGAAGTATGCTCTGGCAAGCGCATAGGGATGAAACATCAATCGCTTGCCGATCAGACCGCTTGAGTTCGCAAGCCCCTGTGGAAATCTGTTAGAGATCGAATTCAAGAGCAAACGCGGTGTGCCAATGCCGTTACAGGCCATGATGACGATTTCCGCAGCTTGAAACTGTTCCTTACCCGATTCGTCATAATAAACAACGCCCGTGGCCATCCCTTCTTTATTGGAGCAAATCTCTCGCACGCGGCAACGGGTTCGTAGCGAAACGCGCTTTCTCAAAGCATGGGGCCAATAGGTAATATCGGTGCTGGCTTTTGCGCCCTGAGAACAGCCCGCAATACAATGACCTAAGTGAATGCAGGCTGCTCTGCCATCATAGTTTTCCGTCGCGATTGCTGCATCAGAAGGCCACCAATGCCAACCTAACCGATTCATCGCCTTAGCAAAGAGTCGCCCCGTTTTGCCCATTGATAAGGGGGGTAGAACCGACGCTTTGGGTGGATACGCAGGGTCACCGCTTAAACTAGCGACACCCATCATCCTATCGTTGAGTTCGTAATAAGGTTCTAGCGTCTTATATGAAATCGGCCAATCATCAGCTACGCCATCAAGGGTTTTGACACGAAAATCGGAGGGATGCATCCTTGGGAAGTGTGCTGCATAAAGAATCGTTCCACCGCCCACAGCGTTATAGTTTGCTACTTTTATCGGCGAGTCATCCTCTTGAATCGGGTAGTCAGTCGCCAAGCATCTCCGGTTTGGACTGATGCTGAAATCCCCGTACTGGCGCTCTTCCCAGTTGCGGCCGTTACTTGGAAAATCGCCAGGCCGCACCCAGTCACCCTGCTCAAGGCACAGGATTCGCATGCGGGTTTCGGCAAGACTCCAGGCCACCGCAGCGCCGGAAGCACCCGCTCCAACAATCAGTACGTCAACCGGTTCCACTTGCTCAAAACTTTCATCTAGGTTTGAGTTCGACTTCGCCCCATCAGCCCATGGCCCTTGATCGGCGGATGTTCACGGATGACTTCTTCAATTGGTTCGGTTCCCCAACCGGGACGTTCGGGCATGAGCAAATGACCATCTTTGTACGCTGGCTGATGAGTAAACAAGGTGCTATCCAAGGCGATACGATCAATGTCCACTTCCATGATGCGCAGGTTCGGCACCGCTGCACAAAAATGCGCGTTCATCATGGTACATAAATGGCCATAAAAGTTATGGCAGGCAACATTGACCTCATGCGCGTCGGCAACAGCCGCAATTTTCATCGACTGCCAAACACCGTTCCAGGGTGTATCAATAATGGCCACATCGATCGCCTGGCGCCGAAAAAAGGGCAAAAACTGCTGAACGCCGATCAGGGTTTCACAGGATGCGATCGGATGGGGACTGCGCGCGCGAATCAATGCAAGTGCGTCGGGATCGCGGCTATCGATTTCCACCCAAAAGAGATCCTGGTCAGCGATCGCGCGCAAAATCTTCAAATAGCCTTCGGTTTTTGCATTGAAATTCAAATCAAGCAAGATCTCCAGATCAGGTCCCGCCGCATCCCTGATCGTCGCTAAGTGCTCACGCAAACCGTTCAAGATTTTCTTCTCAACATTCAGTGGTGGCGCAAAAGGATTACCAAACCCAGGCGCCCATCCTACGATGCCACCCTGCTCGTAGCGCCAGATGTTGGTCTTCACCGCAGAAAACCCTCGCTCGACAGCCTCTTGGGCTATGGCGCGAACGCCTGATTGATCTTTGATCTCGGGTTGATAGTGGGGTATTCGTCCTGCTCGCCAAGTCACAAAATGCGACCAATAAACCGGTAATCGATCGCGAATCTTGCCTCCGAGGAGCTCATAACAAGGCAGGCCCAGCGTCTTCGCCTTGGCATCGAGCAATGCATTTTCGATGGCTCCGAGGGCCTGACCAACAACACCACCGGCACCCGGACGGGTGGCCGCAAAGAGATCCTCTCGGATTCGCTCATGCTGCATGACCGACTGGCCAAGAACACGAGGGCTCAGCTGCTCAATTACTGCGCCAACGCCCGGGGAGCCAAATCCCTCATCGAATTCGCTCCACCCCACAACGCCCTCATCGGTGAGAAGCTTCACAAAATAGTAATTGCGCCAACCTGCACCGCATGAGAGCGTTTCAAGACTGACGATGCTTGTGCTTTTCATGAGCGAACCCCTTTGCTGAATTCGTGGATCATCAGGTCTCACTCTTGCACAATTACGTTTAGAAGTTGATAGTCCTTGGAGCATCGCTGAGCGCTTTTGCAATAAGATGGAACAAACAACCCATTCAAACTCGCCCCATGTCGACGATACCGCCTACCGGATTAGTGATCTACGCTTTAGAACTTCACACCGTCTCTCGTTTTTATGCCAGGCTTTTGCTGGCGAAGATCATTCATGCTGACGCCAAGCATCAGGTCTTGTCCTGGGACGATGGACAGCTTGTTATCCACGCCATACCTGCCGAATATGCCAAAGACATCCGCATCCAGTCCCCACCGGTACCACGTGAGGAGCAAGCCATTAAGCCATGGTTCAAGGTTACTCGCTTACTTGATGCCCGGTGGACCACCGAGTTTTGCGGGGGACGCGTCTGTGGTGAGGTTTGGCAGGGGGCGGGTTATAGGGCACTCGATGTCTGTGATCCGGAAGGCAATGTGCTGCAGTTACGCGAACTCAGCAATTAGACTGAGCCTAGAAGCTGCCATGGCTTTGCATGGTTCTAGAATTCGCGGCCCTCAAAGTCGCTCAAATGAAATGTCCTGAGTTTTATTCGAAGGATCACGCTGCCTCATCGCAAAACGAATGGTTTTGCCACCCTGCGTGAGCCTTCCTTTTAGCCGCGTGGGCGCCTGCTGATCGGCTCGCTGCAGTTCAAGGTCTACCTCATTGCCAAGGATTCGGCCCTCACCCAGTACATAGTTGATGCCGCGGCGATTAATTTGAACGCTGATCATCTGATGGGACTGCACGATACTGACCGTATCGCTCTCTAGATCAAGCACGGCAGGAACGCGCCAGCGCCCTTGCAAGCCCGCCGGCACAACCCACAACATCGCAAGCTCATTGGGAACCTCGGTAATCATCTGATCGGGACGCCAAGAGCCAAGATCAAAGCGGTTGGATACCACTCTTGTCCCAGGCCTTAACTTTTCCAGTCGGGGTAACAACTTCGCATTGAGCGCTTCACCCAAATACAAAGTCACCACAGTAGCCTCTGAAAAATCGACCTGAAACAGGTCCGCCTGCCTGAAGCTTATCCGATCGGCAACGCCAGCCCGAATCGCATTGCGCCTGGATAGTTCAACAAGCTCACCGTTATATTCGATACCCACGGCCCTCGCCCCGAAGTGCTGGGCTGCGAGAATAGGGATGATGCCGTCACCCGACCCAAGGTCATACACCAGATCGGTGGCAAGCGTTTTCGCAGCATGAAGCATGGCCATCGAAATCGCGCGGCTCGAAGGCATCCACATCACGTCTTTGCCCGCCGTGGCCAGCTGCAAGCGATATTGATCGTCGCCATAATTGGCGCTGCTGCATGACCCGAGGGCCCAAGCCGAGATGAGCGATCCCGCACCTCGAAGAAAGCTTCGTCGTTTGTAAGATCGAAAAACGCTTCGCCTATCGTATTCAGACAATTGCGTGGTCCGTGTGCTGTATGGCAAAGCAACCCGTCGTGATCAAATCAACTTAGCGAGACGTACCGCAATCGCCGAACCTTGACCAACCATTGAACACCATACTTGCAACATGCTGCCTGGCGCCTCGTTGCCCAAACCCTCGAGCGCCTCGTTGCGGTGATCAAGCTCATCTTGCCGAAAAGCTTCAAGCATGGCCAAGAGATCAGGATAATGGCCAAAAACATGCGAAACCTCAGCCGCCTGCAAGCCACATCGGCTCGTGCTCAGACATGCGCTATGGTGAGTGGCGTCGACTGCTGACTTGACCGCATCGGCTCGCAAGAACTCAATTTGCTCCAGGTAATGAACATCCACGAAGCGCTCGACGGCTGCAATCGTAGCCAGTGTCCATCGCCGGCCAAGCAGTGCAGGAACACTGCCAGTCACAATACCTGCAATGACCCAAAGCGGTAAGAGCAGACTGCGGAAGCGCCAGGGCAACATACGATTCATGGCATCAAGATGGATCTGCTCCTGTTGCCTGTGCGCTTCCAACATGGCTTGCAAATCCCGATCTCGAGTAAACCATCGCATGCTGCGATAAATCCATACTGCGCCGGTTTCACCAGCATGATCTGAGCGAATGGCTGCAATCATCGTTGCGGGCAGCCAGTGAGGCCGCAAGAAATGGGGCGCCCAGCTTTGCATGAGGGGCCGAATTCGCAAAAACAAAGCATATACCGCGTCCATCATCCACAAGCCGCCGGGAAGTCGTCCGATTAAGGCCAACGTTCGCCATAGCGGCGCAAGCCTGCTCCAGAGCCGAACAAAGGCTGGCGCACCATGAAACCATTGACCATCGTCGCTATAAATATGGAATCGTTCTAGCAAGCGTTTGCGATCGGGTTGATAAGCCATAGACCCTTTTGGGATCTCAAGCGCAGCAAGCGATAAATCGTGCCAAACAATATCTTGCGGTGCGTTGCGCCGGTAAAAAGCCACTTCGCGAACACAAAGCGGACAGGAGCCGTCAAAAAAGACTTTCATGATTTGTCTATGATAGGTGCTTTGCAACCGGCTTGCCGCAAGCAATCTTCACCGTAGGGGAATCCAATGCTGATTCCAAACGATTTTCATGCGCTTGTCATCGGGGCTACCGGAGCCTTGGGGAGCGCTTTTAGCAAACATCTTCAGCTCGATCCTCGATGCCAGAGCTTGACTGAGTTATCCCGTAAGAGCCATCCAGGCTTTGAGCTCGGCAGCCCAGATGCCTTTGCCGATATCGCCCAAAGTCTGAAGCCGCCCGATGCTTTAAGCCTCGTGGTGGATGCAAGCGGTGCACTCAGTTTTTTGGGACGAGGCCCTGAAAAATCACTTCGAGCTCTCGAGCCAGCACAGCTCAGGCTTGCGATGGATGTGAACGCGATCGGTCCTATCTTGCTGATCCGCGCATTGATGCCTTTGCTGAAGCAACGCGGACCCATGCTCTACATCAAACTATCTGCACGTGTCGGTAGCATCAGCGATAATCAAAAGGGTGGTTGGTATGGCTATCGCGCTTCAAAAGCAGCGCTGAACATGATGCTTCAATGTACAGCCCTTGAATGGCAGCGCACAAACCCGCAGGCGCAAGTCATCGCGCTTCAACCCGGCACGGTCCGCTCCCGCTTGTCGATGGACTTTGTACAATCCATGCCAACGGTTTTGTCTGCAGACGAATCAGTACAAAACAGTTTGCTCGCCCTTGAAAAACTGCAGGCTCAAGCAGGTGCGCAATTCATCGATTTTCGCGGCGAATCAATTCCTTGGTAAGCCCAGGCCAATGCATCAGGCTGTTCGGTTTACTGCTCCTGCTTGCCACAGGTGCGGCCAAGGGCTTTCAATTCTCTGACCTGGAAAGCAGTCAGTGGACACCCTGCGCCATCCAGGGTGGCCTGTGCCGTTTTGAGGGTACTCGCGTCGTTCGATATGGCAAAGATAACGCTTGGAGCCATGCGGTAGCGACCGATCGTATCGAATGTTCGAATCGTCACTTTATCGATCCACTGCGACATTTGCCTAAAGTTTGTGAATACGGAAAGGTCACAAGTCCTGCCATTGAAGGGCCACAGATTGTCATCAGACCTGTTTTCTATGTATTCAAAGATCAAAAAAATAGCGGTCTGCCCAATGATCAGGATCGTCTGTTGATCAAACATTACCTTGAACATGCTCGAGATCACTTCAAGCGCTTGCTCGGGCCTGATGTTTCGTCTTTTGAACTCGCTGATGCCCTGATCCATCAGGGACAATACGAGGAATCGGCAATCAGAAACATCGCAGAACAACATCAACGAAACGCAAATGACAAGCCCCAGGATCAAGCACGCGATAGCGCCCCAGACTTTGAACACGCCATGCTTAAGGAAATCTTTGAGGCGAGAGGAAGCAATCGTTATCTTGAATCTAGCGTTTTCGTTTTTATACTTGTTAATCCGAATATGCAGCTTTATCGACCGCAATGGGGTGCGGGTGGACGCAACTTTAATGGCGGCGTGAATGGCGGTGGTGGCTTGGTTGTCATTGAGTACAGGCGCTTACGCCAGGGTATTTACGGTACGCTGGTTCATGAACTTGGACACGCTTTTGGCCTTACCCATGTGAACTGCGCAGGCGAAAACATGAGCGAAAGTGAATCCCTCATGTCATACAACCCGAAACACCGAAGTCGCGGGACGGATGTCACGGTCAACCCAGGAATACTGACCGAGGCTGAGCGCATCAGCCTCTTGCTTAACCCTCGCATCTTCGCCCACGCACAGGAAATCAAGGCGCTGCAAGACCAATCGCATGCCTGTGTGCTTCCGGCTATGCACACTTATCTGGGCACCATACCCAATGTTCACGGCCTCGGCTATGACTTGACCTTTAACGAACAGCTTGTGAGCGGCTTTGATGCGATGTTCTATACCAAAGCACAAGCAAAGCGCCATTGCGCAGCAATGCGACAACGCTACCCTGGCATTCGAGTTGGCTGCCGCTTTGCAGGCGAGGTTTTGTATCCGCAGTAGCCCCATCGCAGCGCTATTCATGGTGGCTGATTAGCGCGCTTCCCGATCCAGCCAGGCCCTTAACGCTCGAGCCGGCGGTTCACCATTAAAGTAGGTCACCTCACCGGCCTTGTTTATCAAGGTGACAAAGGGCGTGAGACCGCGCCAACTCGGATTGACCGAAAACCGGATTGCCATCTCATTGCCCTGAAAAACCATCAAGCGGTCAACGTCGCTGTAGCTTGATTTCTTTTCAGTCGCAGTCGGTAACTCGTCGATCATGACAACAAGCAGTTGAGGGGGGTTTGGCAATTGGCCTCGTTGCTTAGCAAGCGAGCGAACCACTGCCGGACAATGCGCGCAATAGCGTGCTGAAAAAACCAAGATGCTCGATTGCTTTTGATCGACAAACGTTTGAAAACTTTCGGGCCCGAATGGCACGCTTGTGGCTGGCGAGGCCGCATGCAGCCCTGAGCAAAGCATGAAGCTCAGCAACATGCCTATGTAGGGTCGATAAGGTTTCATGGATCAAGCCGAAGCAGTCGAAGTCCCTGGTCTGTATTCCAGATACCCCAGACACCGTCGCTCGGCGATCCGACGATCAGCGGATAGTCATGTTTTCCGGCATGCACACCAAGCACACGCGTATTGAATTGCTTGCCCTCATCATCGGACACCCAGGCCTTCCAGACACTGCGCTTGCCATCGAAGAACTGCCAGGTCACAAAGAGCATCGACGCTTGCCGAAAAATGTCGGCATGTTCGGCATTCGCATCGGGCAGCTCAATCGGCGTGCCAAGTGCTGAACCTTCGGCATTCAATCTGCCGTAGCGGACGGTAGCACGACCATCGCGTTCTCCGTACCACAGCGCATGAAAACCACCGTCGCTTGCCGGCGCAATTGAGGGACCATGGTGCGGGCAAGCATCCAACTGCCACTGGTCCTGGCTTGCCCTTTGCATGCTTTCAGGCGCAGCAAAGCGCCACAGGGCATGGTCGCGGAAATTGGGCTCAAAAACATGGCGCCACATTGCAACAGGCTTACCCTTGTTATCGAGCGTTAAGGCAATCCTGCAACATTCACAGCTGTGGTCTGCGACTTTGATGTCCGGGCCAAAGCTTAAACCCGCATCCATCGATTCATTTCGATAGATTGCAGCCCCCCGGTAGTGCTTTGCAAGATCACGATGATTCAGATTTTTTGATCGACGAATCAATTCCTGATCGCGCTTATCAATCCAAAAGGTATGCAACACACCCTGATGATCAAAAATGATCGATTCAAAACGATGGGTGATCTCCTGTCGATCCTGATGCACCGTAAAAGGCTGCGAAAAACTCATACCGCCGTCGACTGAGCGGATCATTCGAATTTCACCGGTATAAGGTCTAGAAAGTGGTTTGGTATAGCTGATGAGCAGCTGACCCTTTGGACCGAACTTGATTTTAGGGCGATTCTCCCCGGATGCTGAAACCCTGTCGCCCGATAGCTTGATGATGCGCTTGGGCTCATTCAATGGCTTACCCTGCTCAAGAACCCGTTGAAGATAAAGCTCACCAGGCCTATGTGAACCGACGACCCATAGCGATCCCTGCGTATCAAACGCTGCCGAGACGGCGAGCTCGGCAGCCTTCTCGGGCGGATGAGTATGAGCTTGCACCGTCAGCAGCCCAAGGCCAAAGACGAAGCAATGTAAGAGCCATATCGTCAGGGTTCTTATCATGTTTCTTCTCTCAAGTTGTAGATCGATAACGAGCGCTCGCCGTGATCGCCGCGCAAAACGGCCCTTAGGGTTCGCGGACTACCACCGTGCTTCAATGCCTCCATAAACAGTCCTCGGGAGGCCGGGCGCATAAAGGCCACCCGCTGGGTTGCTTTGCGATGCGCTGTCGGCATAGCGCTTGTCCGTCAGATTCATCGCCCTCAAAAAGAGCGAGACATCCGTACCAAGCGCCATACTCATGCGCAGATTCCAAAGCCCGTGCCCAGGATACTTTCCAAACTGATTGGCTTGATCTAGGAAGTAGGATCCAACATGGACCCATTCCAATTGGGCATTCAAGCGAGCGGTTGGTTTGCCCGAAAGTCTGAGGTTGGCAAGCGTCCGGGGGGCGGATTCGATGTTTTTGCCAGCATAATCAATGCCTCCACTGCTCCATTCCGAATAACGATGCGAGGCATAGCTTGCTGCAAGATCGAGGCGCCAGGAAGGTGAGAGCGGCGTACCGACCAAGATTTCGAGACCGCGATGCTGGGTTGTGCCATTGTTCGTCTGAACCGAATAGCCTGTGGCATCACGCTGGCTCAGCAAATCGTCAGACTTGGTCAACTGATAGACCACCGCCTCGTACTGAAATTGCTGGCGGGTGCCGCGAAAACCCCACTCGAATTGCTCAGCCTTGATAGCCTTAAGCTGACTTGACGCATTAAACAAGGCGAGCGCCTCGGCTTGACGGGCGCCGAGGCTACCCCCTGAAGCAGACCGGCCTCCGCGAAAAAGCTGACTCTCTGATGGCGTTCGAAATCCCTGGTTATAACTGGCATACCATTGTGACTGCGTACTCAACTGGTAAACCAAGCCAAGCTTGGGCACCCATCGTGAAAAATCCGCCTGCGCACTGGACGGCAGGTAGTACTCGCGACCTGCAACCGTAAAAAATCCAGCACTCGCCTGATTGTTCATGGTGTAGCTTGATTGATCCCGGCGCAAACCGGCACTGATCCGCATGGCAGCAAACGGAGAAAACTCCCCATGCAGGTAGGGAGAGATGTTTTGGTAATTGACTTTGTAGTCATACATTGCAGCACCCAGGCTATAGCCGGTGTACTGGGTGTAAAGCCCTCTGAAGTTGGCGTCGGTCGACGCTGCAGCCCTTGGATCGATCTGCGAGGTCAGTGAAATCTTGGTTTCAAGGCGCTTACTTGGACTATGGTCGACATCAAGGCCAAGGATAAAACGTGATCGGTAAGCGTCCTTAAAGTCGCGCTGATACTTTGCCAAGAATCCCGTGGAAAAAACCTCGGTATCTTCGATTCGCGCATCACCCGTGAAGTTATAAGAGCCATTAAGATCCATTTTGTTCTGACGTAAATAAGGCGTGACCGAAAGCTGTTGTCCAGCACCCAGGTCGTGCTCAAAAGCCGAAGAGATCCGCAAGGCATCAACCTTTCGATAAGCGGGCGAACGCAGGTTAACTGTGGGGTCATTCAGATAGAGATCCCGCGGCAGCGCACTGTTAGCGCCAGTTTCTTGATCGATCGAAGTCATGCCAACAATCGTCTTAACCCGGGTGGCTGACGACAACTGGCTATCCCAGCGCAGATTGAGGCTTCGTCGGTCGTAGCCCGTGTTCTCGCGCCAGCCATCGGTTGACGTGAGGTTCACATCAAGCCTGAGCGTACCCGCTGCACCTTCACCGGCATCGGCGCCCGCCAACAAACGGCGATAACCCCACTGACCAAACTCCAGCGAAGCGTTAGCGCCTGCGCGGGTGGAGGGCGTCCTTGTGATCACATTCACCACACCGCCGATGGCATCCGAACCATAAAGCGCAGAGGCAGGACCCCGCAGCACTTCAACCGATGCGGCGGACGGTATGTTGACTTCGTAAAGTGCGTTATGGTTAAAGTTCCCGGTCGCACGAATGGGGATGCCGTCTTCAAGAAACAAATAGACCGGGCTGGTGGTGAAGCCCTGACGAATCGCCGTCTGATGACCCTCGCCGTTGGTCACGCTCACCGCAACCCCGGGGATCTGACTGAGTAATTCACTGGGATGGGTGGGTTTCGTGACAGATATTGATGATTGTCCAATCACGCCCACTGACCAGGGCGTTTCGCTCAGCGGCACCGCTTGACGGGTTGCGGTCACCGTAACAGTGGCCGCTTGATCGCGTGACGTTTGAGCCGCCTCGCCTTGATTTGTTTGGGCCTGCGTTGATTGAGCATGGGCAAGGCATGGGACCATCGCAAGCACAGCGGCTGCAATAGGAGATTTTTTGAACATTTTCGATCCAATACAACAAAGTTTGAGGGTTTTCGGTTCGCATCCATATTGATACGAATATCATAACAATCAGGAAAACATTCAAACCAGTGTTGGTGGACCTCTGGAGGGTAGCGGGGGCTGCGCAAGCGCGATTAGAAAGGCCTCTCGCTGCGGCTCAAGCGCGTGAGCAAGCGGCGAGGGTGGATCAAATCGCGGCTGAATCGGAAGATCGGGTGTAAAAAACCCGGAACACAAGGGGCAATCGCCGGATGAAAGCTTCGCATCCGTGCCTTCACCCTGATCGTTGACCACAAGCAGGCGACTGCCGTGTTCAGGTGAACATACGCTGTCCAAGGAAGTCGGATTGAGCAACGGTGAAGCCATTGAGAGCACCGTGAACAGCGCAAACCAGAGGGCAACGAGGCATCGCAAGCGCTTCACCGGGGTTCCTTGACCAAGCAATCAAGCTTTTTCATCGAGCGGAGATTAGCAGGTCTTGAGAAGATGTTTCAAGCCATGCTTCAACCAAGCGGATGAGACTCGCGATAAAGCCTGCCCGCTAGAAGAAGGCCATCGTCCTCACTTCAATACTTTCTCGCTTGGGGGCATCGGCCGGCGTATCAGGGTCTTCAAAGGCAGAGTGCCCCATGAAACGACAACGACCGTCTAGCTCCGAATCGAAGGTCTTCAAAAGCAATGCGTGATGCTTTTCCATTTGCGGGAAATACATCCACCGGTGTGCAGGCGAGTAGCGCATGACATAAATCTCGCCGGTACGATCGCGATACTTCAAAGCCATGCGGATCAAATCATCGCGCTGGTGTGTCTGTGCATCGATCATCGCAAGTGGCAGCTCATGCACGGTGCGGCATAGGGGCTTCCAAACATTAAAAAACGCCACGCGTCGACCGAGCAATTCGTCAGCATCATCGGGCACGATATCCCTGACACGTTGCGGGCCACTCTGTACGGTGTAATCGCTGTGAACCAACAACACGGCAGGTCGTTGAACGCTTGTCTGCTGCTTGAATTCAGTGGAGGGCTTGGAAAAGACCATCTGTTCGGGGGGTTGGCGACGCCGAATCGTGTGATCAAAGACCTCCACCCGCTTTGCGCCGGTGTGCTGCTTCACAAAATCGACAACCTCCGGATAAAAACCGCTCTTGATGGACCCGTCGTCAGCAAAATCCTGAAACGCTGACTGAAAGTCTTGAAGCTCAAAACCCTCCCGATCGACAGACAAAGCCCGACGTGCAGGCCAGGCATCCCAGATTTGAACCGGCCTAGGATCGGTTCCGGCGGGGTTTAGCTCATCACCGGGATCGGGTTCGTAGAAGTAGTAGGCCGCTGGTCTGCCGTTATCGACGGTGTAATTCATCGTGGCCTGGACGGCCCTATTCAGTGTCTTCAATGCCATCCTCGTTCAAACTTCATTCATAAAGGGGACTGGCCCGCCTGTTGGCAGCGCCAGTCTCAGCGCTTTAGAATCCTCAGGCCGGCTTCGTGACGGTAAAGCCTTCGTAGACCATGGTTGCCTTCCAGCACGGCAGCGACGCCACATCTTCAGTCATCCATCGCAGCAGATGAGGATGCTCCTCCAAGGGCAATTGCTGCCAAGCATGCAAATGAATTGGCGAAGCCAAGGCAATATCAGCAATGCTGGGGTGTTCTCCGGCAATCCATCGAGACTGCTCCAGGCGCGCATCGAGAATACCTGCAAGTTTGTGGAACTGGGGGCGTTGTGCCTCAAGCACCGCTGGATCCGCTGCACCGCCAAGCAATGGCTTCACGCAGTTTTCAACGAGATAAACATAGGTACTTGGAAACCAGCTTGACGACTCCCACAAGAGCCATCGGTTGATATCGGCGCGAGTCTTCAAGTCGGTCGGGTAGGCCTCATGGTTACCCACTTTGTCGGCCGCGTATTGCAGGATCGCATTGGATTCCCAAAGCACCAAATCGCCATCCACCATCGCGGGGATCGAAGCATTAGGGTTGATCGCCAGATAAGCTGCGCTTTTTTGCTCCCCTTTGAAGTAGTCCACATGCTCCAGTTCAAAGGGGGCGCCAATCAGATCAAGGCCTGCAAGTACTTTGCGGCAATTCACCGTGATGGGGTCTGCGTAAATTTTCATATCGTCTCCTCGTGATGTCGATGCCTGTTGAAAGTTTTCTGTTTTGTTTTTTCAAGCTTATCGGTTTACCGAAAATCAACAAACCGCTTAAATGCAAATGAATTGTTCGCTCATTGGAAACAATCGTGATTAGTACCGAGATACTGTTAAGTTTTGTGAAAGTGGCCGAAACACTGAGCGTCGGGCGAACTGCGCTCGCTTTAAATGTGGCCAAAAGCGTGGTGAGCAAGCGGATCGCGCAGCTTGAAGGTCACCTCGGTGTGACCTTGTTTAGTCGAAGCACAAGACGGATCGCTCTAACTTCTGCAGGCGAACTCTATCTTGAACATGCCAAGCGTGCCCTTGCCGAGTTAAGCGCTGCTGAAGCATTGATTCTTGCCAGTCGCTCAGAGATCAAGGGCCGCATCCGCATTACGGCCCCGGTCTCTTGGGGGCAAAGGGTCTTATGCAGGCTCTTGCCCGAATTCTTACGCATGCATCCTGGTATTGAAATCGAGCTCGCACTCGCTGATCGCATCGTCGATGTGGCCTTTGAGCGATTCGATCTTGCCTTGCGATGGAGCGCATCGTTGCCGCGACAGGATTTGGTCAGTTCGCCGATCGCCAGGATCAATTGGCAACTGACCGCATCGCCTAGCTACCTTGCCGTTCATGATGAACCGAAGTCACCTGATGATCTGCATCAACACAGCAGTCTGTTCTATTGGCGAGAGCCTGCCGACCAATGGTGGCTGATGTCAGCCGGGCAAGAGCAAAAGCGCATACCGGTAAAAAGTCGTTACCATGTCGATAACCCCGAGGCGGTGCTTGAAGCCTGCCTACAAGGGCTTGGCATTGCCCAGCTGCCTGATTATCTTTGTGCCCAAGCCATTCATGAAGGACAACTCCGCGCGGTTTTACCGGGTTGGATTCAACAAACGCGGTTCGGTAACTTGATCACAGCCCTGGCACCACCTGAGCGCATGCGAAGTCTTCGCAATCGATTATTAATCGATTTTTTATTGCAGTCCTGTCACGCCAACCATCCCTGACTTTCAAAAAAATCATTCAGGAATCCTGCCTCATGAAAAAAACAGTTGCCATCTATGAAAATGCTTTGGATCACATCAAAGGACGCGTTGACGCCGATCAACTCAAGATTCAATGGATTCCCTACACCAAAGAGGGCATGTATCTTGTCGACGGCAAGCGCTTGAATCCGCAAGATGTAAGGGTTGACTATCTCTGGCTGAGTCCTCTTGTCAGCATCGAAAAGTTTCTTCCAGAGGCCTTTGAAATGGCCCTACAAACCGCGTCAATCAAGGTCCTCCAAACCTTTAACGCGGGACTTGACCATCCTTTCTACAAGAAAATCGCTGCCCTTGGGACGATGATTTGTAACAGCAGCGCCCAAGGTGTGGCGATTGCAGAGTATGTTTTCGCCCAGGTTTTCTATAGGTTCCATCCGATCGCGTTGCAGCGCCAACAGCAAGCCGATCGCCTTTGGAGGAACACGCCGTTTCGTGAACTATCTCAGAGCACCTGGTTAATCATCGGCTTTGGACCGATCGGGCAGGCGATTGCAAGGCGCGCCAAGGCCTTCGGGGCCAAAACACTGGTGGTGCGCCGCAGGCCTCAAACCGCAGAACATGTCGATCATTGCGCAAGCACAAGCGAACTGCTCGAACTGCTTCCGCAGGCGGATATCATTGTTTTGGCCTGTGCACTAAATGAGCGTACAAGGCAGCTGGCTAATCGTCAGTTCTATACCCGCACCAAGCCTGATGCGCTTTTGATCAATGTTGCCCGCGGCGCTGTGATTGACCATCAGGCGCTCCTTGAGGCACTTGACCAGGAAAAACTTGGACATGCTGTCTTGGATGTTTTTGACACCGAGCCGCTTCCGCCAACAGATCGGTACTGGTCGCACCCCAAAGTTTCCTTGACCTCACACACTTCTTTTGCTGGTAGCGGCACCATGGCTCGATGGAACGATTTATTCTTAGCAAATATCGAGCGCTTCGCCAAGGGCGAAAGGCTTGAGAATCTCGTGGATCCTGCGAGCCTGCTCGACTAGAGGTACCCTATGACACAAAGCATCATCAGCGTCTTAAGCTTATGTTTTTGCTGCTTATTGATCGCCGCTTGCGGCGGATCGTCAGGAAATCAAGCCGCAAGCAGCGCATTAACCGCTAACCCGGGTGATCCATCGGCAGGCAGCGTGTCGAACGCTAACCCGGGCGATCTATCGGCACTTAGCACAGCCAAGCCAGGCGAACTCTTAGCCTTCACCAAGGATTTAATTCGGCTGCGTGCCAGCCTCAGGACGACGGGTAATCTTGCGCCAACAGCCGATATCGCTATGCCAATCATATCGATTGGCAGCCCTGGATCGGGTACGCCAGCCCCAGCGATTGACAACCCCGGATCCTTGGTCGCCGCAACCACCGCGGCAGCAATGAGCGATGCAAGCCTGCGCTCGGGAACCACCAATCAGGAGTCCGGCGTCGATGAAGACGATTTGTTGAAGATTGACGGCAACAAAATCTACGCCTTGCAGCGGGCTGAGTGGGGGTCTGGCGTTTTGGGCGCTGATCGATTGCATGTTTATCAACGAAGCAATGACGGGTCTTTATCGAAACCCGAGATTGTCGATTTACCCCGTGATGCGGGCGACTATGGCGCGCTGCGTGGCATGCTAAGCCTTGAGGGCTCAGGACGGCTTGCCATTATTGGCGAATCGAATCACTGGGTTCCTATTGTTGACTGGCTTGCTATCGTTGACTGCCTGCCAAACAGCCTTTGCGCCCGTCCGGCCCTCAGTTCGGCGTTTTTAGCAAGCGAGCCAAAGACGAGCTTGCAATGGGTTGATGTTTCGTCAAACAGCACCCAAATCAAGGAACGCTTGGTGATAGATGGTCAGCTTGTCGGCGCACGTCAAATCGAAGATCATCTTTATCTCACGATTAGGCATCGACCGAGGATTGTTGCTGATCAGCTTCCCCGCGATACCAGCGCTGCCGCACGCGAGGCGGCGATTGCAGCACTAAAGCTCAGCGAGCTATTGCCAAATATTCGTACTGCTGATGGCCAGATCCGCCCGCTGGTGAGCGAATCGGACTGTTATCTTCAGACCGCAAATCGTGCTCCCGATATCCAAGTGACAGTGATCGTTGCCTGGCGTATCAGCGACCCTCCCGAGCGATGGTCGAGTCGATGTTTTTTTGGTGGCACCCAGGCCATTTATATGTCTCAACAAAATCTTTATCTCGCCACTTCAAGAAGCGAGACGAGCTGGGTCGCTGGGTCGATCCAATTCAACGACCAAATGCGTACTGATATTCATCAATTCGCGGTCAAATCAGGATCTATTCGTTATATCGGTACAGGCGATATTCCGGGACACCTCGGCTGGGACCCTCAAAGAGCAGCCTACCGCATGAGTGAGTACCAGGGCGACTTGCGTGTTGTAAGTTTTACAGGCGCTCAGGGATGGCTTGCGCTTTCCGATGCTGCAAATAAGTCCAAACCGGCGTCGCCTGCTACGCTCAGCGTACTCCGACCTGTGCCCGGCGAAGGAAAACTTCAGCGGATTGCAAGCCTTCCCAACGCCAAGTACCCGTCGCCTCTTGGACTTCCCGGCGAGCAGCTTTACGGCGTGCGCTTTGAAGCCAATCGTGCCTACCTTGTTACTTTTCGGCAAACCGATCCGCTTTATCTGGTCGACCTCTCAGAGCCGCTAGATCCCCGCATGATCGGCGAACTGAAAATGCCCGGTTACGCCGATTATTTGTTCCCACTGCCTAAAGACTTGCTGCTGGGGGTTGGTAAAGATGCGACCGACACGGGGCAATTGCTTGGCGTGAGGGTTGCCTTGATGGATATCAAGACGCCATCCTCCCCCAAGGAGGTGCAAGTGCTTAACTTCGGTGACCGAGGAAGTCGTTCGGGGCTCGATTACTCCAGCCACGGCATCAACCTGCTTCAGTTGGGTGACCGCATCAGGCTTGCACTTCCTTTAAGCCTCGTCGATGAAAAAAAACGAAAGCAACAACGGGGACTGCAAACCATTGAGCTTGATCTGGACAAGCCCCTGCTAAAGACATCTCAGTTCATCAGTCGCGAAAGCGCCACCCATTCGATCGATATAAGTTCCGATCGAAGTGTGCAGATCGGAGACTTCGTCTACTACTGGTCGCAAGGCCAGCTAAGCGCCCACCGCTGGTGAGCAGGTTTCACGGCGACCTGAGACCCGGTCAAAGTGGCGAATCGCCCAAGGCAATACCCTCCCGACGCGGATCTGCCCCGCCGACATAAACCGGCGATGCACGGCCCGGGATGATGGTCTTTACGATCGTCGAAACACCGCTTGACTGAGCCGCAAAAGATACGGTGTGGCCCAATGCACGCAAACCATTGAGTAGCGGGTCATTCAAGCCATTCGCGCTGCTGTCGATATAGGGGTGTTCACCCCCGACACCAGTCGTTGGACTGTTTGCCGCGCCGAAATTAACCATTGCGCTGGCCTGCTGTGCATCAAGTTTCCAGTCAATCACGCCAATCAAGGTTTTGGTGACGAATTGGATAATGCTTGCCCCACCGGGTGAGCCCGTTGCCATCAGAAAGTCACCCATCGACCCATCGGCCGCCTTGGAAAACACAATGGTTGGCGCCATTGAACTTCGCGGACGTTTGTTGGGTCCAATCTTGTTGGCAATCATTGCGCCAGAGGCGTCCACTGGATCAAATGAAAAATCGGTCAACTGGTTGTTGAGCAAGAAGCCTCTTGTGAAGTGGAACGATCCCATGCCACTTTCGATGGTTGTTGTCATTGAAACCACATTACCCGCACGATCTACGATCGTCACATGACTTGTACCGTTCCCTTCTTGAGAACTACTTCCCATGGGTTTTGCAGTGAATGTTCCCGCTGTGGCAGTTCCCATGGACTTGGTGAGCGAGATAAGGCTCGCTCTCGTCTTGAGGTAGGCCTTATCAACAAGACTTGAGACACCATTGGCTGGCAGCGGAAAAAAATCGGTATCTGCGAGGTACTGGTTGCGATCAGCGTAGGCGAGTCGCTGGGCCTCGCTGATTAAATGGACTGCAGCAACCGAGGGCTTTGCACCTTCGTCACCGATCTGGGTTGGCTTCTGCGCGGACAGGTCAAACTGCTCAAGAATGCCTAACGCCTGGGCAACGGCAACGCCACCCGAAGACGGCGGGCCCATGCCACAGACCCAGGTGTTACGGTAAGTCGTACAGACTGGTTCCCTTCGAATCGCTTTATAGTTGGCGAGATCTTGCAGGCTGGTCAAGCCTGGCGTGATCTCGACAGGACTTGCCGGTCCACCCGTGCTTGCCGCAATCTTGTCAACAATCGATTTTGCAATTGGACCGGTATAGAAAGCATCAGCACCGCCGCTGGCAATCGTCTTCAGTGTTGCCGCATAGTCCGGGTTCTTGATCGTTGTACCCAGCGCTTTGGGAGAAAGGTCGGCATTCAAGAAATATCCAACCGCATCGGGGTCTCTGAGCAAATCCGCGCGAGCCCCGGCAATCGCCGCAGCCATGCGGCCACTGATTGGAAATCCTTCGCTCGCAAGCTGAATCGCCGGATTAAACAACTCGCCCCAAGACCGTTTACCATAGTCCTTGTGCGCCAACTCCAACATCCGAACCGCGCCCGGCGTACCGATGGAGCGTCCGCTGGCACGCGTGCTGTTGAAGGCGTTGGACAGCTTGGGCAAGGGATTGCTTTTGTCGGTTGCACTGATGTAACGAAGATAGTCTTCGGTCGCTGCCGAAGGCGCAGTCTCCCGCCCGTCATAGGACTGAACCTTCTTGCTTGCCGCATCATAGTGCAGCATAAATGCGCCACCGCCCAGCCCGGAGGACTGAGGTTCGACCAAACCGAGCACCATTTGGATGGCAACAGCCGCATCCATGGCGCTGCCACCGTCGCGCAAGACCTCGCATCCCGCCTTAGTTGCAAGCGGATTGGCTGTAACAGCCATATAACTCAGCCCTGTGACTGGTTTTTTGCCCAGTTTGTAGCCGGACTGTGGTTCGGGGATTGCGGGGTCACCGGCAAGTCCGGAACCAACGACAACCGAGCCCGTCGACACAGCTTGCTGGCAGGCAAGGAAATCGTCATTGCTGCTGCAGCCAGAAACAACCGCACCCAAAAAGATAGCGAAACCAATTCGCTTCGCGCCAGCCAACGTGGTGATTTGGATTTTCTTGAGCATCTTGTCCCTCTGCTTTCTCGCGTTTTTCTTGACCCGAACTTCTTGTAATTAATTCGACACATTGTATTGGTGACGAGACCGACTGTATCGCCTTTTTCTTGAATCAGGCAAACTCGCGCAATCAATGGGACAAGTTGGGCAGCAAACAGGGAGCGGATCACGAGATGGCGGGCATTGAGTTTTTGCGCACGGCAGATCGCTGTTTCACAGCGCTGCCGAACTATCCATGGGCGGGCCGCTATATCGATGGGCTCGCATCGCTTCAGGGTTTGCGCATGCATATCCTGGATGAAGGACCGCCCGATGCTGAGGTGACCTGGTTGTGTCTTCACGGGAACCCCACATGGAGCTATCTCTACAGGCACATGATGCCTGTCTTTCTTGCCGCAGGACACCGTGTTGTTGCCCCCGACATGCCAGGCTTTGGGAAAAGCGATAAACCGGTTGATATCGCACAACATCGCTTTTCTTGGCATCGATCGATATTGTTGGAATTGATTGAGGCGATGGACCTCAAAGCGATTAATCTGGTTGTTCAAGACTGGGGCGGCTTACTGGGACTCACCCTACCCATGGAAAATCGAGCGCGCTATCGCGGCCTACTGGTGATGAACACCTACCTCGCCACCGCAAGCGAGCCGCTACCCGAGGGCTTTTTGAAGTGGCGAGCGATGTGCGCATCAAAACCTGATTTTTCAATTGGACGACTTCTTGCGCGAGGCAACCCTCACTTAACGGCGCAAGAAGCCGCAGCCTACGACGCACCCTACCCTGAGCCTGCCTATCGCGCTGCAACCCGCGCCTTTCCGGAGATCGTCCCGGCATCCGAAAACGACGACGGTGTCCTTGTTTCCCGTGCTGCCGCTCGGTTTTGGCAAGACGCTTGGCAAGGCCGTTCCATGATGGCTGTCGGGATGCTTGACCCGGTTTTTTCACCGGCGAGCATGGAAGCATTGCGCCAAACCATCAAACACTGCCCTCCGCCAATGATGCTTGATGAGGCAGGACATTTTGTGCAAGAGCATGGCGCAATCATTGCCGATGCAGCAATAACCCGGCTCTAAATTAGTCATCATTAGCACATCGGTATCGAAATTTTTAATCGCTTGGCAGCCCGTTTTGATCGAGCAGCATGCTTGTCGATGCACCTGCCGATGAAAAGCCCGGAGCACTGAATGAAAACCAGCTACAACATAGCCGTCTTACCAGGTGATGGCATCGGCGTTGAAGTCATGGCTGTCTGCTTAAAACTTCTTGAACATTTACAAAAACAATCGAATGAGTTTCAGCTCAAGCTGAAGCAATACCCCGCCGGTGCGGCTCATTATCGGGATGTCGGCGATGCCCTGCCTCAAGGCACCTGGGAGGCATGTCGCGACGCTGACGCTATCCTTTTTGGTGCGATGGGCTTGCCCGAAGTGCGTTATCCAGACGGAACCGAGATTGGTCCACAGCTTACGCTGCGTCAACATTTAGATCTATTTGCAGGTGTGCGACCGATCCGAG
>Ga0214921_10001592_pt1 | contig 38255 bp, 23 predicted proteins | sample LL1505_MetaG_FD_177992 | JGI IMG/M metagenome (GOLD analysis project Ga0214921, IMG submission 177992) | Freshwater microbial communities from Lake Lanier, Atlanta, Georgia, United States - LL-1505 | ecosystem: Environmental > Aquatic > Freshwater > Lake | place: USA: Georgia | collected...
TTGAACGAGACAACGTGTAACTGGTCGCGCCACCGACTGCGGTCCATGACAAGGCGATCGACGCCGATCCGTTTGACGCCGTGAAGTTCGATGGCGTCGCGGGCAACTGGTACGTGGTTGTGCCAGAGATCGCGCTGCTGACGGCTGTGTTGCCAGTCTGGTCCTTGACCTTGAGCCAGAACCAGTAAGGCGTTCCGGGCGTGAGGCCCGATATGATCGCCTGGGCAACGTTGCTTCCGGTCCAGTTCATGCCAACGACCCTTGATGCGTCAAGGGTCGCACTGGATGTCGAGTACTGGACAAGATACTGCAAATTCGTGGCGGTGGTGACGTTGTCGGACGAGGCTCCGGTCGTCGGAGATACTGGCCATGTCACCGTCATCGTCGTCTGGGTTGTAGCTCCGGTGTTCACGGCGAACGGCGACGGAGCTGTCGGCGCCGTGTTGTCCGTCACAGCTGTCACGGTGGCGCTGGACGATCCCGGGTTGCCTGCCGCGTCGGTCGCCGTGGCTGTGAAAGTATGTGTCGCCTGCGAGATGTTGGCAGGCGGTGTATACGACCACGCGCCCGTCCCGTTGGCGGTGACGGTCGCGAAGACGGCGCCGCCGTCAAGGATGTTCACGGTGGCGCTGGCCTCTGCGGTACCGGCAATCACCGGCATCAAGTTGGTCGTGTAAATCGTGCTGCCGACACCAGAGTTGCCATCGACGGAAGTGATCACGGGCGCGGCGGGCGGCGTCTTGTCGACTGTGAAGGTCGTACTTGGGCCGGCGCCGGTCGTATCGGCAAGGCCCGCGATGTTGGCGGAGGTGCCGGCGGCGATGGTGATACCGACCGTTCCCTCACCCGTCAGCGATGGCGTGATGGTCACTGTGCGCGATGCCGAGCCTGTGCCGCTCACGGTCACTGTCGGGACGCCAGCGGTGCCGGTCCGGTTGACCGTGATGTTGCCGGTGGCCAACGTGATGTTGGACGCATTGGTGTAGGATACAGTGTAGGTCACGGCGGCCGAGTTGGTAACGGACGGGCTCGGCGCGCTGATCGTCAATGTCGGCCTGGTCGCCGCCCAGGTGAATGACTGCGTGACGGTTGACGCGTTGCCAAGGGCGTCTGTAGCGACGAGTTGAACGACGTAGCTGCCGTCAGAGTTGGCGGAGATCGAGGTTGTCAGGGCGTTCGCCGGCGAGAACGACACCGTGCCGGGACCGGATACTTTGCTCCACGCGTAAGTCAGGCCGCCGACACCGGTGACCTGCGGGCTCGCGACAAGATCCGGGTCGGACGCGGTCGCGGTGACGCTGGTCGCGAGACCGATCGCGCCGATGGCCGGAATGGAAGATGTCGGGGCGCTGTTGTCGACTTTGAAGGTCGCGCTCGGGCCGGCGGCCGGGGCCTGGATTCCGGCGTTGTTGGCGGCAGTGCCCGAGGCGAGGCTGATGCTGACCTGGCCGTTGCCGGTGATGCTGCCCAGCGTCACGCGATACACGTTGGGAGAAGTCAGGAGGGCGACGGTCTTGGTGCCGATGACGGCCGTGCCGGTGATGTTGGTCGTCACGTCAGAGGCGCTCAGGGTGTATGTCGAGGCGCCCGTGTAAGTGATGTCGTAAGTGATGCTTCCCGTTGTCGTGGACGTCGCCGACGGGCTGCCGATCACGATCGATGGCGGCGTGGCGTTCCACGTCAAGACCATGTCCGATGTCGCCACGTTGCCGGAATTGTCGGTAGCGGTCAGGCGCAAGGTGTAGTCGCCGTTGGCGCTGGCAGTTATGCTGGTTGACGCGGAGTTCTGGGATCCCCAGGTGATGGTTCCCGGACCAGAGACCATGCTCCACGCGGTCGAGGCAAGGCCGCTGCCGCCGTCGGACGCGGAGCCATTGAGGGTGATCTGGACACCGGCGGAACGATTTCCACCAGAGCTCACCGTCGGAAGGGTGTTGTCCACGAGGAATGTCGCGCTGGGGCCGGCCGCCGCCGCGTAAACGCCGTTGTTGAATGCCGTGTTGGCGGCGATCGAGAATCCGACGGTGCCGTTGCCGGAGAGTCCCGAGATGGTCACCGTGTAGGAACTGCCAGATCCCGAGACTGTGGCGGTCCCCGTGGCCGTGCCGATCGTATTTAATGTAATGTTCCCGGCGCCCAGGGTGGATGTCTGGGCATTGGTGTAAGTAACTGAATACGTTGTCGAATCGCCAGTCTTGGCGTAGACGCGCGACGGCGCGCCGATCGTCGCGACGGGCGGCAGCGGATACCAGTTCAGCAAGTAGTCCTGGGCGAGGGCGAGGCTCACGGCGTTGGTTGCGGTCAGGCGCAAACGGTACGTTCCGGCCGCGCTGGCGGAGGCGGTCGTGGTCGCGGACGACGGCGTCCCGAACGAGATCGTCCCCATCGACGTGCTCAGGTTTGACCAACCGACTGTAAACGAGGTCTCGGGATCCGTGACGGTGGTTCCGATGGTGACCGGGGCCACGGCATTGACATTGATCGCCGTCAGCCGGGCGGACTGACCAAGGTTGACGGCCGCGAGGCTGGACATGGCGGCAACGGTGGACGTGCTGTCAATGCCGAGTTGTCCGTTTGCGTTGGCTCCCCAGCACTTGACGGAAAGGTCATCGAGCATCGCGCAAGACGTGCTCCAGCCCGCGGTGATGTGAACTGCCTTGCGGCCCGTGCCGAGGATCACGGTAGAAGATGGAGAAGTCACGCTGGTCGACGCGGTGTCCATGCCGAGGATGTTGATGTTGGAGTTCCATCCCCAACACATCGCCGCGCCACCGTCGCGGATCACGCAGGTGTGGCCAACGCCGGAGGACACTTGCACGGCCGTACGTCCTGATCCGATATTCACCGCGCCCAGAGAGGCCATCGAACCCGCGGTGTTGCCGCGATTCGTCGTGTCGCCGTATCCCAGTTGCCCGGATGAGTTGGCGCCCCAGCACAGCAACTGACCGGACGTCGTGATGCCGCATGTGTGCGTGTACCCGGCACTGATATCGGTGAAGGTGCTGGTCGACGCGGTGACCGCGGAGAGCGCGGCCATAGACCCGGACGTCGCGCCGCGATTCGTGGTGTCGTTGTAACCGAGTTGGCCGTTGTCATTGAGGCCCCAGCACTTGACAGTGCTGTTGTCGAGCAGCGCGCAAGTGTGCCTGTCACCGGCCGTTACCTTGACTGCCTTGCGACCGGTGCCCAGGTTCACCGTGCCGAGGCCAGCCATGCTGCCTGCCGAGGTTCCGACGTAAGTCGTGTTGTCATAGCCGAGCTGCCCGACATCATTCATACCCCAGCACTTGAGCGTCCCGTTGTCGAGGACGGCACAAGTGTGCGCCTTGCCGGCGGCAATCTGGATCGCCGTGCGGCCGGAACCGAGGTTCACGGCCGACGTGCTGGCCAACGTGGTCGATGTGGTGCTGCTGTCGATACCAAGTTGTCCTGACGAGTTCAAGCCCCAGCACTTGACGGAACCGTCACCAAGGATCGCGCAAGTATGGAAATCTCCTGTGGCCACTTGCGCCGCCACGGCGCCGGTGCCGAGGTTCAATGCCGCCAGTGACGCCATCGAACCAGACGTATTGCCGCGGGTGGTCGTGTCGGAGTAACCAAGTTGCGAGTATTCATTCCGTCCCCAACACTTCAGCGACCCGTCTTGAAGGATCGCGCAGCTGTGGCCCTGGTTCTTGGCGGCCAGCATCGGCGTGTAGTTGGCCTGCGAGACGGCGGCGAACACCGGAGTCGAGTTGTCGACGACAACGGTCGAACTTGGGGTGCTGCCACTGTCCGTCCAACCGCCGAGGTTGGATGCGGAGCCGGCGACGATGGTGATGCCGAGCGAGCCACTGCCAGTGAGCGACGACAGTTGGACCGTACACGATGATGTAACGCACGGATTCGACGGCAGGATCGAGACCGTGGCGTTCGCGGTGCCGGTCTTGTTGAGGGTGACTTTGGCCGCCGTCAGGTTGACGGTCGTCGCGCCCGCGTAAGTCACTGGGAACGAGATGCTCGCCGTCGAGACAGGGCCCGTCGGAGTTGGAGTCCCGACGCTGACCTGGGTTTGCGTTACGCTCCAGACGAACTGGGAGGTGGCTGTCCCGACGTTGCCCGCCGCGTCCGTGACGGCGAGTTGGATTGTGTAGGTGTCATCGGCGGAACCTGAGATGGTAGTCGTGGCCGAAGTGCTGGACCCGAACGTCAGCGTCCCGGATCCCGCGGTCTTGGTCCATGAGTACGACGCGATTCCCGAACCGGCCACGAGCGGCGAGGCCGACAGGTTGGGGTCGGAGACGGTCGATGATGCCGTGAACTGGGCGTTGAACGGACCCGAGGCCCCGGTGATGGCCACGGTCGGCGGCGTGTTGTCGACTTTGAACGAGGTGCCGGGACCGTTGCCGGCTGACGGCACGCTGGCAATGTTGGTACATGCGGCGGCCAGGACGTTCAGCGCCTGGGTGCCGTCACCCGCGAAACTGGTCAGGGTGACGGTGCGGGAACTGCCGCTGCCCGTGATGCTTCGCGTTGAACTCGCCGTTCCGACAGTGGTCAGGGACGTATAGGTGCTGGCGAGGTTCATGTTCGACTGGACGCTGTTACAACCCGTCAACGTCAGGCCATAGGTCAATGAAGCGCCCGTTTTGACCTGGGCGACCGATGGGCCAGACGAGATCACGACCGTCGGGGGCGTCGCGGCCCACGTCAGGATCGTCGTTTTCTCGGTGTAGTTTCCGGCATTGTCCGTGATCCGCAATTTCAGCGTGTAGTCACCGTCAAGAGACGCCGTGACATTGGCCGTGGCCGATGACGATGTGCCGTTGAAATTCAGGGTCCCGCCAGAGGTCGTCGTGTAGGACCACGCGTAGGTGGCGACACCGGAACCCGAGTCGACGACCGACGTCGGGGCGATCGCGACCTGGGTCGCGGCGACAAAACTCGACGCGAGGTTGAACGTCGGACTGAGCGTATCGACCAGGGTCGTGGCGGACGTCGCGGCGTCGGAGGTCAGGCCGACGTTGGTGGTTGCCGTGCTGGCCGGGATCGTGAATCCGAGTGTGCCGTTGCCGTTGGGAGACGACAGGGTCACGGTGTAGTTGCCGTTGGAACCCGTCACGGCTTTTGTCGCCGCCACACCGGCAGCCACGTTCAGGGTGATGTTGGATAGCAAAGTCGCCGCGGAATCAACACTCACGAAGTTTCCGTACATCACGGTCCAGCTGACTGAGGTGCCATTGGTATAGACGATCGATGGGCTGCCGATGGAGACGGTCGGCTTGGCGGCGTTCCAGACAACGGTGATGTCCTTGGTGGACGTGTTGCCCACGCGGTCCTTCACGGTCAGCCGCAATCCGTAGGTGTCTGCAATGGTCGCGCTGACGGTCGGCGCAACAGTATTCCAGCCCGATCCGCCACCGCTCGCCGTCAGGTTGATGGCGCCCGCCGTCCCACTGGTCTGAGTCCACGCGACAGCCAGCGGATCTGATGTGTTCACGCCAGCACCAGTATCCGAGATCGCCGTGTCGAGGGCGGTCGCCACCGCGAGGGCCCAGGACGAGGTCCCGGTGATCGTCGGGACCGTGTTATCAACGAGGATGCTGGCGCTGTCCGTCTGCGCGTTGCCGAGGCCGGCACTGGTCATCGCGGCGCTGGCCTTGGCGCGCAGGACAATCGTACCGTCACCGGTAATGCTGGATATGGTCCCCGTGTAGGCTCCGGCCGTTCCCGCGATCGTCAAGGTACCGTTGGCCGTGCCCGTCTTGATCAGGTCATAGTTGGTCGGAACGGTGGTGTAGAAGATTTCGCCGCCCGAGATCGAATACGCGACCGTGACGTTCGTGTTTCTTGTCTGCGTCGCGGAAGGTCCCTGGAACGTGACGCTTGGTACCGTCGTGTTGTTTACAAAGTCCATCACTTTGGTGCAGAGCGATGGCGTGCCGTCGGTCGCGGTGGTCACGTAGTAAATGCCGGTGGTCGCGTTGGCCGTGACCGCGACCGTCGCGCCCGTGGTCGCGATGGCCGTGTTGGATATGTTCGACGCAAGGGCCGCTGTGCCGCACGCGCTGTCCGAATAGAAACTGACGGTGCCGCTCATGTTCATCGAACCGCGAAGGGTGGTCGACAAAAGATAAGTCGGCGACGCCGGAGTCGCGGTCACGCTGCTCAGGACCGGGGCGGACGGGGTCGCGATGTTCTTGTACTGGAACATCGGGACCATGTTGGTGGGCTGGGCCGCGCCCTGGCTCGCCCACGAGTTGGCCGACACGAACGTCGACTTCATGCGGCCGCACAACAGGTAACTGACATTGACTCCGGGGCTCAACAACTGCGGGCTGTTCTGGCTGCGGGTGAAGTCGACATACGAGTTCGTCGTGGTCGATGTGAGGTCGATCGTCGCGACGACCTTGTTGCTGCCGGAGGCGCCGCAGTAGGTCGGGATCGCTGAATCGGTGGCGTTCTGTGGCGCCTCGACCACTTGCAACTGGTCGAATGTGCTGGATACCGCGGGTGGCACCCAGGCGCGGAACGCGAGGCGCAGACTGCCCGGGACCGCGAGGACGCGCAACATGTCCGGACGCAGGTCGGACTGGACCATCATGCCGTCCAGGACCACCGCGCTGCTCTTGTAGCCACAAAGCCACAAGTCCCACGGGAAGTTCCATGATCCACTGACGGTCGTGAGTTGCGAGGTCATGCCGGCACCGGAAACATTGAAGGTCGCGACGAGGCGATCGGTGGTCGTCGAGCAAGACGGCATCGCGCGCGGTGACGAACTCGACGGCCGCGCGTAGATCTTGACCTGGTCCACTTTGGTGGACGCGGTCTTCGTGAAAGAGATCGAAGTCTTGATGACCGGGCTCGCGGTGTTGCCGGCGGTGTCATCCACGGTGGCATTGAAGTAGGAAACCGGGAAACTTGTCGTGCGCAAGTACGGCAGCGCGTCGTCAAAGTCCCAGGTATTCGTAAAATCCCAGCCGCGATCGATATACGTCTGTTTGGTCATCGCCTGCGTCAGGGTCGCGGACAATGCCTCGGTATCAGAGAGCGGCGTGCGTGGAATGTTCGCGTAGGGCGAGGCACAGTTGTAAACAAGCGTGCTGCCTGATGAACCAAACGGGTTCTCAATCGCGTGCATGACCGGGTGATTGAGGCCGGCAAAGACGCTGGCCGAGACTTGACGGAGAGGATAGCTGTTGTAACTCGTGCCACCGCCGGCCGACTGCGTCAAACAACTGACCGACGCCAGACCTGGCGCGTTCGTGTCATAGACAGCGCCCTGGTTGTACTTGACGATCGGGACGCCTGAGTATGGGTTGTAAAACAGGGCGCGCGAGACAGCCAACTGCCGCGTGATCTCGGCGGATGCCGGGTTCGTATAATAGGTAATGTCCCCGCTGGGGTACCACGACCCGAACAGGGACGTGTGGGATCCGTCCGTGTTGTTGACCGTCTGTTGTGAGAACCCGCTGCCGATCAGGATGCTGTCCTGACCGGGGGCCAGTCCCGGGGCGCCAGTACCCACACCGGTGACAAAAGCGCTGACTTTGTTGATTTTGGCACGCGAGTAACCCGTCGGGTCCGCGAAGATGCCAGCACTGTTGGAGCTGGTCGTACCGGTCGACGTAAAGACACCGGAAATATCCAGTTTTTCGCCCAATGTCCCCGTGCCACTGACCCTGCGCAGCGCCGAGGCCGAAGACGGGCTGGTGACGACAGCGGAAGTCCGGACGGATGAGAGCGAGGTCGACGAGGAGACCGCGCTGTCGCAAACAATCGCGGCGGCGGGTCCTGTGGAGCTGGTCACGGTGAGGCGATCCAAGGACAGGTTTTTCAAAGTACCCGTGAGGCGACCAAGGAATCCAGTACACGCCGACGTGTAACCCGTGATGTTCGAGGTGCGGCTGATCGTCAGGCCACGGATCGCGAAGCCCGCGCCATCAATGGTGCCACTGAACGCGAGGTTGTTGCCCTGGCTGTCGGCGGCGCCGATCATCTTGTTCGTCCATGTGACAGAGGACATGTCGATGTTCTGCTGCAGCTTGAACGACTTCGAGCACAGCGAGTTCGAGACGACACCGGCGGTTGTGACACCGCACCCATCGGCGATCGAGGTCACTTGCGCCGGGTTACACAGCAGGTAAGGATTCGAGGATGCGTTGTAAGCCACATCCGGGTATCCGAGGATCGCGTCGGCCGGGGCTGTTGAGGTGAAGTTCGAGCAGAAGCTGTTCACCGCATAAGGACTTGACGCCACCGTGGCTGACATCAAATACGAATCGCTGGCCGTGACCTCGCAGGTGATGTTGGCGTTCTGGTCATCAAGGCTGATGGCATACGTGTCCGCGGTCTTGCCCGAAATGACCGAACCACTGCGTTTCCAGACGCGCGTGTAGCTGATCGCGTCGCCGTTGGCGTCACTTGATGTCGCCGCGCAGGTCAGGATGCCGCTGTTGTATGTCAACGTCACGACGGGGTCCGTCGGCGCGACGTTTTTCATCTCGATATTGACCGGCGTGACATAGAAGCTGGAAAGCGCGAGGGCGTTACCGCTGACACTCTGCGCCGTATTGGCAGCAACACCAAAGCGCAGCGTCCCGGCGCCCAGGAGGTTCGAGAAAGTCACCCGGCGGGTCGTCGAATTGATCACGGTGACGGTCGGAGTCCCTGTGGTGATTCCCACCGGCGAACCATATGGGGTGATGTTGGCCGCCGTCAGGGTGATCGTCGCGGCACCATCGTAGACAAGATCCCAATAGACGCTGTCGCGCTGGGCGCGAACAAGGCGCGCTGATGGACCGACGGCCGTGATCGTGACGCCGACGGTCAGCTCGCCCGACGCCTGGTTCGAGTACCGGCCGTTGACTCCGCGGGCATAGAGCCCGTAACGATACCGACCGTATGGAACTTCAAACTGCGCGCCCAGCGTATTCACCGGACCACCGATGGTGGAACCGGTCAGTCCCGGACCAGCGTATCCTATGTAGACCGAGTTGTTGGCCAACACTTGCCCCGTCGTGTAAACACCACCATCGGTCGGGCTCCACAACATGGTCGACGGGTACGCGACGACCAGATAATCCGAAGTCGCGACGGGAGGAGTCGCCCCGTCACCACTGATCCAGAATCCCGTGATCTTCCCCTTGCCACTGTTCGTGGACGGTCCTGCGGCAAAGGACGATACGACGGGTGCGTTCGGCTGTTTGAAGTTACCGAGCGCGATGGATGACGTCGAGGCGCTGGACGTCTCGCCGCAACACGCAAGCCAATTGACCGGGTCCGACAGGTTCTTGGCCGCCTTGCAGGCGCTCAGGCTAGCGTAGGGATAAATGTCACAAAACGTCATGCTGCAAGTGATCGGACCGGTATCCGCCTGGGTCACCGTATACATGTTGATCGACGACGGATTCACGGTGCCAGTGATGCCCGACCACGTGATGTTCTGCAGCAACGGCACATCACCGTCCGGGTCTGTCGTCGTACCCATGCAGGTCAACGAGCTGCCCGGGATCACCGATGAAGAGCTCGACCCGATCGCCACCGTCGGCGCGGCAGGCGGACGGTTGGCGACATACATCGACTTCTGCAAGATTTGCGAGACCTGGCCAGCGCTGTTGATGAGCTGCGCCGTACAGGAAAGAGTCCTGCCACGCATGGACGAGTCGATCTCGAAAATCTTCGTGCGAGTGACCGTATTTCCAGTCAAGCCCCAGCGTACGGTAAGGCCATTGGGGTCGTAACCCTCCGCGGTACAAACGAGTACATCACCCGGATATGCCACCGTCGTGTTAGGCGCGAGGGTGCTCGGGTCCGGAATGAGGTGGTCAAACACGAGGCTCGTCACAACTGGCGGCAACTGTGCCAGTTCGATGTCACGATTGGAACTCACCCACGAGCTCGACTCGGCAGCCACCGGAATGTCACTCGTCGCGCGCGCCTCGCATGCCATCGGCTTGCCGATGTCGGGCTCCGTGATCGTGTAGGTTTCCTGTCCGTTGGCTTCTCGCGTCACGAGGCCGTTGCTCGTATTGAGCCAGCGGATCTCGTAGCGGATCGGGTCGTCATCAGGATCGATCGATCCCGTGGCGCGGCAACGGATTTGCCCGCCGACTCTGAACTGCGTACCGAAAGCGAAATCAATCGCCGTCTCCGGTTGCGACGGGGCACGGTCGCGCACCACAAAAGGTCCGCCGCCGGTCACATGATGCGAGACCAGGGCATCCGCGGCTGAGTCCTCGGCCGCGACAGAGCAGGAGATCGTGTTACCGCGGTCGCCACGGGTGGCCACGTAGGTTTCCGTGACGGAACCATCCGTGCCGGTCACGCGGACCGTTCTTCCTGAAATTCCCGTCCAGAGGAACTTGTACTCAACCCTCGTCCCCTCGGGGTCAACCGAGCCTGACGCGCGGCAAGAAAGCCCCGTGTCCACGAAGACACTCGAGCCCGTGCTGGATGTGAAGGCAACTTCCGGATTCGTCGGCGATGCATGCGCCGCGCTAACTTTAATCGCCTCTGACTCGACCCCGACCAGCGCAGCCTTGAGTTCTGCCGTTCCCGCGACGCGGTAACGGATCTCGCCCGACTTGTTGATTTCCACCAACTGGGGTTCACCGGATGCTTCGCTGAAAGTCACGTACTGCGTGACGTCTTCTTCCGCGCCGTCGGCGTAGGCCGCGTTGACGGCGACCCTGGTGACTGAACGGCCAGTCGACCGCGCGATCACGGAGATCTCGAGGGCCGAGGGAGTCTCCGTCTCGAACCGGGGCCGTGCGACTTGGGGTCCTGACTGACCACCGCTTTGGGTCACTGACGGTCCGGCTTGAATCGCGGCCGGCATGGCAGACTTGGTCACTTTCAGCGCGTCCACGAGACCGCAAGACGCCAGCGCGAAAAACACCAGCCCGCCGCCGATGAGTTTCAGCGCGCTGAAAATCGTCTTGCTGGTTGCCTCGTACCGCACTTCCGCCGGAACCTCCTGAAGTCCCTGCTAAAGACTTCGGAGGTCTTCCCTTGATCTATAGACAACCTTTTTGTGTCAAATTTTTGACTGTGGAAAAATTTGACGGATTCCACCCGGGAACGCGCCAAGGCGGCGAATCGATTCAGTTAATTGAGGGTAGAACCAGTTTAACCGCAAGTCACTGTAATCACTGGATATTTAGCTTCAAAGGCAAAGCAAAGCCCATCCGTTAAGGCAATAATATCGGGGCATTCCATCGACGCGGATAAAACTGTTGGGCGCCGATGATGAAAAACCGGACACAACAGACGCTATTTTGGATCGATGCCTTCAGCGGCCCCGACGGATTCGGACCGATCCAGAAGAGACAGGATTTCATCCTTCGCGACTGGCTTCTGCGAGAAAATCAGAGCCTCCACTTGTTCCAGAAGTTCCAACTCTTTTTTTGCCTCGACCGTTTGAGCGGTCAGTCGCCTGATCTCACGCGGGGTCATCGCGTCAACGCGTTTGCCCACGCGTGAAGAGATCACCTCGCGCAACGCGTGCTCGAGGCTGACGAGCGCGTCATTCAACATGCCAGAGTCAACGAGACGCCGCGTCTGACTGAACAGGGTCGCGCTGGCGCCACGAGAAGTTGTGTTGTCTATTCGAGACAATTCAACCATCGAGATGTCCTCGCCAACCGGCAGATCTGGCTCCGGCCGCGCCTGCCGACGCCCACCGATCATCCACTGATCGCGCCGCCGCCACAGAATCGCCGTTACACCCGCGGCCGCTGCCGCCAGCAACAGCGTGATCAAGCCTGAGGGAAGTTTGCGACGCTCGGCAGGCTCGGCAGGCTCGGAAGGCGCGGCCTGGGGCGCCTGGCTGCCGGGGCGCGGCGCGCCCGACTTGACCTCCACTCCGCCCAGATCAGCCTCCAGTGTCTGGTATTTGCCCGCCGCGGGATCAAAATACGGGACCGTGACCCGCCCGAGTTCCAGCCGCCCCGAGTCGCCCCGCGGAACCACGGCGAACTTGAACTCCCGCCGGGAACGCAGCTCCGTCGAACCATCTGTCGCCGTGACGAACTCTTCTTTGAGCGACGGTTTTTCCGGATAGACCTTGTATCCGGTGTTGTCACTGCCGTTAAAACTACCCGGCAACCGGTCCAACGTGTCGAGTGCCCCTACCCCCTCGACAACCACGCTGACCGTTACGCTGTCACCCGGGGCAATCTCACGACTCGAAGGCTCCGCGCTGATCGAGAACTGCCCGACAAGCCCAGAAAATCCAGCCGGCGCGGCATCCGGCAAATCACGCACCGTCACTTTGACGGGCTTGCCCTGGACATCGACGGTCTCTTCGCGCCCGAATAATTGCCCCAGGCCGCGCGCCCCGCCAAAAAACTGGTTCGAGAAAAAGTCAAAGACGCTGCCGCCCGGCATCTTCTGCGACGGACGCATCACCGTGGCCTGCATGCGGTAAGGCGGCAACGTATGCGTCCCGGCGCGCAGCGGGATCAATGTCTCCTTGAATTCAATGACCTGGTAACGAACCCCGTTGACGATCCTCTGGTACGTCTTGTCGCCCGGGACCGCGATCAACCGGAACTCAGGCGAGCTGTCCCGCTTTGGCGCCGCGGAAGTTATCTGGATCTTGTGAAAGACGCGGATCGTACTGACGAATGCCTCACCGACGTAGGGCGCGCGTCTGCCATCATTCCCCGGGACGTCACGCTCGATGAAAATCTCGTCGCCCTGTCGCGCATCGCCGGGCTCCTGTTGATTCCCACCACCGGGCGCCGCGGGAGCGGCAGGCGCCGATCTACCGCCGCCCGTGACTTGAAACTTCAAGGGCAACGTGGAGATGTCCTCGCCATCTACTTTTAACTTCCACGACGGCACGGTGAACGTTCCTGCCCGTCCTGGCTGGATCACAAACGTGTACTGGTCCTCGGAACTGAACTCGCCGTTGACCCATTGCATGTTGTGGGACACACCGGCCTGAGCCGTTTCGCACCCGTCGATCGCCGGCGGTTCAATGCTGCCTTTGACTTTCCCGGTTATGGTCAGTGTCACATAAAACGAATCGTTCAAAGATCCTTCGGTCTTGTCGATCACGGCGGCAGCCGTCCCGGCGAACGCCCTCGTCCCCGGAATCACCGAAATCGACGCAAGCAGCAAAATCATCAAGCTCATGATTAAACGCATCACCAGTCTTTCTCCGGCGGATTTTCCGCTTTCTCCCTCTGGTCCTTCGGCAACACGAAGTACAAATACTTCGCCTTCAAATCATCCACGCTGTTCAACACCCGCTCGGCCTCTTCCTTGCTCAGTTCGCCTTTGCGCGGCTCGGCCTGCTGTTTTGCCTGTCCCTTGCCGGCGCCCTGATCCCCTTTTTGCTCCTGGCGGTCCTGGTCACGGACGTGATCACGGCTCTGTTCTTCTTGTTTCCCTTGTTGTTGATCCTGCTGCTGATTCTGGCCCGACCCGCGCTTGCCGTCTTGCTGCTGCTGTTCTTGTTGCTGTTGCTGTTTTTTCTGTTCCCTCACCCACGCCAGGTTCCCGGCCGCCTCCTTGTCATCCGGAGTGATCTTGAGCGCCTCCTCGTAGGCCTTCTCCGCGCCATCAAGATCGCCCGCCGCCACGGCCGCGTTACCGGAGTTGTACAGTGCCCGCGCCCCAACTTCCCCGCGCCCCTGCGGCCCTTCCTGCGCCTTGCCAAATAACTCTCGCGACTTGTCATACGCGCCGCGCTCGTACGCATCGATCCCTTCGTTGTACGCGCGCATGCGTTCACGCTCCCCGCGCGCGCCTCCTTCTTGCGCGAACGCCGTCCCGTCGCCACCCCACGCCATCGCCGCGATTCCGGCCACGATCAACACACTCGCGAACCGGCCCGCGGCTGACGCCGACAACACCGCAAGAGCGCCTGCGGCGACGGCCAGTGGCCACTGGTACTTCTCGTGCCAGAACCGCACTTTGCCTGACTCGTGCGCCGCCTCACCGAGGACCGCGACAAAATCCAGGTTTCGCGCGCCCCCGGCAGATCCGGATTCGCCCGCCCCCAATTCGATGTATTCCCCGCCCGTGTCCTCGGCGATCTCGCGCAACGCCTCGCCGCCGAACTTCGAAACGATCACATTCCCGCGGCGGTCTTGCTTGAACCCGCCACGCCCGTCTGGCACTGGCGCGCCTTCCCGCGTCCCAACCCCGACGGTGAAAACCCTGACTCCACGCGCCTTGGCCTCGCTCACGGCACTGGCCTCCGCGCCCTCAAGATCCTCGCCATCACTGATCAAGACAATCGCTCTCGTCGCCGCGATACCTGGATCAACACTTGACCCGACGCTTGGCCCGACACTACCGGCATCCATCGCCTTCAGCGCCGTCATGATCGCCCCGCCAATATCCGTTCCTTGCACGGGCATGTCGCCCGGACTCATCATCATCAGGTACTCGCGCACGGCATTCGTATCGGCCGTCAGAGGACACTGGACAAAACTGACTCCGGCAAAGCCGACCAAACCGACCCGGTCCGCGCGACCGGACTCCGCGACATGATCCAACAAATCAAAAACCTCGCGACGCGCCCGCTCAAATCGTGTCGGGCGCAAATCGCCGGCCATCATGCTGTGCGACAAATCCAAGGCCACAAAAATATCGGCGCCCGTCGACTGGACCTCAACCTCGTCAAATCCGCCGCGCGGTCCGGCCAGCCCCACCACCATCGCGGCCATCGCGGCCAACGTGACCAGGCGCTCGCGCCTCGTTCCTGCCCGCGCGGCGTCGCGCGGCAAATTCCCCGCGGCGCCAAAAGCGCGCATCCGCGCGCTGGCGCGCCCCCACGCGAACCGCATGATCCACACAACCGGGATGACCCCCACCAGAAGCCACAGGATTTTTTGCGCGCCAAAGGTCATCCCGGAATCACCCGTCGAAACGTCAGTCCAAACAACACGTCACACAGCAACAAGACCAACGCGGCCCACACGAAACTCGCGTAGAGCTCGCGCCGCACTTCCCGCACTGGCGCCTTGGCCCGCGTCTTCTCGAGTTTGTCGATCGCCGCGTAGACCTCGACCAGGGCCCTCGTGTCCGTCGCGCGGTAAAATCGCCCCTGGGTCATCGCCGCGATTTTCTCCAGCAAAGCCTCGTCAACATCGACCTCAACCTGGACGGTCCGTCCGTTGACTTGCATGGGGACTTTTCCGCGACTGCCGACACCAATCGTGTAAACCCTGATGCCCAGTGCCTTGGCCGCTTCCGCCGCCGTCAGGGGATCAATGCGCCCGGCGTTGTTCGCCCCGTCCGTCAACAAGATCACGATCTTTCCGCGCGCCGCCGACGGGCCAGAGGACCGCGCGTCATTCTGACCGCTGTTCAACCTCTTCACAGCCGTCGCCAGTCCGTCGCCGATCGCCGTCGCGTCACCGGCCATGCTGACTTCGACATGTTTCAGGAACTCGCGCAAAAGTTCATGATCCAGCGTCAACGGCGCTTGCGTGAAAGCCTCTGTCCCGAAAACCACAAGGCCGATCCGGTCATCAGCCCGGGCCGCGATGAAATCCTCGATGACGGACTTCACCACCGCGAGTCTCGTCGGACGCTCTCCGCCAAGTTGGAAATCCTGCGCGCGCATGCTGCCCGAAGTATCAATCACCAACTGGATATCCAGGCCATCCACCGAACGATTTGGCCCGCGTGGACCAGTCTGCGGCCGCGCCAGGGCGATCACGACAAGAGCCAGCGCCACCGCGCGCAATATCAGTGGCATCATGACCCCGGCACGCACCCCAAACGCGAACCATCCGCGCCGCGCCGTCGCCTCGCGCCATGCCGCGGCCCAGGGCACCGCCGAACCCGTCACGATCGCGCCTTTTCCCGCGCGACCGCCACGCCGGAAACGAATCATGCCCGCCGCCATCATCGCCAGTGGCAAGACCAGAAGAACCAGCCACCACGGATCCGCGAATGACCACATCCCTGGCGTCATGGTCCGCCTCCACCCGGGAACAAGCGCCCGATCAACTTCGCCGTCAAATCACGCGCGGCGACCGCGTCCGCCGGCGTCACCGGCACTCCCGCGAACTTGATGCCCTCGCCCCGTTCCAGCAACTCGATCGCCTCGGCCGTTTCCTGTGACGGCAACGGCAATTTCTTGCGCAACGGTTCGCGCAATTCACGCACGGTCAACGACGTCGCGCCAATCCCCGTCCGCCACTCAACCGCAGTCCGCAGCGCCAACCCCAGGCGCCAGTAAAATTCCTCGCGCTCCCGCGCGTCAAACGGCTCGCCCGGCGTCAATTCACGCACACGCGTCAACAGTTCCTGCACGCGCCCCGGGCCACTCGCGACCACGGGCTCCCCCGCCCGCCGCGCGTTCGCTTTCCGCTTTTTCCACCAACGCCACGCCGCGACCGCCATCGCCATCACGACCGCCAAAATCACGAAAGCAATGCCCACTTGCGTGAGCAACCTCTCCCAGTCGATCCCGAGGTCAAACCGTGGCTTCAGTCCATGCGGAGGTTGCATGGCACCGTTCATGGGATGCCCCCCGCCAAAAAATCCGCCAGGGGCTTGACCGTGTTGCCGGCCGTGCTCACGTCAAATGTCCGCGCGCCACTGCCACGCACCCACGCCTTGAACGCTTCGTCATGTCGCGCCCACCAGGCATGGAACGCCCTCTGAAACCGCGCGTCCCGCGAGTCGACCAGCGCCCGCGCCCCGCTCTCCGCGTCGGCGACTTCGACAACCCCCGCCGCCGCCGGCATGACCCTCTCCTGCGGATCGCGAATGCGCACCGCGACAACATCATGACGCCGCGCCAGCCGTCCCAGCGCCGACGGGAACGGATCAGGCGCCGCCCCGCGAGCATCCTGACTTTCCGCCCCCAGAAAATCCGACAGGACAAAAACCAGGGCGCGCCGCCTCTGGACCCGGTCGACAAAACGCAGCGCCTTGTCGAGATCCGTACCCCGTCCGCGCGCCTGATACGTCAACACCTCGCGAATCATGCGCCACGTGTGACCGCGCCCCTTGCGCGGCGGCGTGTATTCCTCGACGTCGTCGGCGGCCAACACCAACCCGACACGGTCCTGGCTGCGCGCCGCGAGAAACGCGATGACCGCCGCCATCTCCGCGGCGACGTCGCGCTTGGCCCGGTGAAAACCCTGAAACGATTGCGACGCGCTCACATCACACACGATCATCACGGTCAGTTCGCGTTCCTCGCGCATGACCTTCACGTGCGGCGTCCCGAGGCGCGCCGTCACGTTCCAGTCGATGAGTCGCGTCTCGTCACCCGGCACATACTCGCGCACTTCCTCGAATTCCATGCCGCGTGCCTTGAACACGCTGACATACTGCCCCGCCATGACGTCCGTCACGGCACGCCCCGCGCGCAACTCAAGCATCTTGATCTGGCGAAGGATCTCAGGGCTCAGCAATTACGGAACCTCTATGTGATCGAAAATCTTGCGAACGAGATCATCTACGGCGACATTATCCGCCTCGGCCTCAAAAGACCTGATGACGCGGTGACGCAGCACCTCGAAACCGACATCCTTGACATCCTGCGGAGTCACGTAGGCGCGACCTTCAATCACCGCCTGCGCGCGGGCCGCCTTTTCAAGGCTGATCGACGCGCGCGGCGAAGCGCCCACTTCAATCAACGGCTTCAAGTCCTGCAACTTCGCGGCGACCGGGTCACGCGTGGCGATGACGACATTGGCGATGTAACGACGGATTTTCTCCGAGACGTGCACCTTGCGGACAAGACCCTGCAACTCGATGATGTCTTTCGCGTCCAGTACCGCGGCGGGCTTGTGTTCTTGCTGCGCAACGGCGCGCGCCATGATCTCCATCTCGTCGTCGATCGTCCCGTAACCGACGATGATCTTGAACAGGAAACGGTCCAGCTGCGCTTCCGGCAACGGATACGTCCCTTCCTGCTCGATCGGGTTCTGTGTCGCCATCACCAGAAACGGTTGCGGCAGGGGAATCGTGTCGCCCGCCAAAGTCACCTGGCGCTCCTGCATCGCCTCCAGCAACGCCGACTGCACCTTCGCCGGCGCGCGGTTGATTTCGTCCGCGAGGATCAAGTTGGCGAACACCGGCCCGCGCTTGACGGAAAAACTTCCGTTGCGCGGATCGTAAATTTGCGTCCCCGCGACATCGGATGGCAACAAGTCGGGAGTAAACTGGATCCGGTGGAATTCAAGCCGCGCGACTTCGCCAAGGGTCTTGATGGCCGTTGTCTTGGCCAGGCCAGGAAGGCCTTCCAACAAAATATGCCCGTCCGCCATGAGGGCCAGTAGCATCTTCTTCTGCAAATCACGCTGCCCGACGATGCGCCGCGACATCTCCTCGACCACGCGATTCAACGTGACGCCCGCCGCCTTGCACGCCTCTTCCGGTAACTGCCCTGCCATCATCTCGCGCCTCCCCCTCGATCAGCCCGACCCGGGCCCAGAGACAAAATGATACCAAGACAAATACCCCGGTAAAACCTAAACTGCCCCCACCCATTGTGGATCACTCGGCCAGAAGTTTGAGCCGCGGGACCTTCCCCGGTGGTTTTTTATTCGCCGGATTTTTCAGCAAATAATGATTGTGAAACCATTTGTATAGATCCCAGTGGTCTTGCAGCCGGTCCGTGCGTTTACTGATGCACCATGTTTTCCGGATCAGGCGGTTGACGTTCGCGCGGGCCATCGCCGCTGTGTGGTTGAAGGAAAAGAGTGGATCAAATCCGATTTTTTTTAGTTCCCCCTGGCCGGCGACACAGCCCCGCCGACCTTTTACGACCACATGCTTCGCGTCCGGCAGGGCGAGCTTGATCAACGCGGGATAATGCGGGCACTTGTCCGATGTCACGACGAGGCCCGGCGCCGCAACGCGCCCAAGAGTCCTGAGGACCTCCAGCCGGGCCTCCCGGCGCTCGTCCTTTCTGGGTCCGTATTTTTTGCGGCTCTTTTCGGCAAGGACCCCTTTTGCGGGCATGCTGCAGACACGCAAGGCTATGATTTCCCTAGTTTTTTCCTCTACCACCATGGGGATCGAAACCGGCTTTAGTTTGGTGTGAATCGACGACTCCATGTCGTCAAAGCAGGCCCGCTCCACAGGGGGCCGAGAGTCCAGATGTTTTTGGTTCGCCTTTCTCGCTACCTCGCCCAGAGTGACAAGCCGGCGCGCCACCGTCTTCGGATCGATCCTCAGATGCCTTGCCACGCGCCTTTGAGACAGCCCCGAACACAATAGAAAAGTGAGTTCCTGATTGACGTAGGGTTTTTGCTGTCGCCAGATTGGCTTACGAGTCAGCGAGGAAAATGATTTTTTGCAGAGCCTGCACAAGAAGCGCTGGATCCGGCGTCCATCGTGTTGTCGGCGGTACCATCCCTGGCGAACGACCTGAAACGGCGCGCCAGATCTCGAGGCAACTTCGGGTCGACAGAATGGACATGAAATGCGCCAGCTCATGGCGGCGAAACTACGTCTCAGGACCGCATGTCATGAAGTGACATCTGCGATTTGGCGCGCGGATTCGAGCAAATTACTGCGAAAAGCGACGAATTTCCGGAGCTTGCCGAGCTCCGATCAATAGCGGTTGGGGGCAGTTTTTAAAGGCTGTTGCGGCCCCCCGGCAGAAACGCTATCGTGGGGCTTCTCAGGCGGACGTAGCTCAGTTGGTAGAGCGCTAGCTTCCCAAGCTGGAGGTCGCGGGTTCGAGACCCGTCGTCCGCTCCAAATCCCGCAACTCAAAGTTGATTCTTTTGAATCCAAGGCTCGTGAATTCCTTCGCGATGCCCTGGCGGTGGAACTCTCCGACGTGGTCCTGGTCCACATCGACCGGACCCGCGGGTGTATGGATGCGCACGACGGGCCCCGGATCCCAGTCGTACCGGTCCCAAACGTGAAAAATGATCTCGGCCCGCGCGCATCCCTGCCCGCACGCGTCGCGCTCGACCCGGCCCGTCACGTAATAGGAAAAATCCGCGACGGCCAGATACCAGTTCAGGCTTTGCGCACGCTCGACCCGGCCGGGCAACGCCTCCCGTGATGTAAACTCTGTCACTGTACGGCCGTTATTCGCGCCCCTAATTTCCCGGGCTATTTCCCGCGCGAATTCGGCCGCGCGCGCGATCTCACGATCCATCACCGCGCCGACATGGGGCACATCCTCGCCCAACTTTCCCGCGTCAAACGTCCAGATCAGTCCCGTATTGTCGAAATAATGCGAGAAGGCCTCACACGCCTCGCGCCCATATTTCTGCCGCGCGAAATCCGTCGCCAGGTACGCCCTGATCGCCTGGGCCTCGCTCCACAGGGTCATCGTCCACGGCGTTGAGTTCCACGCGCCCGCCCCCGGTCCCGGGGCCCGCAACGGCGGCGCGGCACGCGTGCCCGCAACGTATACGAGGCCGCCATCTGCCGATTCCAACCCCGATCCAACGTCGTCGCGACCGCACGCCCCCGCCAACGCGGCGAGCATGACCGCCGACAAGATGGACACAAACCGCAACCGCCATAACCGGACAGCCAACATCACCGCATCAACTCCATTCATTCCCGGTAGAATCACCGCGCGCCCAAAAGAGTCACTTCGCTGCGGTCATGAAACAAATGCCGCGCCGCGAGGATCTTCCACCGCGACTTGTGTTCCGCGAACAATTCCAGCGCCTCTTTCACCGCCGGCCACGGGTTCTCGTCCGCCTGCGGCAGCTTGATGTTGACGACAAAACGGCGCATGAGGCCATCTCCCCGCATCCACGCCGCCAGCACGTCCAGGGTCTGGCGCGATCCCATGACCATGTCGCAACACAACCAGTCGACCGGCTCATCCGGCCTGAACTTGAGGCCGTTTTCGCGCAAGTGCGTGACGCGCCCTTTCATTTTCGATGCCGCCGGCAAATCCAGTTCCGCGTGATCGACCGCCGTCACATCCACGCCGCGCAGCGCCATTACAAGGGTCCACCCGCCGGGTGCCGCGCCCAGGTCAACCGCGGTCTCGCCCGCGGCTGGTTCCACCCCGGCGTCCTTCAAGAACTCAAGGGCCTCGCTCAGTTTGCTGGAACTCCGCGACGGCGCCCCCGGAACCTTGCGCATCCGGCGCACGCCGCCCGGATGCGGGGAAATGCCCACATGCGCCCACGCGGAGATGGAAATCATCGACACCCAGGCCTCATCCGGTCCCGCGATGAAAATCTGGGCATGCTGATTTGGCAGGTCCGGCATCCGCGCGCGGATGGCCGCCATCAACAATTTCTCGATCTTGATCGCCCGGGCGATCGCCGGGTCGTCGTCGATGGCAAAGCATTGCAGCGTCCACTGCCCGGCCTCTTGTTTCGGGGCGGACTTCCCCTTCGCCCGGCGCGCCAGGGTCTCCAGCCGCCCCATCACAAACGCGACCACAGCCTCGTCACTGCCCGGGCAACGCATGGCCGACGGCAAGTACTGCCGCGCGAACACCGTCTGCGCCAACGGCGGCAATTTCGCCCGCTCCGGAAAAGCCACCGCGGCCTTGTGCACAACTTTGCCCGCGCCGCATTCCGCGCTCTCCCGCCCCCAACGGTCAGCGAATTCCGACGCCAACGCCCCGGCAAACCCGGGCCTGCATAAAACAAGATGTTGCTTGATCACTTTGCCAGCCAATCCCGCATGAGCTGCTTGATCTTCGTCTGGTAGGGAACGCCTTCCTGCCTGGCCTTGAACTTGAAGGCGTCAAGAAGGGGCACATCCACTTTCATCGAGATCAGTTTCAGCGGCAACCTGGCCCGCGGGTCCATGAGCTGCCGGTAATTCTCGAGGAACTCGACCACCTCATCCGGTGTCGGCCTCCGCGTCGAAGTATCACGGGGCTTTTGTTTCTGCAGCGATTTCTTCATTCGGCGTCCCCTCTCAAAAGTCCCTCGAGTGCCTTGACGTCTTCCCGGTCTTGATCCCGCCCGCTGGCGCGTTTCATCCCGATAAGATCCGGAATTGACAGGACTTCCACCTTCTTGCCCAGGATCCTTAACGTCACGCTCTTCATGCGGCGCAGGTCATGCGTGATCACAATATCGACTACCTCCAGGGGGTTCGCCGGATTGATGAAACTCCATGCGACCATGTTGCGGTTGGTCACGTACTCCTTGCGAAACTCAAAAACCTCGCGTGCCTTCACCGGCAAACGGGGCGCAAGGCCGATCGACCGCATGGCCCGCTCGCAACGCTCAAACTGATCTGCTGTGTGGGCGATCACCGCATCCACATCGGTCGTCCCCCTGACGGCGCCATGCAACGCAACGGCAAAACCGCCAACGATCGAATACTGGACCTTATGCTTGGCCAGGGCGTCGCAAACCTTTTCCAGAAATCCTGCCGCCACGCTGCACCTCCTCCGACACTCTCTTATCGGTATATACCAGTATATACTTTAGAAAAGCTGATCCTGCCAGTTTTCGTGGCAAGAAAGTTGCTTGCGTTAACAACCGACCCGCCCCCACCCATCCACCCCCGCCAAGGCAGGAGGCCAACACATGGAGGTCATGGTCAACAGTCACGGAACCGGACTGGCCGCGTTTCTCGAGGTGCCCTCAGATCCGCGCGGACTGATCATCTTCGCCCACGGCAGCGGCAGCGGACGCTTCAGCGATCGCAACCAGTTCGTCGCCCGGGTCCTGCGTAAACAACGATTTGCGACGCTACTCATAGACCTGCTGACCGAAGAAGAGGCCGCCGACCGCGCCAATGTCTTCGATATTGCTCTCCTCGCGGACCGCCTGACGGGAGCCCGCGACTGGGCCCTCGCCCAACCCGGACTCGAGGATCTCTTTGTCGGCTATTTCGGGGCCAGCACCGGTGGCGGTGCCGCCCTGCGCGCCGCGGCCGCCAGCCCGGACCGCGTCGACGCCATCGTCTCGCGCGGCGGACGTCCCGACCTGGCCGGCGACTCACTCAAGTCCGTCAACGTTCCCACTCTGCTGATAGTCGGTGGCGAGGACGAAGTCGTGATCGACCTCAACCGCAAGGCCATGACCCAGTTGCGCTGCGACAAGGAAATGCAAATCATCCCCGGCGCGACACATCTTTTCGAAGAACCTGGCAAACTTGAAATCGTCGCCGATATGGCGGCCGATTGGTTCGAGGTGCACGTCAGTCACCCGGCCAGGGCTTCCCGCCAGGGCGCGTGATTCCATTCCGCCGGAGCAATTCAATTTCCGGTGTTGTTGCAGACGTTCGCTGCGATCTTGAAATACGTGGGATCCGTCATCGGAATGTCGCGGGTGCTCGTCGTCCCCTTGCAAATGAAAGAGCGCGCCATCACCTCGATGAAATCTCCGCGCTCCACGTCAAGGGCCAATTGGCCGTCCTGGTTGCTGCCAGAATAGTCTGGGTTGCTCTGCTTCGGGTTACGGCTGGCGTCGAGAATGCGAATTTCCATCTGGTGCGAACAACCCGATCGATTGGTTCGCCGCACCTGGATCTTTTGCTTCGCCGCGGAGACAATCTGCGCGCCCTTGATCGCGCCACGGAAAGTAAAGCAGTAGGCCGTGTCGTTATAATCGACGCTGCCGCCACGGTCGTCCATGTTGATACCGACCTTGCTGACGGGCGCGCCGCCTTCAAGGACATCGATTCCTGGCGGGTTTGGAGTCGCCTGCGGCGCGACCGATGGAGCCGGCAAACCGTTGCTCGACTGGGTCTGCTCGACTTTCGGACTGCGCGTTGCCGTCGAACCACTGAACGAACTGTCGGCGCACGCGTGCAAACACAGGATCGCCGCGCAGGCCAGCGCGGGCCGGATCACTGATGGACGATGGAAATTCCCAAAAGACATGGCCGCCTCATCGGACGGCGTCGCGACAAGATGAACAGATTCGATTTTTTCCTGTAATCACAGGCTATTGCAACTCAATCAAAAAGCCCCGCAAAATCTTCCCGTTAAATCTTCATCGCTCTTAAGAGATCCTGCCACGGCAACACGTCGACGCCGTCAATCCTCTTCGCGTGCGCTCCCATGTAAGCGACGACCGCCCGGTGAGGTTTTTTGTAAAAATCGGCGAAACTCTTCAGTCCCGTTATATCGTCCCGACCAATATTCCTCGACGCCTTGGCCTCGATAGCCCAAACCTCGCCTTCCAGCTCGCAGACAAAGTCGACCTCAGCTCCGTGCTCGGTCCGGTAGTTTGTGATCCTGATGCGTTTCCCTGTCGAATTGGCGCTGTTCAACAGTTGGGTGTAGACCAGATTCTCAAAAAGCATCCCGATACGGTCATCGGAAACCGTATAATTCCCGAGCAGCGCGTTCAGGACGCCATTATCAAAGAAGAAATATCGCGGGTGTTGCACAAGTCTACGCTTGCCGGATTTCGCGAACGCGTCACATCGGTGAACGATCAAGGTTTCTTCCAGGATCTCGAAAAACCTGATCGCGCTTTGCCGCGTTATGGAGCTCGTGTTCGCCAATTTTGTGTAATCAAGAAAGTCCGTGGCGCGACTGGCCGCGACAAACAGGAATCTCGAAAAGCCCTCCAGGTTTCTGGTAAGAGCCTCAGCCTGGACCTCCTCCCGCACATAGGTGGCGGCGTAGGAATCCAGCACCGCGAGTCGATCCGATTGCGACTCATCCAGATAAATTCCGGGGAGGGTTCCCGTGCCGAGGGCCCGCCCTTCGTTCAACCGGTAGTCCAGCTCCGCGGCGACCAACGGTCCTAATTTCAGGGAAATAATGCGACCCGGCAACAAATTGGCCTGCCCGCGAGCCAGTTTCCGGGCGCTCGATCCAGACAGGAAAAATCGTAGACTCTTGTCCCTGTCGAGGAGCGACTGGATGGAGTTGAGAAGACTGGGGATCCTCTGGACCTCGTCGATCAATATCGTCCGGGGCCCTCGCCCCTCGACGCGGGCAAATATCTCCCCCGGGTTTCTCGCGAAGCTCAAAAACTCACGCTCGTCCGCCAGGTCGATCACGAGCTCCGGATGGAGCGCGCGAAGCAATGTCGACTTTCCGGTCTGACGCGGCCCCAGCAGGAGCAAGGACTTCGATGAATTCTTGATAATATTCAGGATGTTACGATTTAATATCACCATGCGGTCATTTTACGCGGTATTTTGACCGCATGTCAACTCGATCCACGGGAAACCACGCGGATCGCAAGCCCCAGCAACCGCACCGGCCGACGGCCCGCCTCCGTCTTTTCCAGCAACCCCAACGCCGCCGCGTAAATCCCGCCGGCGTCGCCCCCGCTGAAAACCCCACCCCCGTCCAGGGTCGCTGCCCGCGTGACCTGCGTGAAATCCGCGTACTTCACTTTCAACGTCAACGTCCGCCCCGACAACTCGCGTTTTTCCATCCGCGCCGCCAGTTGCCGCGCGACGCCTGCCAGTTCCTGGCGCAAAATCTCCGGCGCCGTCACGTCGCGCGCGAACGTTTCCTCGCAACCAATCGATTTCCTCTCGCGACTCGTCTGGACACGCCGCCCGTCAATCCCGCGACTGCGATCCGCCAGCCAGGCCCCCATGCGCTCGCCAAACATCCCGGCAAGTTCTCCGGCCGTTTTCTCCCACACATCCCCGCACACGCGCAGGCCGTGGCGCGCCAGGCGCTGCTCCGTCGCCGGCCCGATGCCGTTGATCTTGCGCAGGGGCAATGCCCGCATGAACTCGACCACCTGCGCCGGCAAAACGACGCTGATTCCGCCCGGCTTGCGCAGGTCCGACGCGATCTTGGCCAGCATCTTGTTCGGCGCGACCCCGGCCGAGCACGACAGACCCAGTTCCTCGCGGATTTCTTGCTGGATCTTTTTCGCGATCTGCACCGCGTATAGTCCATCAACGTTGTCTGTGACATCCAGATAGGCCTCGTCCAGGGCCACCGGCTCGATCAATTTTGTGTAGCGGGAAAAAATTTCGCGGATGCGCGTCGACACCGCTCGGTATTTCTCGAAGTCCGGGCGGATGAACACCGCCCCGGGACACAGACGCGCCGCGCGCGAACAGGCCATCGCCGATCGCACGCCGAAATTCCGGGCTTCGTAACTTGCCGTCGCGACCACGCCACGCGAATCGGGCGACCCGCCAACAATGACAGGTCGCCCGGAAAGATCTGGATTGTCACGAATCTCTACCGACGCGTAAAACGCATCCATGTCCACATGGATGATCTTGCGCTCCAGCAACGACGGGTGGACCCCGCCGCTGTTCTCGCCACTATTTTCCGGCGCAGACGGTCGCATGCTCCGCGGCCCAGGAGACCCACACCTGACGTCCGCCGATCGAGCTGATGCCCCGGTCCGTCAAACGGCGGATCGATTCCGCGTAGGCATTGATCACTTCGGCCTTACGCGCGCAGAATTCAGGCTTGGCGATGCGGCCGGCACAGTATCCGGTGTCCAGCATCAAGACCTCGGCCGTCATGATGTCGCTGCCCGAGAAAATACCCCGGTTCAAGTCACTGCGCATCTCGGCCACGACGTTGGCAGCCTCTTCATAGGCGGCCTCCGGACAGTTGCGCCAAAGGACGCTGGCCCGGGCACCGGATGCCCCCACGCCAAAGGCAACAGCAAAGATCGGGATCAAAAAAGACAACGCGACAAAAAAACGGTTCCTGGGCACGGAAAACCTCTCACAAAAAAATTGGATGAGAGGGTTTAACCCTGACTCAGGGGGCCGTGTAAAGGACATTTCCGGGACGCGTCCAGAAGTACCCGCCGCAAGAGTGGGGGATGTAGTACCGGTATCTCCGGCCAAGGAAGTTCCCGGCGCACTGGGTCGCCTCGTCACACTGCGGGTCGCCACCACCCCCCTGTTGCGAGACGACCTGCCCGCGACGGTTGCGCACCACCCGGCCCCCGGGCACGACCCCCGGCCCCAGTTCTTGAAAAAACCGTTCCGTGTTTTTCTCGCCCGCCGTCACGATCGGGGTGAAAAAATAGGCACATTGCCCGACTTTCGCCGAGTATTCGCACGAGCACGGCTCGCGCCTTTGCCCGATCCGGATCTTGCCACCGGCCTCCAGGACAACTTGAATGTTCTGCGGCAGGATCAAGGCATCCGGATTGGCGATCTTTTGCTGGATCGCGAACAGCCCGTCCGCCACAAAAATCCCGTCGGGCAACTCCACTTCCGCGAACAATTTCTCTGCCGCCGCCGACAATTCCTGCGCCACCGGCGGCATTTCCATGCGCCCGCCTTGATTCGCCGCCTGAGCGGCGATGGTGCGCACGGATCGCCCGGTCAGGGCCCGCACGACGCGGTCGATCTGGGGCAACTCCAGGGCCTGCGCGGGATCGTAGTAATTCGTCGGCGAATCGGTCCCGGTGAAATACCGCGTCGTCCCGATCCGTGCCATGGCCCCGTTGAACAGCTTCTGAACCTCGGCGGACGCCTGGTTGATGGCCGCGTATTTTTGCCCGTAAGCCACATTCAGGCGCTTGTTGATCGTGCGATTCACGGCGCGCCCGATCAGGCCATTTGGCGCGCGAACCCAGCGCCGGTAGACAAACGGCCGGTCCCGGCGCAGTTGGGCAATGCCCTCGGCCAGTCCTTCCTCGATCTTCTGGTCCGCGATCTCGCCGACCAGTTCCGGAACCACGGGCAGCAACCGCGGCAAATCCCCGTGGTTGATGAAACCATCCTGTCCGGCCACGATCCGCGCCGTCTCCATCAGGGCCGACTTGGCCTCGTCGGTGATCTGATAACGCAAGAGGACTTGCTGGATTTGCTTGACCGTCGGCAGCAAGGCCTTCAGGCGATTCAGCAGCTGGCTTTTTTTCTCGGGATTCGCCGCGACAAGATTCTTGCTGTAAAAACCCTGAATCGCGATCAGGTCGGAAAACCGCATGCTGCTGAACCAACCAGAGGCGGAACCCCCCGCCGGTTCTTCCTTCGAGACCACCAATTTTGATGCCGCCTTCGTGCCTGCTTTCCCGGCGCCCGGGTTCAACGCGGCCGCGGCGGCCCGCGTGAATGCCGGGTGGCCGAGGCCGCCCTGGCGCAACAGTTCATCAAGCGCCCCGACAAACTCGGCCTCGCTGACGTTACCTGACCTGGCCCCGTCGATGAGGACTTCCAGGCGCTGCAGCGCGAAGGTCAGCCGTTCGGCGTCGAGGGATGCGGGATTGTTCGCGACTTCGGCGCCCAGGATGCCGACGATGACCGTCTCGACACTTCCCGTCGCGACCTGGGTCCGGTCGATGCGGGCTGTCGTCGCACTGAAGGCGTTCCACCCGTCGGCGACTTCGCCCAGCATGGCGACATTGTCGTCCTCGCCGCTCTTGGCCAGCGCATAACTCGCGTCGAACGCGCCGCCGTAATCGAGATCGCCCAGCGGGTTGACCTCACGCGCGACGCCACTCCTGCCTGCAGCAACCTGCAAATCCTGCGCGGCCGGATTGACGAAGGCCACTCCCCCGGCCCCGGACCCGGAGTCGTCACCGTTACTGGCGCCGCTGCCGTGGTCGTTACCGCTGGAATCACAAAGCTCTGCCGTACAGTCGACGACTTCCAGTTCTTTCAGGATCTTGTCCAGCTCGCCAGGGCCTTCCCCGGCGCTGCGCAGCCCCGAGCCGCCGCCGCCAATCGAGTGGCGCGCCTTGCATGCGCCCACGCCGGAAACGACCAAGGTCGCCAGGAGGGCGCCGCCTGTCAGGCCCGCCACACTGGCCGACTTGAGCCAACGGCGACGAGAACTTCTGGGCATCCGAACCTCCCGGAGTGTTTGAAAGGCGCTTGGAACCTGGGCGCAGTTGGTGTTAAATGACGGCGCTTTCAGCGATTTCATAGTTTTATCCTATTGTTACACGGGACCGCACGTGGCTCAAGCTGTTCGCCAAATCGTCTTCCAGGCCATGCGCCCGGCCAGGAAACTGCTGAAAAAATCGATCAGCGCCACCAAACGCCTGCTGGACCGGCTCGAGGATTCCTATGCCGCCCTGTGCCGCCGCATGGAACCATTCGGTCTGGACCAGGAACCATCAGGCGTTGGTTACGAGCCGACAAATCTTGTGCAGGACAAGTACCTGAAATTCACCCGCGGCCAGTGGCAGTACTTCAAGTCCAAACCGAAAATCTCAATCCTTCTCCCTGTTTACAAGGTCAAGACCTCCTACCTCGAGGAGGCCCTGGCCAGCATCGCGTTGCAGACGTACCCCAACTGGGAAGTCTGCGTTGTCGATGACGCATCGGGCGACGCGGGCATCGACCGCACGATCGCGGCGTTCAAAGAGAAATTTCCGGTCCAGGTCCATCACCATGTCAACGCGCGCAACCTGCACATCAGCGCGACGTCCAACGCGGCCCTCGCCATGGCCACGGGCGACTGGTGCGTCCTTCTCGACCACGACGACCGGCTCTATCCCAACGCGCTGTTTGAGATCATCCGCTACATGAACCTGCACCCGCAGGCGGAAGTCTTCTACACCGACGAGATCGTCGTCCAGGAGGACGGCACCCCGATGGGAGGACCATTTTTCAAGCCCGCCTGGTCGCCCGTGCTCAACCTGCAAACAAATTACTGTGCGCACCTTTGCGCCTACAAGACTTCGTTGCTCCACCAGATCGGCGGATTCCGGACGGGCTTTGAAGGCAGCCAGGATCACGACCTGATCATGCGCGCCTCGGAACAGGCGAAAATCCCGCCAGTCCACATCCCGTTTTGCACCTACCAGTGGCGCGTCCATCCGCAAAGCACCGCCAGCTCGATCGACGCCAAGCCCTATGCGGCCGTCAACGGCATCAAGGCCGTTGCGGAGGCATGCCAGAGGCGCGGACTGCCCCCGGTCAAAGTCGACTACAACAGCCAGACGTATCACTATGACCTGAAATTCGAGATCCTGGGCCAGCCGCTGGTATCGATCATCATCCCGACGCGCAACCAACTCCCGGTCGTGCGGGCGTGCGTTGAATCCGTCCTGCAAAAATCGACATGGAAGAATCTCGAAATCATCATTGTCGACAACGGCAGTGACGACCCGGCGACTTTGGCGTGGCTTGAGTCCCTGTCGTCCGTGTCGCCTGTTTGCCGCGTCGTCCGTGACGACGGTCCGTTCAACTTCGCGCATCTCAACAATCTTGGAGTTGCGGCGTCCAAAGGCGAATACCTCGTTCTCCTGAACAACGATGTCGAAGTGATCGCCCCGGGGTGGATCGAGGCGATGCTGCAATACGCCCAGATGCGCGACATCGGGGCGGTCGGCGCGCAGTTGCTGTACGCGGACGGATCCGTGCAACACGCCGGAGGTTTGCTCCTGGGCGACTGGATCGCGGGGCATGCCTGCCGCAAACTCCGCCCGGGCGACCGGACTTATATCGACGCCCTCGCGACCGTCCGCGAATGCAGTTTTGTGACGGCCGCTTGCCTGATGATTGCGCGCGCGAAGTTCGACGCGGTCGGCGGTCTTGAAGAGGCATTCATCCCGAATGGTTACGGTGATGTCGACTTCTGCCTGAGCCTTTCCGCCAAGGGCTACCGCCACCTCTATGTTCCGGGGGCGCTTCTGCACCACTACGAATCAAAGAGCCGCGGCCGCGCCATCGAGACTTTTGAACGCATCGAAATCAAGTCACGCTGGGCCAAGGCCCTTGCACTGGATCCTTACTTGAACCCGAATTTGGCACGTGGCGAGCACTACACCAACGAAGGGGCATTCCCTTTTGCGCTGCTGGCACCAAAAAACTTCAATCACCGCGTCAACGCGCAAGCCAGGTTGGTTTTCAACGACTCAGGGACGAGCCCTGTCGTTACGGCCCGGGCTTCAACTCAAACTTGATGTCGGCGCCAGCAACACTCATTAGATAGCCGTGGACGTTGTGCCCAAGACGGCTATTGGTGACTTGAACGGAGGCAACTTCCAAAAAGGTCAGGGGTCGCGAAGCATGATCATCCTGCACCGAAACTACGATTTGCAACGTCCCCGCCCAAAGGTTTGGCAATCCGCCATCCACATCAAAACGAATCTTTAATTTTCCGCATTCACGGACCCGTTCCGCCGGATCTGGCGTTCCCAGGTCGGCATTGTTGAACCCCGCCACAAGTTGACCTTGCGAGAAAAACCCAACTCCGAAACTCAACCCGTCGCGAATCAACTCACGCGACTCGACGATGATGTCCAGTTCAATCGAGAAATTGCGTGACACATCGAGGGAATGCTCGCACTGGACGGCATCCTGGATCAAAACGGGACGGACGGTAAATTCCGGGTGCGTCGCCTCATGGACAATGCCTGATTTTTGAATGCGCCTCAGCATCAGCGACTCGTTGACGCGAATCGCCGCGCCGACGTCCCCGTGATACCGGACCTTGCCCTCCTCGATCACGATCGCGCGGCTGCAAAAACGCTGCACAGCCCCCATATCATGACTGACAAGGATCACAGATGTCCCATGCCTGCGCAGGGATTCTATCCGCATGAGGCACTTGCGCGCGAAATTCGCGTCGCCCACCGACAACACTTCATCGACCAACAAGATATCTGGATCGATCGCCGTGGCGCAGGCAAATCCGAGTCGCGCGATCATGCCACTGCTGTAATTCTTGAGAGGCGAATCAATGAAATGCGCGAGATCCGCGAATTCGATCACGCCGGGAATAACCTGCCTGACTTCCGCGCGACTGAGCCCCATCAACATGCACGACAGCTCGATGTTCTCCCGCCCGGACAGCTCGAAATCAAAACCAGCGCCCAGCTCGATCATCGGCGCGATGCGTCCAACCGTCCGCACACTGCCCGACTTCGGGGTGATCAGCCCGGCAATGACTTTCAGCAACGTCGACTTGCCGCAACCGTTATGCCCGATCAGGGCCAGCGACTCGCCCCGTTCAAGCCGCACATCAACGCCGTCCAGAGCCCGGAAGGTCCGGGTCTTGCCCTTGCCCTCCAGTTTGCGCATCACGTAGTCCTTGAATCCGGAATAACGGTAGTCTGACAGGCGGTACTCGACCGCGATGTCCCGGCAATCAATCACTGCGTTGGCTGTCGTGGAATTGGTGTCAGACATGGAAAATCAACTTTTTGACATTTGCCTTGTAAATCCACAACCCCGCCGACATGGAAGCGCCCGCCATGGCGACCAGCAAGCCCATCTCCGCGAGGCTGACATGATACGCCCCGCCGAACATGGCCGCGCGGAAAGCCTCAATGAAATGCGTGAACGGGTTCCAGCCGAGCAACTCCCGCGCGAATTCCGGAACCTGTGAAGATTTGCGGTCGTAGATCACCGGCGTCGCGTAGAATGTCAACATCAAGAGCGGCTCAAGGACGTGGGTCACATCCCGGAAAAAAACGTTCGCCACACTGAAGGCGATCGACAATCCCGCGAGGAAAATCAACGTCAGGGCAAAAAGAAACGGAGCCAGCCAAAGTTGGTCCGGGACCGGACGCCCGCTGAAGGCGTAAACCACCATGTAAGGCACCAGCGACAGGACGAAATTCGTCACGGCCACCCCGGCCGGCACCACCGGAAAGATCCAGACCGGAACGCGGACTTTCATCATCAGGGGGCCGTTGCGGACGATCGCGCCGGCACCCATATTCAGGGACAAAGTCACCATGTTCCAGAACAAGATCCCCGACAGGACGTACAAGTTGTAGTTCTCGATGCCGCGCATCAAAAACGAGAACACGACCGAGATGATGATCATGAACAGGAGCGGGTTGAACATGCTCCAGACGTAGCCCAGAACGGACCCGCGGTATTTGACCTTGAGTTCGCGCCGCACCAGCATGGCAACGAGGTCCAGGTACTTGACCCGGCCGGCCACCACGTCGCGCGCGCGCCTTCCCAAGGAGTCAACGCCCTTCAGGCCGGCCTCGTCGACTTTTGCGCCGGCTTCTGACTTGATTCCCACTGCTTCCATAAATTCCGCAATTGACGGTGAAACGGTCCCAAAATTCCCTTCAGCATCGCGTTGGCACGGTCCGCGATCCGGTAACGAAGCGGCTTGGCAAACCACGCCGCCCCCTGCTGCAGACCGGCAAACGTATCATAACCCATCTGGCGCAGCATCATCGGTTGGATCAGCGCGGCATTGCGTTCATACAAAATGACTTGCTCCAGATCTTCACAAAAATCCTTGCGCGTCTTCGACTCATGATGAATTCCCGTGACGCTGCCCAGATAAAAGTTCCGGTACCCGGCGCGCGCGGCACGCAGGCAGATATCGACGTCACCCAGACCATTCGGCAGCCACGATTCTTCAAGAAGACCGATCCCGTCCAGAATTTCCTTGCGGCACATCGCGGCGGCAAAGGTCACGGCCGTGACCACGTGGTCATCCATGGCGTACTCTTCCGCCCCGGTCATGTGCGTCGTGCGAAAGAGAGGCCCGCCGCGCATCTCGAGGCCGAATTTGATTCCGCCGTGCTGGATCCCGCCTCTCTGCAAACCGCCGGCACCCGGGTAATCCAGACGGATTCCGCAGAAGGCGACACCTTTGTCATGCGCCAGGTTGGACACCATGACATCCAGAGTCGTTTCGTCGTGCAGTTCGACATCATTATTTAGAAACAAAACGTGCGTCGTTTCGTCCGTCGCGAAACTCCCGATCGCGTCGTTGTTCATGCGGGCGAAGTTAAACGCCCCGGGAAAATCCATGACTTGGTATTTGAACCGCCGCGCCTGCCCCATCCATGCCGCCAATTGCCGCCGGGTACCTGGATCCTGCGAGTTGTTGTCGACCAGGACGCAGGTGACTTCCGTTGCGCGGGTTTTTTGGCGTTCCAGGCTTTCAAGACACGCGTGCGTCAGGTTCCAGCCGTCTTTGAACGGGACCACGACCAGAATGCGCGCGGCTTTTGTCGCCACGGGATCGCTGAACTTGACACGCAGAAATCTGTTGCCGGCATCGGGCAAGGCCGGCGCGATGTCGAGCGCCTCAAGACCATGCCCGGAAAGATACTCGCGGACCATCTTGACGCCGCGCTCGTGGACGTAGGGTTTGGCATCCAGGGTATCCGCCGTCGATCCCTCGACGCGACGCCAGCAATAAAGAAAGAGCGGTATATGACCGGGGCGCAGGCTGGAGAGATCGCTCATCCGCAGGAAAAAATCGTGATCCTCGACGCCGTCGTATGCGCCGCGGAACCACGAACCGTCCGGAAGGCGCAGCCCATTCAAGACATCGCGGCGGATCATGGCCAGATGGGCGATGTAATTGACCCGCATCAAAGTCGACCGGCAAAAACCCGGCTTGTAAAGAAAATCACCCAACTGGCGTGAATCTTCCGACAACTTCACTTCGTTGGAATAAAGGAAATTCAGGTCGCGATTCTCGCGGATCCACCGGGCAAAAACGCCAAGGGCCTGCGGGTGCAGGAGGTCATCGTGGTCGGCAAACCCTATCCAGTCCCCCGTCGATGTGGAAATGCCAAGATTCCGGGCCGCGCTGATCCCGCCCCGCGCCGCAGCCCTGATGACTTTGACGCGCGGATCGGCTGCCGCCGCCGCGTCCGCCAAGGCCATGTGGCCCTGATCCGGACTGGCGTCATCAACGAGGATCAACTCCCAATGAGGCCACGTCTGCGCGCGGACGGACGCCAGCAGCTCTGTCAGGAGCCTCGGGGGAGTGTTATAAAGAGGCGTAATGATTGATATTTTAACCGCATCTGCATCCGCGTCCGCGATCCCGGCAAATCTGGCCGCCTCATTCGCCAAGGTCCGCCCGATATGCTCCTGCACCGTGCCAGCAATCGCCCACGGCACTCGCGCGACAAAATCCAGTTCAGCTTGGCTCAGTGGCTTGCGATTCAAGACGGCGACCCCAGATACCGGATCAAGAGGCTGTACCAACAAACAGAGTGGATGAAGACTACCGCAACAATCATGGCCTGTCTTGATGCATTCTTGATCCGCTGACTACGTCCCGAAAATGCTTCCGCCAGACCAAGAGACGCGACGGCCGTATAGATCACGTAAACTCCCGCCAAATAACGGCCGTGCAGGTTGACGTTGATGCGGTGCGATGAAAAGGCCAACGCGGCAACCGCCACGCACACCAACGCGGTCACCACATTCAGCCACAAGGCCAGGATTTGCCCCCGTTTTTCCCCGCGAGTCACGGCACGCAACAAAATAATCGAGATCCCCGCAGTCGGCACAAAGCGCGCAAGATGCAGCAACCAGTCCGGCGGATATGCGTCCAGCCATCCAAAGCCGCCCCAAAACGCCTTGACGACCAGAGGATCGCCCGGGCCAAGGCCAAAACCAAACAAGAAAGCTCCCACCGCGATTTTCGCGTAGCGAATCAGAGGAACATCCGGAATCTCACCACCCTCAATCCCCGGCAGAAACGGGCCTGAATAAAACAAGCTCGCGAAAACGAACAAAATCCATAATCCGGCCTGAAACCGCACCAACGTGCGCCATGCGATGACCCGCGAAAATTGAAACGTGCCGCTACAACGAACGGAAATTCGCCGTCGCAGGGCCCCCGCCACGAGTAAAGAGCAGATCCCCAGAATCGCGACACTGACAATCACCGGATACGGATTGACCTCCGCGATCTTCGCAAAAGGACCTGTCCGCCATCTCATGAGTCGCTGAATGAACTCGACCAGATATTCCCGCGAACCAATCGACAGAATCACCGCAAGGCTTCCCGCCGCGAAGGACATGACACGACGCAGATCCTGCGCGACGGAATTTTTCGCGTCGCGCAACAGGGAAATCCCGGCCAAGCCGGCCATCACGGCAAAAGACGCAATCCCCGTCACGCCCGATACAAAACACAACCCCGAAAGCCCGCCCCAGATCAGATAATCCGCGGTGCGTGCCCTGGTTCCCGAAATGACGCGCAACGCCACCCCGGTCGCGGCGACCGTCGATGCCAAGGGCAAGGCATGATTCGACCAGTGCAGACCAAAAAAAGGCAGCGTCGGAATCGTCAACAGGCACATCGCGGAAACAAATGAAAAAGCGACCGGGACGAATCCCATGAAGACCAGCCACGCGCCGGCAAGCAACATCACGTTAAACCAGCGGAGCGTCATCAAGGCGTCGGCAGCCCCCAACCGCGCGACGGCACGTCCCGCAACGGGCCAAAGGATACCGGCCAGAGGACTGCGCAGGGCATGCGAACCGGTCGGAGTGATGTGCGTCGCCCAGCCCCCGCTATCAGGATGATTGACATCCTCCGCCGCAAACTTGACGGCCGGACGAAACTTGATGGACTCAAAATGTCCCAGATTCGCAAGGCGCAAGGCCCCCGTGGACAGTGAGTCCCCCGCCGCGCCGCCAATATCCTCTGCCAGGGTCAAAAAGTGATCGGGCTCGTCAGGGGCTTGAAACGGCGGAACAAGCCAAGCGTATATCGCGGCGATGCCAACGAACAGCAATACCACTTGATGCCGCCCGAAAAACACACTGGCCATCAAAAAAAGTCCAAGCACCAACGTCAGGCGCGCCACGACGGCGTGATCCCACATCGCGTCCAGCATGACAAACCGGCTCGCCGGCGCGACCTGGACATCGGACATCCATGTCCCCCAGATGATCCCGCGTTGATCTCCGGAAGACACCAACAGATTCCGTCGCGCGGCCTCATCCCCCGCGCCCGGGACCTGTGCCCACACGGCTAGACTCTCCCCACCACGAAATGAAACTTCCAGTCGCAATTCCCTGAACGGTTGGGCAGGGGATTTCACGGGATCTTTGACCCTGCGCAGCCTGACTTCGGCATTGTTCTCGACCGGACCCGGATCACGCGCGAACAAAACCTCTCCCGACGCCGTGTCGCGCAAGACGAATTCACGCGCGTCAGGCCTGGCCCCGTATGTCCCGACAAAAAACCGGATCTCGCCGGCTGCGGTCAGCACGTCCGATCCCGTCTTGATCCGCCCGGTCGCGAAACGCCAGCCGTCCTCCGCCGGCAGATCGACGCTCAACTGCACCGGAAATCCAGGCGCCCCGGGGTCCACATCCGAAAGAGGACGCGCCGAGTGGGTGGTCCCCGGAAGCGCCAAGGCCATGCCAAGCGCGACCATCGCGACGATCACAGCTAGTTTGGCGAAACGACTGCGGTCCCGAACAGGCCGTTCGACTGCGGTGGATTCCTTAAACCCTGACATGGCGCCAGTAAGCGAGATGGTCGTATTTGAGGTAGTGCCACCAGGGCAAGCTACCCTGCGCGAAATCCGTCCTGGGTATGACCGTCACCGATCCAAAAACTGTTTTTGGCCCGCAGAAGTCGAATTCCACACCAGACTTGTACAGGTCGCTCGCGACGACGGATGAGATGATTTTTCCTCGATAACGTGGCGCGCACCCGAAATAGGGATCGTACATCTCCCATTCACCTGTTTCGCCGTTAAATACGCCTGCCGCAACGTGATTCTGAAGTTGAACCATTCGCGTGGTGAAGCCCAACGCAGCCGCATATTGGGCGAAAATCTTCGCGTCTTTGCTGCACATTTTTGGATACTTGACCCCGTCCCGCTCGCCCAATAATTCGAGGGCGGAAACGGGCTCTGGCGACTGTGGTTTTGACGAAGTCTGCGGCAACATATGGCTAACATGCGCCGCCAGTTTTTCCAACCGTGCCTCACGGCTAAGGGAAGTCTGTACAATTTCAGGCGCCAGGGGAAATTTTTGCATTAACCGGACCAGGCCAGCCGCCTCCGGTTCATCGACCAGGTAAATTTCGTTGTTCACGATCACGGGATGCCCACCGGTCCCGAAGTATCCAGGCGGGGTCGCAAGAAGGACAGTCAAGACCGCCTTCGCGGCGGATAAAAAAGTTGGAAACTCAAAAAAAACACGCAGCGGGAACCACATCGCCGTTTTGACCAGGCAGAAAACAAGGAATACACCCGCCGCCGAAACCATGATTTCAGATCGAATAATCTTCCGCATTCGCGTCCATCCCGGGCCGACGAATCGACCCGTCAAAAAGCATGGCAACCAGCATCAAGAGAAACGGTAAAACCTGCAACTGAAACCTGGCCCCCATTCCCATGTTCGCCGGCGAGATAAAACCGTAGATAATGGCCCAGATCACGCAAGTCGACGCGACAAAACCCAGCCCCGGCAATGCCCGCCGCCGAGCGACACCAAACAAGAGCGCGCAAACAACGACCAATAAAAGCGCGAAATTGATCAGCCCCGTCGCCAACCCAAAACCATTCGGGACTTCCAGGGGCAGCGGCCTGAACAGGGAGCTGAACATCCCGTAAGGAACGTACAGGATAAAATCGACCCAGTCCTCCAACGGGAATGGCGGCCCCTCCGCGGAACCACCCATCGTCAAAACCCTGCGGTAATAGAACAACGAATCCCGCTGCAGAGGCAACCACCGGGACAGATGCCACCACCCTGGGCCAAGGACCACCATCAAGCCTGCCGACAACATGATCAAA
>Ga0214921_10001593_pt1 | contig 38248 bp, 54 predicted proteins | sample LL1505_MetaG_FD_177992 | JGI IMG/M metagenome (GOLD analysis project Ga0214921, IMG submission 177992) | Freshwater microbial communities from Lake Lanier, Atlanta, Georgia, United States - LL-1505 | ecosystem: Environmental > Aquatic > Freshwater > Lake | place: USA: Georgia | collected...
CCGTGTCGGCAAAATCCGCAGCAGGATACACAGGCACAGCCGGAAACACCGTGCAGACCAACCTTCTCGCCTCCTCGTTCATCGATGTCCTCCGCAACAAAGCGGTCATCATGAACCTCGGCACCGAACTGGCTGGCCTCGTCGGCAATGTGGACATGCCAAAGCAAACAACCTTCGGCACAGGCTACTGGATCGGCGAAGACGACGACGCGACAAAATCCGACATCGATTTCGGCCTCGTCTCGCTCCGTCCTCGCACCGTTGCCAACTTCGGCGAAATCACCCGCCGCATGCTCATGCAGCCCTCGCTGTCCGTCGAAGCCCTGCTTCGCAACGACCTCGCGCAAGGCTTGGCCCTCACTATCGACTCCGCAGCCTTCTACGGAACCGGACTCAGCAACGCTCCGACCGGAATCAAATCCGCCGCAGGCGTCCTCTCGCAGTCCTTCGTGGCAGTTCAGCCAACCTTCGCGGAACTCGTGAACATGGAAAGCCTCGTCAGTGCTCAAAACACCGATGTCGCCAGCATGGCATTCGTTGCCAACCCATCCACACGCGGCATGGCCAAGACCGCGCTCAAATTCCCAACCGGCTCCACCAACGGCGGAACCATCTGGGAAAACGGCACGATGAACGGCTACCGCACCGAGATCACCAACCAGATCACCTCTGGCGATGTGTTCTTCGGCAACTTCGCTGATTTCATCATCGGCCTCTGGGGCGGTCTCGAAATCACCGTGGACCCATACAGCAACAGCACCAAAGGCCGTCTGCGCATCGTCTGCATGCAGGATGTGGACTTCGCTGTCCGCCGCGCCCAGTCGTTCGTTTACGGCAAGAAGCCCTAAGCGATAGCTGACAACTCAACCGCCTCCTCCGTGTGCATTCGCGGAGGAGGCTTTTGTTAGGAACCGCAGATTATGGAACCTCAAAAAATCACCCTTCTTCAAAGCCTCATGATTGCCGGCGAATCCTGCCCGGTCGGCAGCGATGTCGAAGTCTCGCCATCCTTCGCCCGCGAACTCATCGCCCTCGGCCTCGCCAAGCCGTTCGTCGAAACAGCCGCCGAGCCTAAGAAAAAGAAATGAGCCTCGACGAGAAGGACGGACGCCCTGCCGTGCGACTGAACCTCGCCGAAGCCATCGCCGCTCTGGCCCTCGTGGCAACGGTCTTCTCTTCTCTCAACGGCTGGATCGTCCTGCCCGAACAAATGCGCCAAGTCAGAAATGAAAACGAACGCCAAGACATCCGCCTCCAAGCCATCGAACGCCTCGCCAGCGAGCGCAGCGAAACCCTCGCCCGCATCGATGAAAGAACCAAGCGCATCGAAGAAAGCCTTAAAGCTAAATGAAAACCCTGCTGGCACTCCTGCCGCTCCTGCTCCTGCCCGCCTGCGTAAGCGTCCCGCTGCCGCCAAGCGGAGAAAAGATGGGAAGCCTCGGGCGAGTGGAGGTCGGCATCCGTTACTTCCCGCCAGTCAACATCGATTGGTTCAACCCGCAAATCCCCAGCCTCAAAGACAAATGAAAATCCTCGATTACATCCTCGCCCGTGCGTCGGAAAGCTCCACCTACAGGGGAGCAATTTTTTGCCTTGCTGCGGCAGGCATGACGGTGGACCCCGACAAGGCCAACGCCATCGCAGCCTGTGCAATGGCCCTCGCGGGAGCCATCAACATTTTCCGCAAAGAAAAAAAGTGATTCACTGAAATGATCCACCGACTCCTCGCCATCGCCCAAGCCGAGATCGGTATCCGCGAAGAGGGCGGCAACAATCGCGGCCAGCGAATCCGCGACTACCAACGCGCCACCGACCTACCCCCCGGCCCGTGGCCTTGGTGCGCCGCTTTCGTTTCGTTTTGCGTGCAGCAGTGGCTGATCGAAAACGATGTCCCTGAGTGGCTACGCCTCACTCGCTCGCCCGCAGAATGGCAACCCCGCACTGCTCTGGCCTACGGATTCCGCCAATGGGCAAAAGATCGCCCCCGCACGACCAGCATCTACACCGACCAAGACGCCGCCCAGCCGGGCGACATCGTGACCTTTGACTTTTCGCATGTCGGAATCGTTCTTGAGGACGATGGAAAGAACCTCGTGACGGTCGAAGGAAACACCAACTTTTCTGGGACACGCGACAGCGAGAACGGCGATGGAGTCTGGCGCAAAATCCGGCCAAAATCCCTCGCTCGAAACTTTATTCGCATCCACCCCGCCAGATGACCTACGGCAACCTCGATGTCTTTTTCAGCGGTCTCGACAACACCGAGATTCTGTTTTCTCTGCCGACCGGAACCAAGATCGTGCGCGGCTATTTCGACAACGCCTTTTTCGACAGCGCCGTGGGCGAGGTAGTCCTCGACAGCACGCAGCCCCGCTTCCAGTGCAAAGAGTCGGATGTCGCAGGAATCCCCCGCGAAACCCCATGCAAAGTGGAGGGGAAAAATTACACGGTGATGGAAATCCAGCCCGACGGCACCGGCCTCGCCACCGTCACCCTCGCCCATGAGTGACATGATTTTCATCAACGCCAAGGGACTCGACCGCATCGGGCGCGACCTTGGCGCAACGCAAAAGCAGATCGAGCCAGCCATGCGCAGCGCCGTTTCGCGTGTCACACGCTGGGCAGGCAACGAAGCCGCCCGCCGCATCAGCAAGGCCACCAAAGTCACAGGCAAAGTCATCAAAGGCCGGATGCGTGTTGAAGTCATGGGCAAGGATGGCGTCCTCGGGCGCGTGTGGGCAGGTCTGCGCAACATCCCGCTCAAAGCCATGAAGCCACGCCAGACCAAGAGCGGAGTCACAGCAGGCCCCGCCAAAGTCCCAGGAGCATTCATCTCCAAGAAACTCGGTGGCCATGTTTTCAAACGAACCGGGACGAAACGCCTCCCCATCGAAAAGCAAGCATTCCCCGTCCTCGACCCCGGTCTTGATGCCATGGGCAGTCTGGAAAACGAAATCGGCGAACGCCTGCAACGCGAATTTGAATCTCAACTCAAATGGCAAATGACCAAATAGACCTCGCCGTCCTCCACACGAAGATTGCCGAGAAGATCAACGCGAAATTCGGCAGCACGGTCAAAACCATCGCCGCCTATTCGCGTTACATGGACAAGATTGAAGTGCCAGCCATCACTTTCGAGTTGGACACCATCGAGCCAAACGCCACCGCAGACATCGGCACTCAGCAACTCCAGGTGGACATCCGTTTTTCCGCCTCGCTCATCTACTCCTACAAAGCCGGGAACAAATTCGCCGTGCGCCTCATGGCCGCAAACTTCGCTTCATTCCTCCAAGGCCAGCGGTTCGGCATGCCCGTCACACCCGCCCGATTCATCGCCGCGACTCCGGAGGAATTTTCCGCCGAAAATCCTGAATACGAAACATGGCGCGTCGAATGGGAACACACCTGCCTCCTCGGTGAAACCGCATGGCCCGAAGGCGGGGCGTTACCAACCGACATCCGCGCCTCGTGGGTGCCCAAGATCGGCATCCCCCACGAGCCGGACTATGTGCCGATCCAAGACATCCTCGCCACATGAGCAACGCCCGCCTCGGAGAGCTTGAGCGCCGACTCTCAAACACCATCCGCCCCGGCACGGTGCTGGAAGCGGACTACGCCAAGGCCCGCATCCGTGTCACGATGGGAGACAATACCTCCGCATGGCTCCCGTGGCTCACCAGCCGCGCCGGAGAAGACCGCACATGGCACGCCCCAGAAGTCGGAGAACAAGTCATCGTGATGGCCCCCGGCGGCGAACTCTCCGCTGGCTATGTCATGCCGGGCGGCATCTATAAGAACGACTATCCCGCGAACGGCGACAAGGCCGAAATCAGCCGCACCACCTACAAAGACGGGGCCGTCATCGAATACGACCGCGAAGCCCACGCCCACCTGATCCAACTCCCCGAAGGCAAGGCCACCGTCAAAGTCGGAGACGATGCCCAGACCGAAATCACGCCGTCCAAAATCACGGCCAATGTCGGATCGGACGCAAAGACCGAAATCACCGCCTCCAAAATCCTCGCCCAAATCGGCAGCGATGCCAAAAGCGAGATCACAGCCAGCAAAATCTCACACACCCTCGGCAGCGGAAAAGTGGAAATCACCAGCGGCAGCGTAAAAATCACGGTCGGAGGAACAACCCTCGAAATCGCCAGCGGCGGAATCACCATCAACGGCAACATCACGCAAACCGGAAACTACGACCAGACGGGTCTGATGAAATCCAACGGTATCACGCTCTCGACCCACACGCACGGCGGCGTCATGTCAGGACCAGCACTAACCGCCGTCCCAAATCCATAACCTCCTCCGTGTTCTCCGTGTCCTCCGTGGTTAAACCTTTCTGACCTTCCTGCGGGAAGTCCCCGCAGAAGACACCCCCAACCGCAGCCATAAAATCTCGCCCCATGCGAGGCATGAGCAGCGACACCGGCAAGGCGCTTTCCGGGCTGGACCATTTGAAGCAGTCGATACGGGACATTCTTACAACCCCGCTCGGCTCTCGCGTCATGCTCCGAGACTACGGCTCGCGCCTGTTTGACCTCGTGGACGCCCCGATGAATCGCGGGACCATCGTGGAAATCTATGTCGCCACCATCGAGGCAATCCGCAAGTGGGAGCCTCGCGTTGAGATAACCCGCGTCATCGCCCAGGCTATCGAACCCGGTAAAATCACCATCGCCCTTGAAGGCGTCTATTTACCCACCGGAACCGCGCTCACGCTGGACGGCATGGTCGTATGAGTTACACGCCCATCGATCTTAGCAGCCTCCCCGCGCCGACGATTGTCGAGAGTCTCGACTACGCCGCGATTTTGCAGGACATGGTGGACGACCTCAAAGCCCGCGATCCGGCCTTTACGGCCATCGTGGAGAGCGACCCAGCCTTTAAGATTCTGGAAGTCTGCGCATACCGCGAAATGCTCATCCGCCAGCGCGTCAACGATGCCGCCCGTGGCGTTATGCTCGCCTACGCAACCGGCAGCGACCTCGACCAACTCGGCGCAATTTTCGGAACAACCCGCAAAGTCCTCGTTCCCGCAGCCCCGACAGCGATCCCGCCGCGTTTGGCCGTCATGGAAACGGACACCGATTACCGTTATCGTGTCACGCTCGCGCTGGAAGGACTCAGCACCGCAGGCCCGGAGGGGAGCTATCTTTACCACGCGCTCAAAGTCGCAGGCGTGAAACACGCGACCATCGTCGGACCTCCTACAGTGTCCCCCGGCAATGTCCTCGTGACCGTCCTCGGCCTCACAGGAAACGGAGCGCCATCGGCAACCGTCATTTCCAATGTCACGCAAGCCCTCAACGCCGAAAGCGTCCGCCCGCTCACGGATGCCGTGACCGTGCAAGGCGCATCGATCCAGAACTACACGATCACCGCGACCATTTTCACTTTCCCCGGCCCTGACTCTTCGGTGGTCATGGCCGAAGCCCAAGCCAGCGCCCAAGCATTCGCCACGCAAAACCACAAAGTCGGTAACGACATCAACCTTTCCGCCATCTTCGCGGCTCTCCATGTGGACGGGGTTCAAAAGGTCAACCTCGCCGCCCCCACGGCCAACATCGTCTGCGACCACACGCAAGCTCCTTTCTGCACCGCGATCAATCTGACATACGGAGGCTTAAGCCAATAAAATGAGCAAGTCAATTTACCAATACCTGTCAGACCAGGACGGAAATTTCTTTTTTTACGGGCAAGCCCCGAACGCTGCGAAAACCACAGACCTCCTGTGGAATATCCTCCGGCAGGAATACAGCTCCGCAGGCGATCTGCTCGACACAAAGGTTGCGATCAAAGTCGCATGGACCAACCGCACAAATGTCGTCTACGGCGACCCCGCCAACGAAGACGAAATCGCTGCGGACATCACACTGCGCGACCTCCTGCCGCCCAACGCCACCAGCCCAGAGCGATCCCTCTCCCTCGCCACCTCCCGCCTCGGCACCATCTCAACGCCCATCCGGTCGCTCTGGAACGCCGACACATGCCCCGAAAACCTCCTCCCGTGGTTAGCCTGGGCCGCATCGGTTGACGAGTGGGATGCCAACTGGACAACGGCAACCAAGCGGAACGTCATTAAAAACAGCGCCGAGATTCACCGCAAAAAAGGCACTGTCGCCGCCATCAAATCCCTTCTCCAATCGTTCGGCATTGCGCTCATCCTCATCGAGTGGTGGCAGACGACGCCAAAAGGCACGCCATACACATTCACGGTCGCGCTCGGCTGGTTGCAAACACCCGAAGCCGTCCAGAACTCGATTGCAAAAGCCATCGCCGCCATCAAGCCGGTTCGATCCTCTTTCGTCATTGCCGCAATAGAAACATTCGTCGGCTCTCTCAACATCGTCGGCGTTTGCAGGACGGCCACATTCGACCGCCTCGATTGCCGAGCCACCTACTAACAAACCATGCCCCTTCAATTCACCATCACAAACGCCGGACGCGCAGCCATAGCTCAGGTCGGAGGAGCCATCGGACCCGTTACGCTCACAAAGATCGCCATCGGCAGCGGCGGATACACGCCAACCGCAACGCAGACCGCACTGCAAACGGAAATTAAACGCCTCGACCCATCCGGGAGCAGCGTGCCAGTGCCGGGAACGATCAGCATCACCGCACAGGACAATTCAGCCGACTCTTACTCCGTCAAAGAAATCGGCCTCTACACGAACAACAACGTCCTTTTTGCCATCTGCGCACAGACGGCCGTCATCATGACAAAAGCGAGCGGATCAGCCGCGCTTTTTGCAATGGATTTTGTGATGACCAATGTGCCCGCCGGAACCGTCACCGTGGGAAATGTGGGCTTCACGTATTCGCAAGCCACAGAGACAGCCATGGGCGTGCTGGGCATCGCCACGACCGCCGAAGCGCAGGCTGGAACGATTGACACCAAAATCATCACGCCGCTCAAGCTGGCACAGGTCACAGCCACAGAATCACGGGCTGGCGTTGTCGCTCTGGCAACAGCAGCCGAGGCGCAAGCACTCGCGCCAAGCACGACAAAGGTTCTAAGCGTAGCGCGACTGCTGGACAGGACGGCAACAACCGCGCGTGCTGGGGTTGTAGTCTTGGCAACCAACGCCGAAACGCAAACAGGGACAGAGGCAAACAAAGCGGTCACGCCAGCATCTTTTGCCAGCGCCGGAACGCTGCTTGTCCCGCCCGGCGCGGTGATGCCATTTGCCATGGCCGTCACTCCATCCGGTTGGCTGGCTGCAAACGGAAATGTGGTCCCTAACGGTATAGGCACCGTTCAAGGTATAACCGCTAATTTTGCCGCTCTCTTTGCGGTGGTCGGAACAACCTATGGCCCGGCTGGAACACTCCCCGACCTGCGCGGCTACTTCGTGCGCGGCAGTGGGACAAATGCGGACGGCACGGCGGCGGGGACTTTTGGAACGAAGCAGGCGGATGCCTTTAAGTCGCACTCTCATCCTTACACTGATAAGTGGGCAAACTTCGGGGCAAAAACCACCGTAGGCGGGGCTAATGAAACAGGCTGGAAATATACTGACGGGTATACAACGGGAAATTTAACAACAACAGCAACAGGTGACCTTACGGAAACCCGCCCCAAAAACATCGCCCTCCTCTACTGCATCAAATTCTAAGGAAGTCCCCGCAGAAGACACCAACACGCGACCACCGCACTCTCTCACCCGCAACCGCAACCCACTAAATCACCATGCCAACTTTTTTACACGGCGTAGAAATCCAAGAAATCACAGGCGGACCACGCCCAATCAAAACCGTTTCATCCAGCGTCATCGGCCTTGTCGGAACAGGCACAGCCCACGCTGATTTCCCGCTGAACACGCCCGTCCTTGTCACCTCCCCTACGGGAGTTTCGACCAAGCTTGGTGCGACCAGCTACCTCGGCAAGGCCATCGAGGCCATTTACAAACAGACTGGCGCGGTTGTCGTGGTAGTGCGCTGCGCAACGCTGGCCGATGTCGCCGGAAGCGCAAGCCTGCTCACAGGCGTTCACGCTCTCCGAAAAGCGCAGGCTGAACTCAATGTCACACCTCGCCTCATCGTGGCAGAAGGCGCTTATGAGACGACAACGGTAGACGACATCAAAGTTGTCGCCTCTGCTCTCCGGGCGGTTGCAATCGCTGGTCTCGTTTCGAGCGTGACCGCAATCGACACCGCCACCGAAGCCTCGGCATGGGTCACAGCAAATGGAAACGACCGCATGTATGCAATATGGCCAGCCGTCAACGGCGGCGAAGACCCAGCTCCGTATGTTGCCGGACTCATGGCCCGCATCGACAACGAGCGTGGCTTCTGGTGGTCTCCATCGAACAACGAAGTTTCCGGTATCGAGAAGATCGACAAGTCGGTTGACTTCGTTCTCGGAGATACCTCCTCACTGGCGAATGTGCTCAACCTCGGAAATGTCGCCACATTCATTCGCAGCGGCGGATTCCGACTCTGGGGCAACCAGACCGGCAGCACGGACATCAAATACCAATTCGTGAATGTCCGCCGCACAGCAGACCTCATTTTCGACTCACTCCAACGCGCCCACCTCTGGGCAGTCGATCGCCTCATCAGCAAGACCTACCTCGAGGATGTCACGGAGTCCGTCAACGCCTACCTCGCCAGCCTTAAAAACCAAGGCGCGATTCTTGGCGGCAAATGCTGGCCCGATCCAGACCTCAACACCCCTGCAAACATTCAAGACGGTAATGTCTTTTTCAACTTTGACTTCACGCCGCCTTACCCAGCCGAGCACATCACATTCCGTGGCGAGCTGACCAACGAATACCTCTCCGAAATCCTTAACTAAAAAAAGACCATGGCAACCGCATCGAAAATCCTCAAAAACTTCAACCTCTATGTGGACGGTCGCGGCTTCGCGGGCGTCTGTGACGAGCTGCAACTCCCGACCCTCGGCCTCGTGGTCGAAGACTTCCGCGCTGGCGGCATGGATTCATCTGTGGCCGTCGAAATGGGACAGGAAAAACTTGAAGCCTCTTTCGTGCTCAGTGGCTACGAGGAAAATGTCCTAAACCTTTGGGGAATCGGCCAAGGCCAAACCGTGCCACTCGTGGCCCGTGGCGCTCTTGAAAGCCTCGATGGCTCAGTGACGCCCGTAGTCGTTTACATGAACGGCACGATTCGATCGATGGAACCCGGCGCGTGGAAGGCTGGCGAAAAATCAACCATCTCTTTCACGATGGACCTTCGCAGCTACAAATACACGCAGGCTGGAAAGACCATCAACGAGATCGACATTCCGAACATGATTCGCATCGTGAACGGAGTAGACCGCCTTGCGGCACAACGCAACGCAATCGGCATTTAAAGCATGGCTGCCAAAAAATCCACCGTGGAAATCGAACTCGATTTTCCAATCAAAATCGAAAGCGTCGAATGCCGACGCCTCACCCTCCGCAGGCCGAAGGTTGGCGATATGCTGGCCGCTGAAGAAGGAAGCAAAGGGCAAAGCGAACAAGAGACAGAGATTCTTGCCTTCGCCAACCTCTGCATGGTCACGCCCTCCGAAATCCGAGACCTCGACCTCGGCGATTACAAGAAGCTCCAGAAGGCATTCTCCGGTTTTTTAGGCTGACGCGAGAGGACGCCATGCGCGGCACTCTCGCTCTGGCCAGCCATACAGGCTGGAGCCTCGCAGAGATCAGCGAAATGACCGCCGAAGAGCTTGTGGACTGGTGCGGGAAACTTCCTAAATAATCATGGCGACCGAGAAAAAATTCAAAGCAACAATCGAGATCGGCGGGGCCGTTGCTGGCTCGCTGAAATCCTCGTTTGCAGCGGTCACGGGCAACACGAAGATTCTTGGATCGGCGCTCTCTAAGCTGACCTCCCAGCAAAAGAAGCTCGAAAGTTTCAACTCATCACAACTGCGAATCGGCGAGACTCAAAAGAAGCTGATGCAGGCGATGAAAGCAGGCGACACCTCTGGCGTGGAGCGCCTGCGCAAATCGCTCGATACGCAACGCCAATCTCTCGCAAAACTTGGCGAGGAACTCAAGAAGGCCAAGATCAACACGAATGACCTGTCCGGCGAAATGGAACGCCTCGGCAGGAAGGCGAACGCGACCAAAAAAGTCATGGAGTCATGGGGCAAGATAAAGCCCATCGGAGACAACTTCAAAACCGTAGCCACCCGCACCGCTGGCGGATTCGTTGCCATCGGCGCAGCAGCAGCAGCGGCAAGTGCCGCCGTGTGGAAACTCGGAACCGGATTCGGAAACTTTGCCGACTCCGCAGCGGAAGGCGCTGCAACCCTCGGGACCGATGCGAATTTCCTTCTCTCCGTGCGCTACGCCGCCAACCAAGTCGGAGCCTCTGCCGAGATGGCCGACAAGGCGCTTTCTGAAATGAACATCCGCCTTGTTGATGCGGGCGAGGACGGCAACAAGACGGGTGAGGCACTCAGCGAGCTTGGTCTAAACATCGGCAAGCTTCAAAAGATGGACACCGCCTCGCAGTTTGCCACGATCTCGCAGGCGTTCAGCAAATACACCGGCAAAGTCAACAAGGCAAAAATAGCAACCGAGATATTCGGCAAGGCAGGGCGCAAAATCCCGAACCTCCTCAACCTGGGCAAGGAAGGGCTGCAAGGCTACGCGCAAGCCGCGCAAGATGCGGGCTACCTGCTCAGTGATTCCGACATGCTCATGGGCGATGCGTTTGATGAGGCCATGGGCCAATTCAATCTCGCCCTTGAAGGCGCTCGCAACACCATCGGGCGCGAAGTCCTTCCAGTCTTGACCGAGCTGATGACCTCACTCGGCTCATTCATCCGCGAAAACGCGCCAAACATCAAAGCAATGGCGCAGGAGTTCGGCGGCTGGCTCAAAACTAACGGCCCGATCATAGGCACACAGATCCGCGATATGGCAAAGAGCCTGGTTGAAATGGGCAAGGCGGCTTGGCCATTCATTGAATCGGTAGGAGGAATCAAGGCCGTGCTTGGCAGCATCGCCGCCGTAGCATTCGCGCCAGCAATCGCCGCAGTTGTCTCGCTTGGCGCATCTATTGTGATTGCTACACCAACCGTCATCTCACTGACAACAAAACTCTGGGGCATGGCCGCAGCCGCAGCAGGCGGGAGCGCAGCCCTCCTGCCAATCATCGGCACGGTTGCCGTGGTAGCCGCTGGCGTTGTCGCCCTCGGATTTGCTGTCAAAGAAGTCTCAGACAACTGGGACACCTACGCATGGGCGATCAACGAAGCGTGGACAGCCACAACTGGATTCATCGCAAAAATGGGAAGCGCAATTGCCGCATGGGTGAACGACACGAATATCGCAATTTCAAACTTTGGCGGCAGCATTTACAACTCAATCGCAGGCGCATTCGACAAACTCACAGGCAAGATCGGCGCGTGGTTCTCATGGGTGCGCGAAAGATTTGTTGGCCTCGGAAGCTCAATCAAAGGCGTCTTCACGGGCGGCGACTCGCCCGCTCCTGTGGACGGCGCACGCGCATCCGGTGGCCCCGTGTCCGCTGGCAAAAGCTACCTCGTCGGAGAGCGCGGCCCCGAAATTTTCTCGCCCTCCTCATCCGGGTCGATCATCCCCAACCACCGCGCAGGCGGCAGCGTGCAGAATGACAACCGCACGATCACCATCAACATCACAGCCAGCCCCGGCATGAACGAGCGAACCCTTGCCGACCTCGTGCTCGCCCGCCTCGATGGACGCCAAGCCGCCCTCGCTGGTGGCGCACTCTACGACTAACCATGGCCAACGATACCATGCTCGCCCTTGGCGCTTTTCGATTCTCGATTTCGACTGCCGCATATCAGCAGTTGGAACGGCAAAGCTCCTACAAGTGGGAAGAGGTCGAACGATTCGGACAAGCGCCGCTGATGCAGTATTGTGGCTACGACTCCGAAACCATCTCCCTGCAAGGAACGATCCTCCCCGAATACAAAGGCGGACTGGGGCAGATGTCGCAAATGCGCGTCCAAGCCTCCCTCGGAATCGCCCTGCCGCTCGTTACTGGGACGGGGAACTATTACGGCCTCTGGGTGGTCGAATCGATCACCGAGGCGCAGGAGGTTTTCTGGAGCAACGGGCAACCCCGCAAAATCAATTTCCAGATCAATCTCAAAAAATACGCCGAGGTCACGCTGAAGATCGGGCCATTCAATGTGTCCGTGTCCGGGCTTCTGGGATCATTACTACGATGAACGTCTACAAAACAAAGCAAGGCGACATGCTGGACGAAATCTGCCATCGGCATTACGGCAGCACCTACGGCCAGCAGGTCGAGACCGTGCTCGAGGTCAACCGCTCGCTTCGCCTGGCTGAACAAGGCCCCTACCTCCCCGCCGGCATCTACATCGTCCTGCCCATCATCGACGCGCCGAAAGCCAAGGAAACGGTCAGCCTCTTTTCGTAGGCCATGAAGCCCGATTTCCGCATCACCGGCACAGGAGGCGACCTAACCAAAACCTACGCCCAACGCCTCGCCTCGCTCACGATCACCGACAACTCGACCGAACAGGCCGATACGGTATCCATCGAACTCTCCAACCACGACGGCAAGCTCCCGATCCCCTCCGAGGGCGAAATCCTGAGCATCGCCATCGGCTACGAGGGCAATACGGTCGACAAAGGCAAATTCGTAATCGATGAAATCAGCCTGTCCGGTTTCCCCGAACGCATGAGTTTATCCGGCAAAGCCGCCCCCTTCGCAGCGGCGGGAGGATTCTCACCCTTCCAAAGCCGAAAAACCCGCAGCTTCGACAACATCACCCTCGGCCAGCTCGTCACCAACATCGCCGCCGAATGCGGCCTCGTTCCCGGCATCGCGCCGCAATACTACACGGTCACAATCCCGCACCTAGATCAAACGAACGAGTCGAACATGAACCTCCTCACGCGCCTCGCTCGCGATTACGAGGCGCTCATGAAACCCACCTTTGGCCGTCTCCTGTTCCTGCCGCGATCCACCGGCGCAAGCATCACCGGCGCGGCCCTACCCGGCCCGACGATCACCAAAGGGGAGGTCGCCAGCTACTCCGGGCAATTTAGCCAGCGCACGAAATACGGCAGCGCCACCACCCGCTGGCACGATCCAGAGACAGGCGAAACAAATTCCTTCAAGCTCGACGGCGAAGGCAGCGGCGCGGACTACGAAGCGCCAAACCTCTACCCCGACGAAACCGCCGCCAAAACCGCCGCCAAATCCTTCCTTAAATCCAGCGAGCGAGGCAGCGAATCGATAACGCTCTCCATGAGCGGACGCCCGGACATCATCGCCGAGGGTTTGATTACATTGAGCGGATTCCCCGACGCCATGAACAAAAGCTGGACCATCAAAACCGTCACGCACTCCCTCAGCCCCTCCGGGTTCACGACCTCCGTGCAGGCCGAAATCAAAGACCTCTCGACCGCAAGCTCCACAGCCGCCACCCCAAACACGACCAGCGCAGCGAACAATCCATCCACCCCAGCAGGCCGAAACATTGAGGCCGTCACTTGGAATCCTGAGACAAATTCGTTTGAGTAAACGCAACAATGACGCAACACCCTTGTAAGTCGTTGATTATTAGGCTATGTTTTCAGATTCGTAATCGATAGGTCACGAGTTCGAATCTCGTCGTCGGCTCCCCTTCTAAAAGCCCGCAGATGCCCATTTTCAAAGGCTCTGCGGGCTTTTCTGTTCTTGTTTGAAATTGCTTGAGATTGTTTTGGAATTGCTTGAAATTGGCAACATGGACGCAACGGACGCAACAGGACGCAACAGGCCGGTGGTGACAATCAGGACTGCCACGGTTCGGGGGGAGCCTCGATTTGTGGTTTTTTCTAAAATTAACGGGGTGTCGAAGCGGGAATTTTTTCGCTCGCAGGTGGAGGCGCGGGTGCATCAGCGGGCGGTGATGGACAAGTTGATGACGCGCGGGACGGATGCTTTCAAGGATGCGGCAGGCATGACGGTTGAAAAGGGGTGGAAGGAGTTTTGTTTGGTTCGAATCCCAAAACTAAAGGAGGGCAATCACGTTCGCCTTCTCAAATGGTGGTGGGGGCATTTCGTCGAGAAATACGGTTCACTGGATTTGAATGGCATCAAGCCCGTTCACATCGATGCTTTTTTAACTCGCCCGGAGTGGAACGGAACCACGGCGAATCAGGGGTTCGTTTACCTGCGCCTTGTATTCAACTGGCTGGTGCGCTACGAACTCGCAGCGGCAAATCCGGTGCTCAAAATCGACGTGCCGAAGGCTGCACCGGAGCATCATTTGCTGACCCTGGCGGAAGTGAAGAAGCTGTTAAGCCTGACGCAGAAAAATGTGAGGCTCCGCGCATGGATCGTGCTGGGTCTTTTCGGGGGGATGCGCATCTCGGAGGTGTGGCGCTGCCGCCCGGAGCATATCGAGCAGACAGAGATTTTCGTGCCGATCCGAAAGTCGACCGACCCAAAACCGCGCCCTCGTTTTGTGCCGATCCTTCCGGCGCTGACACGGAATCTTCCCAAAAAGTGGGATGACTTAGGCGAGGACATCATCAAACGCGAGCGCACGGAGCTGGCGCACGCCATGGGCTGGCAGGAATGGCCGCAGAATTGCCTTAGACACACAGCAGCCTCGATGCACCGGGCTATGTGGCATGACAGCGCAAAGACGGCGTATTTTCTCGGTCACTCATCCCCGGGCATGGTGGAGGATCGCTACGCCAGGGGAGTGAGGCAAAATGAGGCCAAGGCGTTTTGGGCATTGTAAAACGCTAAAAGAAAGCAGGTTAGCCCCCCCCCCACCCGCATTCTTCGTAAGTGGTGAGGTCGTGAATCTCAGCTATCCATTCCCTCGGGAACGGCCCGTCGAACGAGTTGAGGACCCACCAACGGAATGATCTTCTGGTCTGTGTATCTGTGCAATCGCACGCTCTGGGGAGGCGGCTTTTCCCTCTTCGTCCTGCCTCAATTCTTCAATTGCGGTCGCCACGATTTTTGAGAGCGGAAATGTTGCCAGCGGGTTTTTTGACTGCTCGACTTTTTGTTTTTCAATCAAAAAATCGTGAAGCTCGATCGGGATAGAAACGTTCAGCTTTTTGTGAGTTTTTGTTTTCATACCTTCCCACCAGTAACACCGGAAACACCAAGAATCAAATTTTTGTAAAAATTTATTTTCGCCCGCAGAGTCAATGCCCATGCGGATGTCAATAAAAATCTGCGTATGAGGTGATCTCCCCATTTACAGATTTTCATTGATCTATCGGTAGCACCGGAAGTATCGGTAGCACCATGCAAAGCGCATATGTAAAAACAAGCCTGAGTCTGCCAGCCGACCTTTACGAGTGGCTGAAAAAAAAGGCGGAAAAAAACGGGGGCACGCCAATAAGCCGATTGGTTGCTCAAGCCATCAAAACCCAAAAACAAAAGGAGGCCGCGAAATGATCGACGCAACCGAAATGGCGGCACGCCTTGGAATCACCCGCCCTACCCTTCTGCGTTGGGCGACTAACAACCGGGTGCCCGGATTCAAGGTCGGACGCGAATGGAAGTTTGATGAGGCGGATGTTGTCCGCACTTTCAAGGTAACGACTGGGAACATTCTTCAACAGGCAAACAGCCGTGGAAGGGCTGCGTAATGAAATCCCCCCGCCTCTACCTATGCCAGTCGGGCGACATCACCGACACGATCCGCGCCTGCGGGTTCGGGGATGCACGAATCAAGTTTTTTCAAAAGCACGGCGTTCAAGCCGCACATGTCTCTTTCGAAAGATAATTTATGGAACACGAAGTCATAATCAGGAACATTCAATTCGCGTGGGAGTTCATCCGCGCTGTCGGCCCAGCCATTGCGCTGGGGGTGGCAACCTACTGGGTAACTACATGGGGGGAGCGGTCACGATGAGTTTAACCACAGAGGACACAGAGAACACGGAGATGGTGATGGCGAAGATTAAGTGCCCAGTTTCCGTGAGTAACTTTGCAGACATTGCAGAGGTCTTGAGCAAACGCGCCAAAGTGGATGGAAGAACGGCTTTTACGCGCCAAGTCGGGGGATGCCTTGAGATTTATTCGATTCCTGACGCAAAGGGGGCAACGCGATGAGCGCCTTCTGGGTAATCGACAAAGAGTCGCACGGGGAGAGCATTGGGACGAAGACGGTTTTTGGCCCGTTTGAGACAAGGCGACACGCTGAGAGTTTCATCCTTAGCGACTTTGAGGGCTGGTGGAAGTCGAGTGATTTGCCACTCATAGATCGCGATGACAATGCGTGTGGCACTTACTTCATCTTAGAGCAAAAGGCCGAGGTGAGGCCGGTTGGCAAAACACACACCAAATTCTCACTGGTGGAGGTGAAGAAATGAGCGCGACTATGGAATGGATCGATGCCGGTGAGGAAATGCCGGACTCGGACACGGATGTCATTGTTGCCACGGAGGACGGCCACATCGAAGGAGGTTTTCACGACGGGAAGGATTGGCGCTGGGTAAACGCTTCACTCATCGAGATCGATGTCACCCATTGGATGCCGTTTCCAGAGCCTCCACAACCACGGACAAAAAAGGGGAAGAGAAAATGAGCGCCACCCTCGCCATTTCCATTGCCGTGCTGACGCTCGGCTCCTGCTTTGCCTGCTACATGCTGGGCCGCGATAGCTACCGCAACGAACTCCGTGACTTCCAAGAGCGGAGACGCCGATGGGAAGAGTTTGACGACGAATAACAATTTCCTCGCCAGGTCTCATTGAGACCGCAGGGGCAAAGGGGGGCCGCGCATCCCAAAAAACGCGGACCAATTAACTCTGTAACGGACTGCGGCGACCGGAACAGGGACAACACAAAGCCGCAAATCAAAACTAAAATAACATGGCACAGCTAAAAGCACCAGAAACAACAGGCGGGGGGTTCGGCCCTCGCATCACGGAACTCGCACCAAAGGGAACCTACTTGGCCACGATTGTGGACATCGTGGACACCTTTGGCGTGGAGCGCCCAAAATTCGAAGACCCTACGGTGATCGAGAAAGTGGACATCACGATCTTTGTCTTCGGGTTCAAGGGCAAGGACGGGAAGCATTACCTCGTGAAGACCCGCGACATGAAAATCTCGGGGCATGAGAAATCGACCCTCTACAAGTTCCTGCAAAGCCTGACTGGCGAGCCGCCGAAATACGGCTGGGACTACTGCGAGCTTATCGGCTCGGGCGCCCAGATCACGGTCACGCACCAGGAGAGCAAGCGCACGGCGGGGAAATTCTACGCCACCATTGGCGCTCTTTCCCCAGTGATGGAGGAGATGCAGGGGAAAAATCCGAAGCTCTCGGCCTTTGCCCATCTGCTGGACCCTGACAAAGCCTCGCCTGTGGCAGCGCCTAAGACGGCAAGCCCAGACCTCGAAGAGGATGAGGAAGATATGGCAGAGCCGTTCTGATTAACCGGGGGCCGGTGAGCGTTGGCGCGCTCACTGGCTCCCTAACCTCTCGACCTATTTTATGGCTATTTTATCCGACACAAAACAAAAGTCCCAAGGCTCGCATTGGTATACACTGGAGGGAGCGCCTTGTCACCAAGTCCCGAAGGCCAAGGGCGGGGAGCTGCGCAACGCTACCGTCGCGGACGCTCGCAAGCTGGGGCTTTTCCCCTCTGTAACGAATATCTTGGGGGTGATCGCCAAGCCCGGCTTGGACACTTGGAAACTCCAACAGGTGGCGAAGGCTGCATTCAAGACCCCACCGGACGGCAAGGAGAGCGAGGAATATTTCACCGACCGCATCATTGAGTCCGCTTTTGATCAAGTGGTTGATGCTGCGGATTTCGGTTCCCGCATTCATGACGCTCTGGAGAAGGTCTTTGAGGGCGAGAATCCCGATGAGGATTTGCTGCCTTATGTGCAGCCTACCTTGGCGTGGAAGGCTGAGAAGGGGCTGACCTTCACCCACCGAGAGATCACGCTCGTGAATGCCGGCGAGGGCTATGCGGGGCGATGCGATGTCTTGGCCAAGGGAAAACAGGGCCAGCTCGTGATCCTTGATTACAAGACCCGCAAGACGAAGCCCGGCGAGAAGGTGACCACCTACGACGGCCAAGGCATGCAACTCGCGGCCTACGCAGTCGCCCACTGGGGCGAGGCGATGCTGCCGAAGGTGACCGCGGCCAACATCTTCATCTCCACCACGGAGCCGGGGCGCATGGAGGTCTGCAAGCATGAAGACCTGCCAGCGGAATGGGAGGCGTTCAAAGCCGCCTGCGTGCTCTGGCGCAAAACAAAGGGGTTCGACCCAAGGAGGATCGCGCTATGATGACCTGCAAAGAGTGCGGCAACAAAGCCCACCACCGCCAATGGCCAATCCGGTTCGGCGAACTCCTCTGCCCGTCCTGCGGATGCCCAGAACACGGGCGCTGCGAACAACTCGAAGCCCTCGCTGCCGAGGGCGATGAGTGCGCCGTGGCTGATCTTTTTAAGGAGGGGTGTAAATGACCCAACCCAATACTGACCCTGCTTTCCCTACGGAAAATTATACTTGGAAAGACGATAAAGGGGCGTGGCACACCTGTCCGCACTCCGGAATGTCTATGCGTGACTATTTTGCGGGGCAGGCTTTACCAGCTCTAATAAATGCCACTGCATTTTACCAACAAAAAGCTCAAGAAGAAGCGCTTGCTGAATATGCGTATAAATCTTGGAGAGAAATCCATAACGCTTTGGACGCAGATAATTTGCTTGAAGATTACATAAGTTGTTCTTGGGCGGCTTACAAGATAGCGGATGAAATGCTTCGGGCTCGCCAGGAGGAGTCTGAATGACCCTTGCCGTTGATTTCGAGACTGACTGGTCCCGCGATTACACCGTTGCCGACATGGGGGCATGGGCCTACTGCAACGACCCGCGATTCAACGCCTATCTGGTGGCATTCTGTGGTTCAGACGGATGGGAGTGGGTGGGACACCCGGCACAAGCTCCTTGGGCGAAAGCTCGGGAGTATGACCGCTGGTTGTCCCACAATGTGGGGTTTGATGCCGAGGTCTGCCGAGCTTTACGCGTGGAGCCTGCCAAGGTCTGGGACTGCACAGCGGACCTCATGGCCTACCTGCAATACCCTCGCGATCTCAAGGGAGCGTGCAAGGAGGCATTCGGCATCGATGTGGACAAGTCGGTGCGGGATCGCACCGGCGTGGCTGATCTCTTCGCCCCATCGGCAGGCGAGCTAAACGACTACGCATTGCAAGATGCCCGCCTGTGCCTGCGACTCTGGCAGAAGTTTGCCGTGCGCTGGCCGGAGTCGGAGAAGGAACTCTCTCGCCACACCCGTCTAATGGGCGCCCGTGGCATCGGGTTCGATACCTCAGCGGCACGGGAGGCCGTGGCGGGGTTGGGGGTGCAACTCGCGGAGACCGAGCGCACAATCCCCTGGGTGGCTCGCGGCCTCCCCCCAACTTCCCGCAATGAGCTTTTCCTCGAATGTGACCGCCTCGGGCTTCCCCGCCCGACGACCACTGCCGAGAAGAATCCCGCTTGGCAGGCATGGCTCGATGAACACGAGGCCCGGGTGCCTTGGGTGCGGGGGCTGAACCGCTGGCGGAAGCTCAACCGCACCCGTGAGGTGATCGGGGCGATGCTGGTGCGCACTGACCGCCAACGCCGTTTGCACTACGGCCTGCGCTACTACGGCGCGGCCATCACCGGCCGGTGGAGCGGAGCCGATGGGCTGAACCTCCAAAACCTTAACTCCAAGGACACCGAAGGCGGGATCGACCTGCGGGCGCTCCTCGTGCCAGCGCCGGGCAATGTTTTTGTGGTCTCCGACCTCTCACAGATCGAACCCCGCTGCATGGCAGTGATCTCGGGCGATGAGGACATGCTGACCTTTCTGCGCTCTGGCGCTGACCTCTACGAAGCCCACGCCAGGGCAACGATGGGATACTCAGACCCGCGCCCGCTGAAGGAAGTGGACAAGGGCATGCGGGCGCTCGCCAAGGCCCGCACCCTCGGGCTGGGCTACTCGTGCGGGGCAGAGAAATTCGTCGCAGTGGCCAAGATCATGGCCGGTCTGGACATTTCCCCAGAAGATTCCGAGCGGATCGTGGCAGAATTCCGCGCCACAAACCCCAAAATCACAAGCCTCTGGGAGCGGATGCAACGGGCATTTCGACAGGCAAAGGGCAAGGTGTGGGTGGTGAAGACCGAAGCCGGGCGGGCGATGCGGTATTTCAACCCCGCAGATGGCCAAGCCTCCGCCGTAAAAGCCAAGCCACCAACGAAATTCTACGGCGGCAAGCTGGTGGAAAACCTCATCCAAGCCACCGCCCGCGATGTCATGGCGGGCATGGTCCTTCAGATCGAGGCGGCAGGCTACCCCGTCGTGCTCCATGTCCACGATGAGATCGTGGCAGAAGTTCCGATTGATACCGCTGCCGAGGCCATGGAGGAAATCCGCCGAATCATGTCCACCCCGCCGGCATGGATGCCCACCCTGCCCGTCGAGTGCGAGGCGCATCTCATGGAGGTCTATGGGAAATAATGTGGATACTACCAAAGAATTTACAGCTATCGAGTGGTGCGCCGGATACGGCGGGATTCATCTCGGACTTAAACGAGCAATCCCAAATCTGCGCGTCATCGCTTATGGTGAGATCGAAGGCTTCGCCTGCGCGAACTTGGTTGCAAAAATGGAAGCGGGACTCTTGGACCCAGCACCTCTCTGGACGGATATTAAGACCTTCCCATGCGAGGACTTTCGTGACCGAGTGGACCTCCTTGTGGCCGGTTACCCCTGCCAGCCATTTTCCGCAGCCGGGAAGCGACTCGGAGCAGAAGACCCTCGCCACCTCTGGCCACACATCGCCAGATCAATACGAGTTATTCGACCTCGACTATGCTTCTTTGAGAATGTCGAAGGACATATCTCCCTCGGCCTCCGAGAAGTCATTGGAGAGCTGGAATCAATCGGTTACAAAGCGGCGTGGGGAATATTCAGCGCGAGTGAAGTCGGCGCTCCGCACCAGCGGAAGCGGGTGTTCATCTTGGCCTACGATCAGAGCCAGCGAATACAAGGACACTGGGCCGATTGGCTCCAAGAGTCACGACCACATGCTGGGCAAGGGCTACCTCTGCGCGGTGGTGACGCAGGATGCGGCGAATTGGCCGACGCCGACAACTGCAGAGGCGGGGAAAATTGGAAATCAACCGAACTTTGGTCAGTTGGGCTTGAGCAATCACCCAGCAATTGTGGGGGGAATAGATCGCCCCAAGGGAGAAAAGTCACGATATGGCCAAGCCGCCCCGGCGAACCCCAGCACGGATGGGAGCCGCCAAGGGTTGTGGTTGACGCCAAGAGCCAACGAGCCGGACTCAGACAGCAACTTTGTGGCGAGGAATGCGGACAGGGGCGAGCATTGCCATCCGAGCCTGAGCCAACAGGCGAAAAGTATGTGGCCAACGATAACCGCCCACACGCCGGATATGGAGAGCAGCGGCCCGAACGGGAACGCAGGGACTTATCTGGCGGGGCAGGTGAAGGCGTGGGCAACGCCGAGAGTGGGTGGCGAGGAGAAAGCAGAAACGAGGTTAGCGCGAGGCAAGGACATTGGACTGCACGGCCAAGTCGGAGCGATGAAGAACACAGCCAAGCTCAACCCCCGCTGGGTCGAGACGCTTATGGGCCGGCCGGTGGGCTGGGTTATGCCGAGCTGCAAGTCTCCTGTGACAATCGAACGGACGAACTGCGACTCCTCGGCAACGGAGTCGTGCCTGCCACCGCAGAGCGAGCATTCCGAACTCTTTGGGAGGGAATCATAAAATGAACGACGCCCTCGCTACAAATCTCCGCGCATGGCTCCGCAAAAAGGAGGCCGCTACCATGTCCCTGCACAAGGCGATTTTCAAGATCGCCATCCTGTCCAAGGAGGCCGGACTACCCGCAGAACAAGCAGAACTCCTTTGCAAAGCCTACGCCGCCGGAAAGATGGCTCGACGGGCGCCTGAGCGTGAGATTCGTTCCGCCGTGGCCTGCGCCTACTCGGGAGAGGTCAAGCCGCAAGGCCCGCGCTTCCCCGCCGCCATGCCGGAACTCATGGCCGAGGTGGATGCCTACCCAGTGCCGGTCCCATACCCGCCCTACCCGCACAGCTCGCCCGAGGATTTCCTCGATAGGATGTTCCCCGGTGACCCTCTCCTGTGCATTGGCGCAACGGCCTTTGCCATGGATACCCGCCCGCTTTCCCAGTGGCGCGGACTCTTGGCAGGCATGCAGTTTCTCGTGCCATCCCCCATGACCTCGCCCACCGGCCCGCGCAAGGAAGATGGCGCCGAGTCCTTCCATGCTGAGAGCAACACGGGCGAACGGGCCTACCTCGTCACAGAATTCGACCACGCAGGCAAACCCCAGCAGATGGCCAGAATCCGCGCCCTTGAGGCCCGTGGCACCCACAAGCTGGCGCTCATCGTCGATAGTGCCGGTAAGAGCCTGCACGCCTATTGGAAAACCTCGGGCGATGCCCACGCCGATTTCATCTTTTTTTCACACGCAACAAAACTCGGGGCAGACGACCGCCTCTGGCTACGCAGCCAGTTCGCACGCCTCCCAGCCGGTCAACGCGATGGCCGCAAACAAGAAGTCCTTTTATGGCAACCCTAAAACAACACGACCACATGGATGGCAAACGCAGAGCGGGCGCGATGCTCGAGGAACTGCTTGCCGCAAAGAAACCCTCAACCTCGCAAGAGACACCGGAGGAACCCGCCGCTACCCCGCTGCCGCCCTTTGAGTTTTTCGACGATATCCTGGCTAACATGCCGGACGAGCCGCCGCTTCTCGTAGGGGGCAATGACCCGTCAGACCTCCGAAAAAACGCTCTCATTCACAAGGGCGACAAGGTGATGCTCGGGGCAGAATCCAAGGCGGGCAAAACATGGTGGATGATGCAACAAGCCCTGTGCATCTCTGCGGGAATCCCGTTCCTCGGGCATCAGACCGTGCAGGGCGTGGTGCTCTACTGCAACTTCGAGCTTCGCCCGTGGGCCTTCGCTCGTAGGGTGAAGCAAATCAGCCAAGCCCTCGGCCTCGTCGACGGCGCCGGACGGGCCAAGGTGCCACCGCTCTTCATCGGCTGGAACCTTCGCGGCAAGTGCTACGACATCGAGCGCATCTGCGAAGTCGCCGAGGAGAGGTTCCGCAAGATGCCGGGCATGAAGCTCGCGGGAATCGTGGTGGACCCCCTCTACAAATCCTACGGCGGCAAGGAAGAAAACAGCGCCACGGACATGGCCGCCGTGCTCGAAAGCATGGAGCGATTCGCCGAAAACCTCCATGCGGCGATCTTCATCTCCTCCCACTTTGCCAAGGGAGACTCCGCAGGCAAGGCCCAGATCGACCGCATATCCGGCAGCGGTGTCATCGCCCGTGACCCCGACAGCATCATGACGCTCTCGAAGATCAAGGACGAAAAGAACCTCTACACCTTCGAGGCCACACTTCGCAACATGGCCAGCCCGGAGCCTCGTGTGGTGGAGTTTGATTTCCCCATCTGGAAACCGAGAGACGACATCAAAGCGGGCGGAAAATCCTACGATCTCACCGAAATGGTGGCGCTCTTACCAGTGGATGGCTTCAGCTCAAACCAATGGTTCGAGGCAGCAAGTGAACAGGGGCTTTGCGGCAAGAAATCCAACTGGTCGAACCTCACAAATTCCGCCCTGAGCAAGGGTCTTGTAACGGTAAAAAACGGACCCAGAAACAGTCAAATTTTCGTGAAAGCCTCGGGAACCAGTCAAAACCAATGATGACGAAACATTTACCCGCTAAAACGCGACCAGTTCCCCCACCTATAGGGAAAGGAACTACTCAAAACCGATGCGACCAGTCAGTTCCCAGGGGTGCTACGCACCACCCCCTGGGTAACCTGAGAACTGTCAGTCCGCTTTTCATCGCTGCCACATTATGACCGCGCTGGAAATCAAACATCCTTGGCAAGAACTCCAACGCGCACAAGGCGAGCAAGTGACCAAAGTCAACCCCCTCGAACTCGGCCGTCCTTTCAGCTTCACCGACGAGCAACGCATCGCGCTGCAACCCTATTTGACCCACGCAGGAAAAGGAGGCGCCGTGCTGATCATGGCAACCTATTCAGCCTTTGAAAACTGGCTTACGGCCCGCCCCCTCGCAGTAAACGCGCAACAACGCAAATCCCTCTCCGCTTCACTCACCAAACTCAAAAAACAAAAACTATGAAACTCCACATCGGCATCGACCCCGGCCTGTCCGGCGGCATCGCATTCATCCCAGACAACGGAACCCCATGGGCGCACAAAATGCCCGAGACAGACAAGGATCTCATGGAGCTATTTCGAGACTCTATCAACATTGCCACCCCCAAGGCCCTCATCGAGCTGGTGCATTCCAGCCCGCAGATGGGCGTAAAAAGTGCTTTCACTTTTGGCGAAGGCTACGGGCGGTTGCAAATGGCGCTGACCGCCTTGGGGATCCCTTACGAGCGCATTCGCCCAGCCGCTTGGCAAAAAGCGATTGGATGCCTCACCAAAGGCGACAAAAATGTGAGCAAACGCAAGGCGCAGGAGCTTTTCCCTGACCTCAAAATCACCCACGCCATCGCTGACGCTCTACTAATCGCAGAATACAACCGGAGGACGGCCAAGTGAAAGAAATCCTCGAAGAAAACAACCGCCTTAAAGCCGAAGTGGATCGCCTCATCAGCGACAACATGGAGCTGACTGCTGTCATCCGGTCGCTGCGCAGGAATGCCCGGGAAGATAATGAAAGGCTGGAAATCGTAAGCCATGAGCTATGGCTCTGTAAATACGGCAAATATGAGAAGGAGGGCGCGAAATGAGCGACACGCCTGAGACGGATGACCAGCCAATCATCTATGCACTAAATGAGCATGGATACCAAGTTCCGTGCGTTGATTTGGAATTCGCTCGCAAGCTGGAACGCGAACGCGACGAGGCGAGGGAAGCAATCCCAGCTGGCGAATGGGTAGAATATGCGCATTACAAAAAAGTCCATGACGCTTCCAGTCGGTTGTTGGTTGCTATCAATAAGCAACTGCCAATCGGCTGTTTTACATTGGTAAGCAGCGAATACTACAAACTTCAAAACGCGATTTACGACAGGGAGGAGGCAAAATGACGGCTAAAGAAGTGGGCTTTGATGGCGAGGCAAATATCTTCACCCCGACTCACTTTTCGGATTTAGCCCACCAGCGTTTAACCATTCGGTTTTTAAAAGGAAGAACTGAGCACCTAAGCAGGGCGAAAGAAATGCCTAATCATTTCTTTTGGAATAGAGAGACGGAAACTTTCTACTACATCAACCCCGAAAAAAGGTTGTTTCGCGTCGAGTTTGTTGAGGAGGCCGCGAAATGAGCGAGGACGCAATGACATCCTGCCTCCAACGCATCGCCACCGGTGACCAAGACGCGATGACCGAGTTGTTCGCGCTCACCCAGCCAGACATAACGCGCATCATTGCATCCATCGTCCCGGCTGACGATGCCGGCGACATCTTTCAGACCGCCATGCTCAAGGTATGGCAAAAGGCCGAAACATTCCGCGCCGGGTCGCCCGTCATGCCCTGGCTTATCGGGATCGCTCGCCGAGCTGCCTTCGACCTCCTGCGCACTCGGAGGCGTCGTGTCGCCCTATTTGAAAAAAATAACGACTCGGAAGGCTCTCCCGTGCCGTCATTAAAGGAAGACCGGCGCGAAATCCGCCAACACTTGGACAACCTGCCAGAAATGCAAAGGAAAATCATCCGCCTGAGCTTTTTCAAAAGCCTTCCTCTCAAAGACATCGCCGCACTGGAAGGAATCTCACTTTTCACCGCCCGCACTCTTCGCCGCAAGGCACTTAACACGCTGAAAGAAAGCCTGAACCTTGAAAATCTCCTCGCTTAAATACAAAGACGGAACCGCACACCACGCAGCCCGTGGTTATGTCGTGCTCTGGGCAACGCTCATGGCACACGCCAAGCCAAACCATCGCGGCTCCATCGCTGAGATCAGCCGCGAAATGATGGAAGCCATCGATTTCGATGAGCAACGCCAGGACAAAGGGGAGGCGCATGAACTCTGAAATCCCACTGCCGCCCACGGCGCAAGTCGTTGCCGATGTCATCGGACGCGAGGCCACACTGGCCCTTGCCATGTCCTGCCTGTATCGCTGCCTTTATGTGCCAAAGGGAAAGCTGGCACCTGACAGCTATCTCGTGCGCACAATCGGAGAGGAGAAAGCAAAGCTCATGCAAAGAGAGTTCTGCGGGATGCTCTTACCTCTGGCAACCTGCCACCACATCGCCGTCTTTGAACGCCAACAACGCATCCGCGCTGCCGTGGCAGAAGGAAAGACACACGCGCAAGTCGCAGTCGCGTATGGCCTCACGGTCAAATGGGTGCGCAACCTATGCGCTCGCAAGCCAGACGAGTATCGCTACCCACTCAAAGCCTACGACCAGCCACCAGCCAACTTAGGGGGGGTATTAGTTACTCCTGAGGGGGTTAGGGAGCGGGTGCTAGGAAACTCGCAGAGTTTGGTTAGAGATTGACCAAAAAACCGCAGTTCGTTTCGCAACTCACTTGTAACCAAACATTCAATGAAACAACCCACAAAATCCAAGCCTGAGACTCTGCTTGTGAGCGCCTCGGTGCTTGCCGCCGCGCTCGGTGGCGTGACCCCTCGATATGTCCAGCAACTCGAAAAGAAAGGCATCGTAAAAAAAACCGCTCGCGGAGTTTACGATCTTTGCGCCTCCACTGCCGGATACATCGAATGGCAGAAAAGCCAAGAGAATGAATCGGAGGATTCTTTCAAAGCCCAGCGCACTCGCGTCTACCGCGCCCGCGCCGAAATCCTCGAAGCGCAATCGATGGCCATGCGCGGCGAACTCCATGACGCATCCTGCATTGCCGAGGTGATGGGCGAGGGGCTGGCCAACATCCGGGCGAAGCTCTTGGCAATCCCGACCACGGCAGGCCCTCGCGTGGCAGACGAGACAGACCCGAACAAATGCGCGGCCCTCATCGAGACATTACTCCATGAGGCAATGGCGGAATGCTCGAAATACAACGGGCGGGAGATTCTGAACCGCTACCTCAAGCGGAGTGAAGCGAAACCGGAAGAGGAAGAGACCGGCGAAGGCTGGGAGACATGACACCCGAACAACTCGACCGCGCCAGCGACCTCATCGCGGCATGGTCGGCAATCATTTCACCCCCTCCAAAGTGGACGATTTCCGAGTGGGCAGACCACCGGCGCAAACTCTCCGGGGAGGCGGCGGCGGAGAAAGGGCAGTGGCGAACGAACCGAGCGGAATACCAGCGAGGGATCATGGACGCCGTTGCCGATCCGACGATTGAGCAAGTCGTCGTGATGTCATCGGCACAGGTCGGAAAAACGGAAATCCTTCTGAACTGCATCGGATACTTCGTGGACTTCGACCCCTCACCCCTCATGCTCGTGCAGCCGGACGAGGCCATGGCAGAGACATTTTCCAAGGATCGCCTCGCGCCGATGTTTCGGGACTCACCAAGCCTCCGCTCGAAAGTGCGACCGGCCAAGACCCGCGACTCTGGAAACACGATCCTGCATAAAAGATTCCCCGGAGGGCATGTCACGCTTGTCGGAGCCAACGCCCCCAGCGGCCTCGCCTCTCGCCCGATCCGCGTCTTGCTCCTCGACGAGGTGGACCGCTACCCCGCCAGCGCCGGAACCGAGGGCGATCCGGTGAACCTCGCCATCGCCCGAACAAAAAACTTCTGGAACCGGCGCGTCGTCATGGTCTCGACCCCGACCGTGAAGGGCCTCTCCCGCATCGAGCGTGCTTTCGAGATTTCCGATCAACGGCATTTCCTCGTGCCGTGTCCCCATTGCCAACACGAGCACCCGCTTCGGTGGGGCAATGTCGTTTGGCAGGACGGACGACGCGACCTTGCAACCCTGCGTTGTCCCGCCTGCAACGGAACGATCACCAACGCGCAGAAAAACCAAGCCGTTGCCCGTGGTCGGTGGCAGGCCAGCGCAGGGCCAAGCAAGATCGCAGGCTTTCACCTCAACGAACTTTATTCTCCGTGGCGAAGCATCGCAGACATCGCCATCGAGCACGGGCGGGCGAAAGACGATCCCTCAACCTTGCAAGTCTGGATCAATACCAGCCTCGGCGAAACATGGGAAGAAGGCGGCGAGCGCATCAGCGAGCATGCCCTCATCGAACGGTGCGAACCCTACCCGCAGGCGGATGTCCCCGCCCGTGGGTTGATCCTCACGGCAGGCGTGGACACCCAGCAAGACCGCCTCGAGGTTGAGGTGGTCGCATGGGCAGGCGGCGAAGAAAGCTGGAGCGTGGCTTACCATGTCATCCTCGGAGACCCCGACATTCCCGAAGGAACGGCAGGAAGCCCGTGGACGCACCTCACCGACTACCTCCGCAAGCGGTGGACATCCGAGGCAGGCGGCGAAATGGTTATCGAAACGACCTGCATCGATACCGGCGGCAGCAACACCCAAGCCGTTTACGGCTATGTGAAACGCCACAAGGGCGACCGAGTTTACGGCGTGAAAGGCCAAGGCGGACCCGGCCTGCCCATCGTCGGCAACCCCGCCCGCCGCAGAGCAGGGAAAAAAACCACACGCCCCATCGATGTTTATATCGTCGGAGTCGATTCCGCGAAGAGCATCGTTTACAAGCGACTCCGCATCACCGAACCCGGCTCTGGGTATTGCCACTTCCCGCAAGGACGCAGCGCCGAGTATTTCCGTGGACTCACCGCAGAGAAGGCCGTGACGAAATTCGTAAAAGGATTCCCCCGGATGGAGTGGCACAAAACATCCGGCGCACGGAACGAACCGCTCGATTGCCGGGTTTACGCATTCGCCGCGCTCGTGCTACGCGCCCCGCAGTTTGACAAGCTCGCCCTCCGTAGGCGGCAAACCATGCCGGCACCCAAGCCCGCCGAGGCCGAGCCGCCCCCTCCGGTGGAACTCCCCGCAGAAGACACCCCCCCACCTCACGAAGACACTGCCGGAAAACGCAGGCGCACCCAGCGCCGTGGCAGCTTCGTGAATTCATGGTGACAATTACGGCAGGCGAAACATTCGAGGTTACGGTATCGGCAGACCCCGCCGCGACCGTCCTTGTGCAATTCGCTGGCATGCAGTCGCGCAATGTCGCCGCCACCGGCACGGCAGGAACCTTCACCGCCGCCGCGAATACGAGCGGCTGGATTCCTGGACACTACATCTGGGAAGCGTGGGCAACGGTCGCCGCGCACCGCGCCCTCGTGGGAACCGGCGACCTCCTCATCCGCGAATCCGCAGCCACCCTCGCACCCGGTGCCGAGGTTCGCACGCAAGCCCGCATCGCCGTGGCGCACATCCAAGCCATGCTCGCAGGAGGCGCAACACTGGAGGCGAAACGCTACAAGATCAACAACCGCGAACTGGAGCGGCACAGCATCGCGGAACTTTTACAACTCCTCTCTTTCTGGCGGCGTGAGCTATCCCGCGAATCCCGACTCTCATCCGGCATCATGTCCATCGGGCAATCGATTTCCGTTCGCATCTAACCATGGGCCTCTTCGATCTATTTTCCCGCACCGCCACCACGAAGACGCCCGCGCCAAGCCGCGCCGACCAGCCTCGCCTCTGGTCGGCGCGGTCAATTTTAAGCGACACCATCGGCAGCTTCGCCACCGCAGGCATGCCACAAGCCGCCGGTGCAGGCCGTCTGGAATCCACATGGGCAGGGACACCGACCACGATTGACGCATGGATTTTCCAATACTGGAGCCGCATCGTCGCCCGCTCACGTGAGCAGGCCGAGAACAACGATCATCTCAAAAAGTTTTTGCAAATGGCCCGCGATAACATCGCAGGCCCGACAGGCTTCACATTCAACGCGCAGATCCGCGACCCGTCTGGAACGATGGACACCGTAGCCAGCAGCGCCATCGAGGACGCCTTTGCCGATTGGAGCAAGCGCGGAAACTACGACATCACTGGGCAACTCTCTCGCGCCGATGGCGAACGGCTCGCAGTGACCACCGCCGCGATGGATGGCGAGGTCATATGCATTAAGAAATATGGCGAAGACCTCAACAAGTGGGGCTTTGCCGTGCAGTTCATCGACCCCGTTTTGCTCAACCCCACGAAATGGGAAAAGCTGAACAACGGCAATGTGATTCGACACGGAATCGAGTTTAACCCGAACGGTCGCCCGGTCGCCTACCATTTCCGCAACTACGACGAAATGATGATGGGCTATGTGAACCACAACGGCGAGAGCTTCCAGCGAGTTCCCGCCGATCAGGTCATCCATCGTTTCCTGCCTGAGCGAGTCGGCCAAAAGCGAGGCCTCCCGTGGGCACGCACAGCCCTCTGGAGGATGCGAATGCTCGCAGGCTTCGAGGATGCCGCCGTTGTCAACGCCCGTGTGTCCGCCAGCAAGATGGGCTTTTTCCGAAACCTCGATGGCGACAGCGACGACATACTTGAAATGGACGCCGAGCCGGGCAAGTTTGAGGACATCGGGAACAGGGAATTTATTCCCTATACTCCGCAATTCCCAGACCAAGCATTCGACCCCTTTTGCAAAGCCATGCTTCGCTCGATTTCATCCGGCCTCGGCGTGTCTTACAACAACCTCGCCAGCGACCTCACGAGCGTCAATTTCTCATCGATCCGCCAAGGCGCACTCGACGAGCGCGAAGTGTGGAAGGGCCTGCAAGAATGGCTCATCTCCGGCTTCGTCATGCCAATATACGAGGCATGGCTTGAGCGTTCCTTGCTCGCCAACAAAATCCTGATTGCTGGCAAGCCGCTCAAATTCGACCGCCTCGAAAAATACAAGCAAGTAGCCTTCACCGGACGCCGCTGGGCATGGATCGACCCGTCCGCAGAAATGGCCGCAAACGAAAAAGCCATCTCGCAAAAACTCAAATCCCGCAGCGAGATCATCCGCGAGACCAGCAACCGCGACCCCGAAGATGTCTGGAGCGAGATCGAGCGTGAGGAAGTGGAGCTTAAAAAACGCGGCATCGTCCCGCTCATTCCAGCAGGCGCAGCCGCCCCCGTGGCACAGCCCGAACCACAGCCATGAGCCAGCCTTTCGACATCAACATTGCCGCAGGCGAGTCGTTCTTTTTCGAGGTCACGCTAAAAGACTCCACAGCGTCAAACGCGCTGCCAGTCAACCTCACAGATTTCACAGCATCCGGCCAACTCCGCGAGGACTGGGACAAACCACTCTTGGCTGAGTTCGCAGTCACCTTCCCGCTGCCACGCACCAGCGGCAAGGTTCGCGTAGTTCTCACAGACGAGCAGACCCGCGCCCTGCCAGTGAGCCGCGCTCGATACGACATTTTCATAACCGACCCATACGGCAACAGCCGGAAACTCCTCGAAGGCATCGCCACCATAAGCCGCTCCATCACCAGATAAAACCATGGCCTCCGTTGACATCACCCTCGTTCCAAACACGCAAGTTGTAGTTACACCCGGCATTGCCATGCCAATAGGCGCAGGAGCGCAAGGCCCCGCCGGAACGGTAGCAATCGGAAGCGTATCGGCGCTCACAACCGGATCAGCCCCGACCGTTGTCAATGTCGGAAGCCCTACGAATGCCGTGCTCAATTTTGGCATCCCTCTCGGAGCGCAAGGCCCCGGCGGAACGATAGCCGTTGGCGCAGTGCAAACGCTTGCAGGTGACCAAAACGCATCGGTCACAAATATCGGCACGCCACAAAATGCCGTTTTGAATTTTGCCCTCCCTCGCGGCCTCTCCTCGACCGTCTCCGTCGGCACGGTCTTCATGCTTGCCGCTGGAGCCACGCCAACAATCACCAATGTCGGCACGCAGGAAAACGCCGTTCTCAATTTCGGCATACCCGCACCAGCCCCCGGCCCGAAGGGCGATGCAGGCGAGCGAGGCCCCGCCTTTGTGTATGGATCGATTTCGTTTCTGTCGGATGTCTCCGACGATCACCTCACCCACTGGATCGGACGCGCCTCCGCAGGCACCGGCACGGATCAACCGGCATGGACAATCACACGCAGCGTATTTAATCGAAGCGGCGAACTCATCAGCCGAGGCGTAGCAGTCGCCGCAAAATGGGACTTGCGCGAAACAGCCACCTACATCGCCGGAGTCGTCTCCACCAGCGAGATCGACGCCGGATATTTCTAAAAAAACTACTCATCCCCCGCAGTCATTTTGACCGGCGCAAGTGGGGGAGGCGTGCTGTGCCTCCCTTAAACCGCTCACCACCTCTACGCCGTTCACTCCCCCTCCGTGCTCTCTGTGTGCTCTGTGGTCAATCCAGCACGGAACGCCCCGCAGAAGACACGATTTTTTCGAGCGGCAAAATAACGCCCGTCCACCACGGACACCGCAACCACCAACCACCACACAAAAAAATCATGTCTGTCCCAATTCGCATTCGCCGCCGTCAATCCGGTTCCGCCGGAGCACCCGGAGTTCTCAAATCAGCCGAACTCGCATTCAACGAAGTTGATGGAATCCTTTACTACGGTAAAGGTGCCGACGCATCCGGCAACGCCACACAAATCGTTGGCATCGGCGGCAACGCCTCCAGCAGCTACGCAGACGGCATCGTCGCGACAGAGCGTGACGCCCGCATCGCCGCTGACAACACCCTCACCACAAACCTCGCCAGTGAGGTAACACGTGCGCAGGGCTCAGAAAGCACGATTTCCACGAACCTCGCAAACGAGATCACCCGTGCGCAGAACGCCGAATCAGCTCTCGGGACTCGCATCGATAATGTGTTGAGCAATGTTACTCCCGGCTCGCTGGATTCGCTGTCGGAAGTTGTCACAGCTTTCCAAGCCGCAGACTCCTCGCTCAACGGAGCAATCAGCAGCCTTGCATCCAGCGCCTCCACCGGCCTCACAAATGAGGTCAACCGCGCCACCGCAGCGGAAGCCGCCCTCGCTTCGGACATCTCCGACATCGAGACAGCAGCATCGGCTCTCACCAGCCGGGTCACCAGCGCAGAGGGAAGCATCACCGCAAACGCTTCCGCGATCAGCGCCGAGTCCACAGCCCGCGCAGCCGCGATCAGCGCAGAGACCAGCGCCCGCCAATCCGCTATCAGCTCAGAAGCAAGCACACGCCTCTCAGCCGACAACGCACTAAGCGCCCGCATCCTCGTTCTCGAGACCGAGATCGACGGCGGCAGCTTCTAAAGCAAACGGCCCACAGGGCCGGTCAACCTCGTGTCCATACATGACGACCGGCCTTTCAAATCCTTCCGAGTCCATACTCATGCCAGTTCCGATAAAACCTAAAAAAACCGTCGTGCCGGGTCGCATCCCCAGCACGGCGGATTTATCGCTTGGCGAGGTCTGCATTAACTACGCCGACCGCAAAATTTTTGGACGCCATCCTCAGTCGGGAAGCGTCATCCAACTCACCACCCCCCCGCGCAACGAAATCCCCGCCATCCTCGTCCATGCCGTGGACGGAGCAAACCTCTACATCGGTCGCCTTGAGTGGGAAGACTACCCCGCCACAGGCGAACCAGACGACTCCCCCGCCTGGACAATTTACAAAATCACAACCGACTCTGCCGGCAATGTTCTTAGCGAACAATCCGCCACCGGCGCGTGGTCTTCCAAAGAATCTCTAACCTACTCATAAATGAAAGCTACCAACCCAATCGAAATCAACGGCAAATCATTTGACCGTTACAGCCTCAACCTCGCCATCAACGGCAAATACAACGCTGACGGCACGCCGGATGCGTCCATCGCCGCCCGTTTCATACCAACGCGTCTGGTCGAAAACGGCGAGCCAGAGCAGGCGCAAGAGCAGTCTGTCAACATTGCCCTCGGCTCCCTCTCCGGCTCCGACGAACCCACACTCACCGCCGTCGCTGAAATCTCGGCGGCACTTCAAAAATTCATCCTCTCGAAAGGACTCTAATCATGGCTAACCGATTTGCCGTTGCCTCTGGCAACTTTAACGACACCGCTACATGGTCAACGACTGCGGCAGGCTCGCCCGGAGCATCTGTCCCGGTCGTTGGCGACAATGCTATTGCTAATGGGCGAACAATAACAATAACTGCATCCGCAGCTTGCGATAATGTCACTAATGGCTCTTCGTTTGGCGGCACTGCGGGAGGTCGGTTCGACCTATCTAACGGAGTCACACTAACAGCTTCGGTCATTGGCGGATTCCAATCCAGCAATACATACGGAGCAGTCAACCTGACAACGACATCATCCGCATCAGTTGTTGCCACATCTTTGACAAGCAGTGCCGTCACCGCGCCTGCTATTTATTTAAATACCAGTGGCACACTAACTTTAACAGCAAACTCAATAACTGGCGGAGCCGCTTCGCCAGGATCATCCACTATTTTCATTCAAAGCGGAACATTGTCAGCTCAAGCAAACTCTGTCATTGGAGGAAGATCTGCGTCTGGAAATAGTGACGCAATTCGCAGCATTGGAGGCGGCACGGTTGTGTTGAACTGCCCGTCTATAACTGGTGGTGAAAATAACGGAGGTGGCACAGCCTACGGCATTGCGAGCATCTCGACAGGTAGCGTTACGGTAAACGGGAATGTATTTGCAGGCATTGCTTTTGCCGGAGTTTTTGCAAGCACTGGCACAACAATCATCAATGGAAATGTCAATGCCGTAAATGGAGTGAACGGAGTTATTTCGTCAGCGACCGTGCAAGTGTCTGGAAGTTTTTACTATTCAGCAAACGGAACAATTCCAATAAGCGCGCCTCGCCTAATTCTTGGAACACTCCCAGTCGCCAGTTTAACGCGCTATGCCTTGAGTGGAGCGGGCACATTTTACGATTTCTATACGGCCGACAATTCCACTGCACTGAACCAAGCCGCGCCGACCGATGTCCGAAGCGGCGTGGCATACGGTATCGGCAACTCGCAGACAGGACGCCTCACCGTCCCCGCTCGCGGCTCAGTCGCGCTCTCGGTCAACTACGGCCCGTCGATGCCATTTACGGCAACCCGCAGCGGCACGACCGCCACGGCCACACTGGCATACAGCTACCCATTGGTAGTCGGCGACCAAATTACGATTACAGGCGCATCAAATACCGAGTGGAATAGCACATACACCATTGCGTCAGTCGTCTCCGGCACATCAGTAACATTCATTGTCCCTGCCACTCACAGCGCCACAGCAGGCACAGGCGCAACGATGCAGACAACCGGCACCGCTGTCCTCGATCCCGCTGCCGTGGCATCGGCAGTGTGGGGCGCGGCAACGCGCACGCTCACCAGCGCCAGCGGTCCAACCGCAGCAGATAATGCGACAGCGGTATGGGCCGCAGCATCGCGAACGCTTACAGCGGCAGACAAGACCGGCTATTCACTCACCAGCGCCGAGCGCACAGCCATTGCAACCGCAGTCGAGTCTTCCATCCTCAACGAAGCAGACGGCCAACAAATACTCAACGCAATCGTCGGCGCAATTGGAAACAGCAATGTGGATCAAGTCGCTCTTGTAGCCGCGATCCGCAGCGACCTTGAGCGAGCAGGAGGACGCCTCGTTAATTTGGACGCCACCGTATCAAGTCGTCTTGCACCAAGTGGAACGCTGGCTACAGTCACGACATTGACCAACGCGCCAACGGTTCCAACCGCCGCCGCCATCGCTTCTCAGGTGCGAACCGAGCTTTCGGTTGAGCTTGGGAGGGTGGATCAGCCCATCAGTTCGCGCCTTGCGGGATCGGCCTACACAGCGCCGGCAAACAGCGACATCGCGGCCATTAAAGCAAAAACCGACAATCTGCCAGCAAGCCCGGCTGCAACCGGAGACATCCCTACCGAGTCGGAAATCGCCGCCGAAGTTTGGAGCAAGCCGACGACCGAGCTAACCATCACCGGCAGCATCGGCGAACGCGCAAAAAATCAGAGCACTGTCTCGACCACCGGCGCACAACTCGCCGCTGCACTCTCATAGTTGGTTCATAGGTTATCCCGGCGTGGGCCAAAACCCACGCCGGGTTTTTTGCGTCTACCCCTCTCCGTGTCCTCTGTGCTCTCCGTGGTTAAACATCCACGGAACTCCCCGCAGAAGACAGCCCGCCCGCCGCTGGCAAAATTCGCGCACACATGAAGCCAGCCGCGAAAGAACTTTTCAACCAGCCCATGCGCCGAGTTATGACAATTGGCGCAATCGCTGCGGAGTCGCGCACCATCGAGTTGGCTTTTTCCAGCAACGCCGAAATCGAGCGTTGGCCTGGCATGATCGAAGTCCTCGATCACTCAGCGGATGCCTGCGACCTCTCGCGGCTCAACGACCGCGCCAATCTTTTGTTCAACCATGACGCCGACGAAGTGCTCGGAGTCGTCGAGACCGCCCGCATCGATGCAGACGGGATGGGCCGTGCGCTGGTGCGCTTCGGCAAATCCGAATGCGCCGAGGAAGCGTGGCGTGATGTTCAGGACGGAATCCTGACAAAAGTCTCCGTCGGCTACCGCATCCGCGAAGTCAAATTGACCGAAGAACGCGAGGGCGTGGATGTCTACACCGTCAGCCGGTGGGAACCCTACGAAATCTCCCTCGTCACCATCCCCGCCGACACTTCTGTCGGAGTGGGTCGCAGCCTTAACCCGCAAGAGGCGATCAGCCTCGGCACAATCACCCAATCCAATATGCAAGACACACCTACACCCGCGCCACAAGCGCCCGCACCGGCGGCACCGGAGATCAACATCGTCGCCGAGCGCAATGCCGCTGTGAAAGGCGAGCAAGACCGCACCCGCTCGATCCTCGAAGCAGGTGACAAATACGGAATGCCAGCACTCGCCGCACAGATCGTGCGTGACGGTGGCAACCTGGTCGACTTCCAAGCCGCCGCCCTTGCCGAGAAAGACAAGCGCAGCGCCCAAGTCCGCGAAGGCAACGCACCAATCGGACTCAACGAGCGTGAAGCTGGTAGCTTCTCATTCGTTAAATTAATCCGCGCCCTTGCCGCCGAGCCAACCGATAAGAAAGCCCGTCAAGATGCGGCTTTTGAATTGGAAGCTTGCGAAGCCGCTGCCGGACAAGTCGCCCATCGCAATGTCAAAGGCACCATGATTCCCGTGGATGTCCTCACCGCAGGCTACGGACAGCGTGGCACGAACACCGTGTCGGCAAAATCCGCAGCAGGATACACAGGCACAGCCGGAAACACCGTGCAGACCAACCTTCTCGCCTCCTCGTTCATCGATGTCCTCCGCAACAAAGCGGTCATCATGAACCTCGGCACCGAGCTGGCTGGCCTCGTCGGCAATGTGGACATGCCCAAGCAAACCACATTCGGCACAGGCTACTGGATCGGCGAGGACGACGACGCGACAAAATCCGACATTGACTTCGGACTCGTCTCACTCCGTCCTCGCACCGTTGCCAACTTCGGCGAAATCACCCGCCGCATGCTCATGCAACCATCGCTGTCGGTCGAAGCTCTGCTTCGTAACGACCTCGCCCAAGGCCTCGCTCTCACCATCGACTCCGCAGCGTTCTACGGCACAGGCTTGAGCAACGCCCCGACCGGAATCAAATCCGCCGCAGGCGTGCTCTCTCAGGCATTCGTCGCAGTTCAGCCAACCTTCGCGGAACTGGTCAACATGGAAAGCCTCGTCAGTGCTCAAAACACCGACGTTGCCAGCATGGCATTCGTTGCCAACCCATCCACACGCGGCATGGCCAAGACCGCGCTCAAATTCCCAACCGGCTCCACCAACGGCGGCACCATCTGGGAAAACGGCACGATGAACGGCTACCGCACCGAGATCACCAACCAGATCACAACTGGCGATGTGTTTTTCGGCAACTTCGCCGACTTCATCATCGGCCTCTGGGGTGGTCTCGAAATCACCGTGGACCCATACAGCAACAGCACCAAAGGCCGTCTCCGCATCGTTTGCATGCAAGACGTGGACTTTGCTGTCCGTCGCGCCCAGTCCTTCGTTTACGGCAAAAAGCCCTAAGCGATAGCTGACAACTCAACCGCCTCCTCCGTGTGCATTCGCGGAGGAGGCTTTTGTTAGGAACCGCAGAATATGGAACCTCAAAAAATCACACTTCTTCAAAGCCTAATGATCGCCGGTGAGTCATGCCCGGTCGGCAGCGATGTCGAAGTCTCGCCATCCTTCGCCCGCGAACTCATCGCCCTCGGCCTCGCCAAGCCATTCGTCGAAACAGCCGAGCCCAAGAAAAAGAAATGAGCCTCGACGAAAAAGACGGACGCCCTGCGATCAAAATGAGCATGGCCGAAATCATCGCCGCAGTCGCCCTTATCG
>Ga0214921_10001594_pt1 | contig 38246 bp, 38 predicted proteins | sample LL1505_MetaG_FD_177992 | JGI IMG/M metagenome (GOLD analysis project Ga0214921, IMG submission 177992) | Freshwater microbial communities from Lake Lanier, Atlanta, Georgia, United States - LL-1505 | ecosystem: Environmental > Aquatic > Freshwater > Lake | place: USA: Georgia | collected...
GTTTAATAAACAGGCATCTTTTATTAAAAAAAAAGAAAATATAATTATAGAAATCAATGATGCCGATTCTATATTATTAAAAAAAATAGAAGGTATTGGAAGTACCTTTGCCAAAAGAATTATTGCTTATCGTGAAAGGCTTGGTGGATATATTTATAAAAAACAATTGACAGAAGTTATTGGGGTTGATACTGCTATCTATAACTTACTCGATAAACATATTGTTGTAGATTCAACCATCATCAAAAAAATTGATATCAATAAAGTTACATTTTATTCTCTTAAGAACTTTCCTTACCTCACAAAAAATCAAGTTATTGCTTTGGTAAACTATAGAGATAATCACGGTAAGTTTGCAAAAGTAGCAGACATTAAAAAATGCGTGCTAATAGATGAAAATACATTTTCAAGGATTAAACCTTACATTAAAATTTATGAATAGAATTATAAAATGGCTCGGCAAATACTGGTTCTATAAAAGTATGTTTTTAGTGTCTGTAACATTGTTTGCGCAGTCTTGTGGCAATAAAACTCCGAAACGAAAGTTACAAACATTACAAGAAAAATGGTTTGGAAATTGGGTGCTCAAGTCAGTTTTTGATTCTATTCAATTTCATGATTCGGTTCCAAGTCCAAAACAATTAAAACTAAGTTTCAATAATTTTAGCTGCACCGAAATTGTAATAAATAAAACCTTCCACGATTCAATAATTATCATTAATGAAGATGTTGATGTAAGTTTCAAAAATCTTATCTACGTGAGTAATGACACATTAATTACGAGTGATAGTTTGATATTTATTTTTGATAATCTTGAAAATAGAATTACAAATGTCATAGTTAATCGCTATGCGCCTTCAAGCTTTTTAAAGGCATCTGAAAATATGCTTGAGAATTTAACAATCAATCATTATCAAAATATTTCAAAGGCATTTCGTAAAATGTTTAATTCTGAATTTCATAAGTATAGCTATGTTTTGCGCGATAGCACCTTTAAAATAGGAGAAAGAAAATACGTTACGTTTTTTGCTGATGGGAAATTAAAAGGGTATGGAAATTTTAATAAATACTTTATGCCCCTCAACGGCGATTTAAATAATGTAGAAGATGGAATTTATTTAAAATTAAGCTCTGCAAGCGATAGTTTAAATCTTGGATTGAAATATTATAGCGATAGTTTAGAAATCTACGATTTACAAAAAACTTCAAGTGTTTCTGAAAAATCAATTTATAAATGCAATAAAAAAGTAGCTACATTATTAAAACAGAAATGGTTTTAGTAATTACTTAATAAATAATTATTGTAGGTTTGAGATTACATTATTTTTATATCCAATGCATAAATATTTTACTTTCAATACGCTCATTTTTATTTGTAGTTTTTGTTTTGCTCAACAACCTACTCCTGCTGCTAGGCAAGTAAATACAATCAGTTTAAAAAATGCTAAAATTCATATTGGCAACGGCAATGTTTTAATGAATAGCCAAATTACATTTAAGGATGGTAAAATAACTTATGTAGGTGCTAATAGAACAGAAAGCCAAGAAACTGAAATAATTAATTGCGAAGGAAAGGAGGTTTACCCGGGTTTTATAGCACCTAATTCTACTTTAGGCTTAACCGAAATTGAGGCTGTAAGAGCCACCAATGATTTTAATGAAGTAGGATCAAATAATGGTAGCACTCGTGCATTGGTAGCTTATTTTACTGATAGTAAAGTAATACCAACTGTAAGAACAAATGGTGTATTAATGGCACAAGTTACTCCTCGTGGCGGTTTATTTAGTGGTCAATCATCGGTAGTACAATTAGATGCTTGGAATTGGGAAGATGCGGTAATTAAAGCTGATGAAGGAATTCATTTGAATTGGCCTAAAATGATATCTTCTTTATACAACGATGACACTGAGCAATCATCAAAAGAAAAAAATAAATCATATGATAAATCAATACAAATAATCACAAAGTATCTTCAAGATGCTGCATCATATGCGAAGAATAATAACATTGAAAAAAACTTATTACTTGATGCTGCAAAAGGACTTTTAGATGGTTCTAAAATACTTTACGTGCATGCCAATGAACCAAGAGAAATTACAGATGCAATTACAATTTGTAAAAAAAATAATGTTTCTAAAATAGTTATTGTTGGTGGTTCTTCATCATATCTTATCGCTGAATTTTTGAAACAAAACAATGTTGCTGTTATGTTGCAACGGCCGCATAGTTTGCCTAATAGACCTGATGATGATATTGACTTGCCTTATAAAAATGCTAAACTTTTATTTGATGCGGGTATATTATTTTGCTTGCAAAATGAAGGTGATATGGAGGCAATGAATACCCGCAACTTACCATTTCTTGCAGGAACTTGCGTTGCTTATGGTTTGCCTTATGAGCAAGCCGTATCTGCAATAACATCAAATACAGCAAAAATTCTTGGTATCGAAAGCATTTGCGGAACTATTGAAACTGGAAAAGATGCCACACTCTTTGTTTCAGATGGTGATGCATTAGATATGAAAAGTAATAATGTGAAACTTGCTTTTATACGAGGAAGAAATATTGAGCTTACAAATATTCAAACAGAACTCAACAAAAAGTATAAGAATAAATACGAGTTAAAATAGCAATTTTATTGGATAGAAAAATTGTGACCTTAGGAGCAAAAGAAAGAATAAAGCCTTGATTTTTATTCATATTAAAATGTCTTCATATGATATTCATGAGCACTTCGTGCTTCTTACTTTTCATCATTGAAAAGTAAAATTAAATTTCAGATTGACTTTTTGAGGAACGACTAATTAGCTTTTCAAATAGTTAATACATAAACTAAATGATTAGTTCTTTTCGGCCAAGTAAATACTTGCTATCCCAAAACTCAATTTAATTTGTGAAGCATTTTTATACCCATTTTTACTTAAGATATCTAAAAACGATTTACCATGAGGGAAGGCGTCAACACTAGCAGGCAAGTAATCATAAGCTGCTTTGTCTTTACTTATCATTTTCCCTACAAAAGGTAAAATATTTTTCGAGTAAAAATTATAAACTTGTTTTACCGGAAATGCTTCAGGTTTTGAAAACTCTAAAACCATTAGTGTGCCTCCACTTTTTAGTGTGCGTAATATTTCGGTTAATCCAATATCTAAATGTTCAAAATTCCTAACTCCAAATGATACCATTGTAGCATCAAAAGTATCATTTGCAAAAGGTAAATTTTCTGAGTCAGCTTTTATTAATTCAATTTTCGACTGAAGATTTTTTGCTGCAATTTTTACTCTACCAAACTCTAGCATTCCTTCCGAAATATCTATTCCAGTAATTTTGTCTGGATTTAGTGATAAAGCTTCTAAGGCCAAGTCGGCTGTACCTGTGGCAACATCTAATATTTGTTTTGGATTTTTTTTTCCTAATAGTTTAATAGCTTTTTTTCTCCAAAGCACATCTATGCCCAAACTTAAGGTACGGTTTAAAAAATCATATTTAGGAGCAATGTTGTCGAACATTTGTTCAACTTGTGCTGCTTTGCTATTGTCAGTATTATATGGTGTTACGGTAGTTCCCATGTTTAAAATTCATTGCCCGCATACAACGCAGATTTCCGCAGCATCGAGTCAATTATTTTTGTGTTTATAAATTTTTCTTATGTAATTTCATATCAATATCTGTTCGCATTCTCTCAACAGTTCATTTTTATCAATTGGCACTACACCTACTTTTTCGCAAACCAAACCACCAGCAATATTAGAAACTTGTGCTATTGTTTCCATAGGTAACTGAAGCGCCAAACATAAAGTAGCAACTGCTATTACGGTATCTCCTGCACCTGATACATCAGCTATTGAGCGCAAATGAGCATCTTCTTTGTACCCTTTATTTTCATCACAAATATAAACTCCATATTCTGATAAGGTTGTAAATAAGAATTTGTATTGATGTTGTGCGCAATAATTTTTCCCAATCACTTCAATATCCTTTATCAACTGTTGTTTGCTTCCTTTAAAGCCGATGCCTTCGTGCAATTCACGCAAGTTTGGTTTAAATAATGTTGCACCATTGTAATATTCAAAATTTCTTTTTTTCGGATCAACTGCAGTTGGAATATTTTTAGATGTTGTCAATTCAATTATGTGTACTATCAATGCTTTATTTAATCCACCTTTATCATAGTCTTCAAAAACAACTGCATCAACCTTTTGTTCGTTTAAAATACTTTTTATTTGAGCAATAAATATTTGATTATCCTCGCTTTCAAGCTCATCAATAGTTTCAGTATCTAACCTAAGCAATTGATGCTTGTTGGCTATCACCCTATTTTTAACAGTAGTTTTTCTATTTTTCAATTCAAGAACTCCATCAATTTTTATGCTTTTCTCAAGTAGTAATTGTTTTATCGTTTTTCCTTCATCGTCATCTCCAATAGGTGCAGCAATAGTTACAGAAGCTCCTAAACTTTTTAAATTAAGTGCAACATTAGCTGCTCCGCCTAATCTATTTTCGCTGTGTGTAACATTTACAATTGGTACAGGCGCTTCAGGTGATATGCGCGTTACATCACCAAAAGTGTAACTATCTAACATCACATCTCCAATAACAAGCACATGCAAATTATTAAAGTCTTCAAATACTTTGTTGAAATCCATTATTTATTAAGTTTTTCGATGATACTTGGCAACTGACGAATTGCAGCCATTTCGCGCCATTTTAATCTAGCTTCTTCAACAGGAGCGCCAAAATATGTTTTGCCTCCTTCAATAGATTTTGAAACACCACTCATTCCCAAAACCACTGCACCTTTGCCTATTGTTAAATCTTTTTGCACTGCAACTTTCCCCCAAAGTATTACATCGTCTTCAATAGTTGTGCAACCAGCAATGGCTACATGTGTCGCAAACAAACAGTTTTTACCTATGTGCACATCGTGAGCAATATGTATTTGATTGTCGAGCTTAGTGCCGTTTCCAATTATTGTATCTCCACTTACTCCTTTATCAATACTGCAATTAGAACCAATCTCAACGTTATCTTCTATAATTACTCTGCCGCAGCTATGCATTTTTGTATAACCAGTTGGATATTTTTTAAAGTAAAAAGCATCGGAGCCAATGCTTGCATTGGCATGTATAGTTACATTGTTTCCTACTTGGCAGTGGTCGTAAATAACCACGTTTGGATGAATGATTGTATTGTTACCAATCACAACATTTTCACCAATGCATACGCCTGGCGCAATGGTTGTTCCTTCACCAATTTTAGCCGATGCATGAATGTTTTCGGTAAAAACTCTTGGGGCACGAAAGTATTTTGTTAGGTAATTATAATCCCTGAACGGTTCATCTGAAAATAATAATGTTTTGCCTTCAGGGCATACTACATCTCTTGTATTAATCAATACTGTAGTTGCTTTTGAGCTTAATGCTTTTGAGTAATATTTAGGATGGTCAACAAACGTCAAATCACCAGGCTCAACCATGTGTATTTCGTTAATACCAGTAATTTGAAAATCCGCCTTACCAACAAATTCTGCAGCTATTAAATTTGCAATTTGTTGTAACGTTTGTACTTCATGTAATTTCATGCTTGTTTTTATTTTTGAAGGACTGCAAACATACTAAACATAGATATATTATAAAAGGATTGATATTAGCATGATTTAATAGTGATTGTATTGCATTTCAATAATTATTAAAATGTTTTCAAATAATATTTACTAGTTATTTAGAGTTTAACAAAGAGTTTAAAAATTAATTTAGGTTTGCACCAGTTAAAATTTTAAAAGTGATTCAAAGAATTCAATCTGTTTATTTGGCATTAGTAGCCTTGTGTATGTTGGCACTATATTTTTCGTCCATAGCCACTTTTACTGGTGTAAATAGTTTATTTATTTACTCCATTTTCGGTCTCAATTTGCAAGGAAGTGCAAACCTAGAGCTTGGTATTTTTCCTACTTTTTTGCTTGGATTAACTACTACTATTTTAGCCTTAAGCATCTATAGTATTTCATTATTTAAAAGCAGAATCAAGCAAATGACTTTTGTTAGGCTAAACTCACTTTTATTGTTGTTATTTATTGTGATTGCAGTATTGGCTTTTAATAAGTCAATGGAAATTTCAATGGCAAAAGCCAGTGTGGTTACTAATTATTTATTTGGTAGTGTTACTCCATTTATTGCATTGGTGTTGAATATGCTTGCTTTTCGTGCTATTAAAAAAGACGAAGCATTGGTACGTTCGGCCGATAGGATTCGTTAAAGTTTAAAAGTAATATACATTGACTAAAGCCGATAGAATAGTTATTCATACTAAGAAAACATCCTCACGATTGAGGTATATTTTTAAATTCATATGTATTGAAGTTATTGGTTTTTCAGAAGTGATATTTGAAACTGATGTAGAGAAATTCAACGCCTCAACCGATGTTAAATTAAACTATTCCAATGTCAGAATCAATAATGAATGCTGGATTTCACCGCACACACTACTCTTTGAAACTGGACTGCGCGACCAAGAAATAAAAGCCGTAGATTGGAATCATACAAAGGCTTTTTTTAACACAAACCGCAACGCAACTATTGGCTTTGATTTGTTTGCAGCTTCATTTTTTTTAGTTACAAGATATGAAGAATATTTACCTTCAATACACGATGCGCACGAGCGGTTTGAAGCCCATGAAAGTGTTGCTTATAAAGAAGGATTTTTAATACAGCCCGTAATTAATATTTGGGCACAACACCTTAAGCAATTACTAATATCTCAAAAAAGTAGTTTGAACCTACATGCAAGTACTTATAAATTTATCAATACAATTGATATTGATAATGCTTGGGCCTATAAAAATAAAGGGCTTTTTAGAACTGTTGGTGCTTTTGTAAAAGATATCATTCATTTAGAGTGGATTAATTTTTATGAGAGGTTAAGAGTTTTGTTTGCTGGTAAAAAAGATATTTACGACACCTACCATTATATGTTGGAGTTACAAAATAAATTCAATTTCCATAGTATTTATTTTTTTCTTTTTTCAGATTATGGAACTTACGATAAGAATATTTCAATAGAAAATAAGGCTTTTCGTAAGTTGATTAAATCAATTGCAGATGAGGCGGAGGTGGGTATTCATCCATCATATAATTCAAATATGGATACCGAAAAGTTGGAGTTTGAAATTAAAAACTTGAGCAAAGTTATTAAGCGCGACATTACCAAAAGCCGCCAGCACTTCCTCAAGTTAAGTTTCCCAACAACTTATCAAAACTTGATAGAGCTTGATATTACTGATGATTATACAATGGGTTATGCATCTGAAATTGGTTTTAGAGCAGGAACTTGCACACCATTTCCATTTTATAATATCGATTTAGAAATTGAAACTAAACTACGTATTCATCCTTTTCAGGTGATGGATGCTACCTTGTTATATTACATGAAACTTGCACCTGACGAGTCTATTTCTAAAGTAAATGCATTGATTGACGAAGTGAAAAAAGTAAATGGAACATTCGTAAGTTTATGGCACAACGAAACATTAAGCGATGCTAAGCAATGGGTTGGATGGCGCAAGGTGTATGAATCTATTGTTGAATATACTTCCTCGAAATAGTTAATTGTATAAAAAAAGTGTGTAGATTTTCAATTGTCTTTATGCAAATCTAAATACGGACGGGTTGAGTGTGAAATATTAGTATGAAAACTTACTTGCACTTACTGTTGATAGGATAAATCTAATTAGGGTTTCCGTTATTCCATGCAAGGCTATCAATTTTTGATTTAGTACTTTTTGTAACAGATGAAAAAACTTTATTTTCATAAAAGTATTTTGGAGTTCCTTTATCAAATTGATTAGCATAAATATCCCATTTATTAAATAACTCCGTGTAGCAAGAGTCTTTGATTTCGAGTAAAACAAATTTTCTTGACTTCCTCTTGTAATAGCGGCCTTGGTCATATTGTAAAACTCTTTTTTTAAAGGAGCTGTATAAATTATTTGCCATGGCTATAAATTTCATAGAATCAGAGTGAGAAACAATTGTGTCAGCAGCCATTTTTTTAGCTCCTTTGTTTATTTTGGCCAGTTCCGCTTTACTTTTTTCTTGTTCCGAAATCAATTCTGTTGAATTTGTTTTTTCATTTTTAGAAATCGTTGTTGGAGAATTAAATTGTTCATTTATTGCATTGTTTTCGCCTTCCTCCATTGTAGATATTTTATTATCTTTTGTAATATTGAAAGGCTTTACCAATAGATTTTTGTCTTGTTGAGAAAAATCAGAAAAAACAAAGTAGCTAATGATTGCGCCAATTAAAACCATCCCTATGGTTAAAACTAAATTTCTATTTCGGTTCTTATAATATCTTGATATACTATGTTCAACTTCACTTATATTTTCCGGACGGTTAATAGGAGATTCATTTAAACAAGCCTTAATAATTTTTCTATATTGTTGAGGTAGCTTATCTATTAATTTTTTATTTACATCTCCTGTAAAAAGCTCTAGCACAAATAATCCAAAAGAATATAAATCACTTCTTGCGCCTTGTTTTGAAGGCTCTTTTATTTGTTCTGGAGATGCGTATTTTTTTGTTCCTGATGCAATTCCTTGAAAAGCATCCGTAGTTGCAAGACCAAAATCAATTAGCTTTATGTTTCCTCCTTTATGACTTAGCAATATATTTTCTGGTTTCAAATCCAGATGATAAATATGATGCTTATGCAAATAATCAATAGCCCCTATTAATTGCAGTATTATTTTGTAAGTGTTGTTTTTACTGACAAAATCCTTATTTTGAAATGCCTCACGTAATGTAATTCCATCTATATATTCCTGAATAATAAACACACCTTTTTTGTCGAACCCTTTGTGTAAATAACGAACTATGTTTGGATGGTCTAATTGTAATCCAATCTCAAATTCTTTTTCAAGTGCTGTTTTATATTTTGTATTAATTATAAATTCAGGTTTTAATCTTTTTATGGTGTGCCATTTTCCGTGCAACAGAAATTTTCCTACAAAGCACATTCCTCCATCTTTTGAAATTTCGGTTACATCTGAAAAAAGTTTTTCAGTTTCATCTTTACTAGTAAAAAAACCGGAGGGCTCAAAAAGACTGTTGTTATTATCCATTTCCAACCTTTCTTAAATATGTAAGACCGCTTAATTTTCCGGCAATGTATTGACCTAAATCCTTATTATTTCTTTTCACTTGATTTATTAATAATGGATAACCTAATACAAAATGGTAAATTGTAATGATATCTCCTACGGTTAATTTACTTTTCTCTGATTTAATTATTTCAAACTGCTGTTTTCCTAAAAATTTTACGGCAAGATTTCTTTCAGGCTTATAACCAAACTCTATGATTTCATTTTCTATTAATTTATCAGAATCGATTTCGGACAATGAAATAAATTCAGAATAGTTAACATTATTAATATTATTAATGAGGGCATCCCAATCAGGAAAGTTTAAATATTGAGCAATTAAGTCTAAAGTGAATTGTCTGGGTTGCTCTACACCTGCAACAAAACCATAAAGACGCTTTAATGTTGAAGCACTCACACGCTCATTACAAGCCGAAGATATTATGGATGCTAAAGCTTCGCAATCTTTTGGGTACCGCACTGCTTTACCAAACCGTTCCTCTATTTTTTGCTTTATTATTTCTGATAGCATACTTTCTTATTTGAAAAAATAAGTTGTAACAATATACAAAATTCTTAATGAATGAAATGAATGAACGAAATGACCGAAATGAACGAAATGGTCGAAATGAACTGAAGAGTTTAGAACTTAATTTTTCTCTTTTGCAGAGTAAATAGTCTAAAAAGCTTTACTAATAGGGAATTATAATATTTAATAAAAATGAAAAAAATCTTGACAATTGCAATGTTTGCTTTAACAATTAAAGCATATTCTCAAAAGCTAGTAAAAGAGCATTATGACTGGGCTAAGACCAAAATTAAGAGAGAATACTACACAGATGTTTACGGGACTTTGAATGGTTCCTATAAAGCATATTCTGAATATGGTGGAATTATGAAACAAGGACAATGTAAAGATGATGGACCCATTGGAAAATGGATTGAAAATTATGATAATGGGAAACTACATTATATAAAAATTCACGATATACCAGGAACCTACGACTTTCAAGTCAAAGATGGAAAAATTATTTCATATTATGAAGACGGTAAAACCATTAAATATGAAAGAAATTTTAAAAACATGAAACTTGATGGAGTTTGGAAAGAATACGATGAAAAAGGTATAATTACCAAAGAGGGTAAGTATGTAAATGGTATTTTCGAACCAACCGGAATAACAAAAATAAAATACGATGAAGAACAAGAGAAACAAAAACAGTCGGAAGCAGAAGCACTGCTAAAGAAAACTGAAGAATATAAAAATATCATACCAAAAGCAGACATGGCTTTCGATGCAAAGGATCATAAAAAAGCGTTGGAATTATACAAATCCGCATCTGACTTGATGGTGAATGAGAAATATCCTAAGGACAAAATATCTGAAATAAAAGAAATACTTCATCGTAATAGTACCTTTTTTGATGAGTTCTATAAAAATCAATATGATAGTCTGAAACTTGATAAAGTCTATTTCTCAAATTTAATACCCGTAAAAAGGAGTGATAACTATCCTTATCCTGGATGGAATGTGATGAAGTATGGAAAAGTAACAAACGTTTTATTATATAACAATAGTAATTGTAACCAAGATTACAAGCTTGATATGCCTTGGGAGTCATCAAAATTATATAATCCAGAAATCCAATCTGGTGATTATTTGGGTTCAGAATCGATACTGAATTGTTTAATAAGCAACAAAGCACTTTATACCCCTATCCAAATTTTGGTAACTCAAACTTTCATTGAATATGTTAAGGCTTTAATAGCTGAAAAATTAAAAATTCAAGAAACAAAAATAGAATACAATTATGACTATAATAAATTTCTCTACTCATGCGATAAAGATGTTTTTTTAAATGCTATTAAATCAAAAAAAAATTCTTATGAAATGGCAAAATCTTTGGTTGATTTAGAATCAAAAAGCTTTAATAAGAACAATCAAATTGAAACTCTAAATAAAGCAAACAAGAAAAAGACTTTATATAAAAAGACACAAATTGTATTTAAAGATTGTTTTTTGTTCGTTCAAGATAATACCGACCTTCAGTTGCAATACGAAAATCTAAACAAAATCAATTTATTTCTTGATAAGGTAATTACTCTTTACGCACAAGACACAAAAGAACTCGAAACTAAACTTCAAGATACCGAAACAACAGAACAGATAAAAACATTAATTTTTAAATAAATTGATTTATTTTGTGAATGGCGAATTAAATAGAGTTATTTAATGTATTAAATTCTATGTAATCATCATCATGTTTTAGAATTGAAATGTATTAGAAGAAATTGCTTAATCCAATTGCTATAGCCGTGTTTAAAATGCTACAAAACTTAACGAAACATAAAATAGAGCTACTGTTTTCTAAAATTCTTGACAGTAATTTTTAGACCAAAGAATAATAGGTTATAAATGTGGTGTCCAGAGACCACCATAAAAATGGGGCGAAACTACTTAGCCATATAAGTGGTAAATTTTTAAAAATAAATAAAATGAAAACTTTTTTTACAATTTTAGTTTTAGCATTATCTATAAATGCTTTTGCGCAAAAAAAACATCCAAAAGTGGTAAATGAGACTGTTACAAAAAAAAATATGTTAGATAGAAGAACTCATCCAAATAGCGAAATTATCGATTTCCAATTTGCGGATGGAATTTCTTGTCACATGGTCAAAAAAGATGATACGTGGTATAATTATAATATTAGAGGTGAAGAAAAAGAAAAAGCTTTTGATTCAAAAGAAGCTGGACTTCAAAAAATTTGGAGTGATGCAGTTAAAACCGAAGCATTAGGGGGAGCTATAGCTGGTTCTGTTGTTAAAGGAGGCAAGAGTGAAAAAGGAGTTTTGCGTGACCAAAATGGAGCATACAAAACGGAAAATGGTAAAAAGATTTACATTTCAAAAACTAACAAAAGTAAATTTTTCTCTCACTAATTTTATTCTTTAAAGAATAGTAAAATGAAATTTACAGCATCAAGGCTATCGGAAGCTAATAAATTATTTCCATCGGAAATACACATTGAACCAAATGGTTTAATAGTTAAGATACCTGGTTTTTTCAGCGGACAATCACGCCATCTCGACTACCAAAATATCGGGGAAGTAAGTGTTGACTCTCCTTTAGTTGGATATTCAACAATTACATTTTTCACCGCAGGGACAAAAGTTTCAGCTCACGGCTTTACAAGTAGTGAAGTAAAGCAAATCAAAGCATCAATAGAAAAAGGTAAAATTGGTTTTGCTACAGGTGCTAATACTCGCATAATCGAACCACAAAGAACAGGCGACCAAATTATTGCTGAAGCTGAAGCAGAAAAAATTGAGTATGAACTTGAGAGAAAGAAAAAATTCGATAACTCCCTAAAGCCCTGGCTTAATGACAGCAACTTTAAAAGTAAATCTTCAATCAATACAATTTCTTTCCCTAACAATGTTGAGGATATTGAAAAAACATTGGAAAAAATCATTAAGTCTGGAGTAGAAAAAATAAAAAGTGTTTTGGAAGATTATGAGATGGGAATAGGTGCAGTTCAAGTTGGTGACAAAAGCTTTTTAAATCCATATCATGAAGAATTTGGATTTGTAGAAGCTTGCTTTGAAAGAGCACAGGAAGGCATTAAAAAACTAAAGAGAAAAGACGATAGCGAACATCCAAAACTGAGAGCTGTAATTAATGATATTGAAGACGCTTTTACTGATTTGAAAGATAAATGGTTTTCGAAATTAATTGAAAAGCGCGAAAAGAAAAAGAAGAAAAATTTAATTGTAGTTGGTGTAATGTTTTTAATTGTGATTGCATTTTTTTCTTGGGCTTCAATACGTTAATGTTTTCAATATTAGTAGGAAAAATTCAATTCTTAAAGAAGAAAAAACAAAATTCCGATTAACCCCGTAGGAGTGATATAAATGTAGCCCCGTATTTCTAATTCGGGGTAAATCGTGAGATTTACGAATAGAAGAAGGGTATTTTTTTTTAGTTTTAAGAAATTATAAACACAATAGAATAATCTAATACATAAGTATTGTTTTAATTCTAAATCTCTTAATTCACAACCCGCTATTTCAATTGTACGTAAATGATTTGTACTTTCCGCCGCTTCTCTGCTCTTTGCCGAGTAGCACTTATTAGATTGCCTCTGGCAAACAACAATAAACAAATCAATTAAACTTAGGCTTCAGCTAATGGTAAAAAAAGATGTGGGTACATGGTAGATTATAAATGCGTATGAATGAGGTGTATGAATCTATTGTTGAAATTGCTTCCTCAAAATAGTTAATTGAATAAAAAAAGGCGAACAAATTTCTTTGTTCGCCTTTTCAATAATCATCAGATTATTTATTAGTGTTTCACGTTCAACTTCATCACTTTAGTTTCGGTGCTACCAATTACTTTTACAAAATAAATTCCGTTACTAATTGCAGATACATTTATGCTAGAAGCATTGGCACCTTTATTTTGAGATAATGTTTCAGTCATCACAATTTTACCACTTAGGTCAACTAAGTTTACTGTTGCAGTTTCTTGCTTGTTACTGTACATTTTTAAAGTTACCAAGTCATTTGCAGGATTCGGCATTAATTCAATACCAATATTGCTATTGTTTGTATTTTCAATACCTGTAGTCATAAATGGTTTGGCTGATGCAACAACGTTTACACCAACATTTCCATTAAATGTAGAAGACATATTTTTGAAAACTCCACCAACCGAATCAACAGTTAAAGTATCGCAGAATGTTGATGTGCAATTATTTGTAGAGTCAGATACTGTAAGACACAATACAAAGTCTCCAGAACCATTAATTGTAAAAAATGGAGTTTGGCTGTTGCTGCTCATTCCGCCAGTACCCGACCATGAATAATTACCATTTGAAACTTGAGAAATATCTACTATGGTTACCATTCCAACAGTTCCTGGGTTGCTAACTAAAATATAACCAGCATTGCAATTTCCTGAATTATAAGGATTGTTATTCCACCATGATAAATCAACATAGTTTGATTGGCAATATGTGCCTGGGCAACCATTTATATTGATTGTTAAACACACATTATAGTTACCAGAGGCAGCATATGTATGCGTTGGGTTAGCAGCAGTAGAAATTGCACTACCATCACCAAAATCCCATGAATAAGTTACTGGAGCACCTAATAAATTGGCATAACTTTGAAACATTATTTCGCCTGGTGCTGCTGGTGAGTAGTTAGAATAAGAATCAAAGTAAACTGAACATTGTGGAATTGGTGATAGCACATAAATTTGTTGTGATGTGCTTGACACGCATCCTGTAGCATCTGTAATTGTTAATGTAGCCCAGTTTATATTATAATTACCATAGGTAAAAATATGAGTTGGATTTGCCTGTGTTGAAGTTGTTCCATCGCTAAAAGTCCAGTTGTAAGTATAAGGAGCAACGCCGTTTGCAACTGAAAAGAAATACATTAAACCACCCACAGTACCAGGACCACCCATTGAATCAGGCATAGCATAAAAAGATACATTGCAATTATTTGAAGTAGGGTTTGGAGAATAGTAAACGCAATCGGTAGTTGCACAACCTGTTGCATCAGTAATGGTTACGCAATATGTACCTGCTTGTTGTGCATTAAGGGTGTTGCTATTTTGAACATTGTTTATTGGTGTTCCATTAAACGACCATGCATAACCAAAAGGTGCAACACCAGTTCCATTTGCAGTTAAGTTATTACCGCCTGTGTTTGCAGGATATTGAATTGTTGCTGAACAAGCCGGCAAAATAATTGAATCGGTATAGGCAGCAATGGCAGTACATCCTGATGCATCAGTAATAGTTACTGAATAAGAATTAAGCATTGCATTTGTATTGATGGTTTGAGTTGTAGCACCAGTATTCCATAAATATGCAAAAGGAGCAGTGCCTGTGCTTGTAGCGGTTAAGGTACTTAATGTAGTACCTAAAACTGGCATTGCACCAATTGAAGCAGTACAGGTTGGAGTTGCAGAGCATCCTTGTAAAGTAACAAAAACGTTTGAGCTTGAAGGCAAATAAACACCTGATTGCGTTAAAGGAGCACAATTATTTAATGCAATACTAAAATAGTAATTTGCTACGCCGCTCGAGTCTATTCCAACTGGCACACTAGGCATACAAAATTGAGGACTTCCAGATAAAGTAGATGTAACAATAGTTGTTGCGCCTGTTCCCGAATACACTGTTAATACAACAGTATTTACTGTGTTTGGCGAAAGATTGGACACTGTCCCACAAACAGTAAGTCCGTTTTGTTGCGCATACATTCCAATACTTAGAAGTAATGCCAAAAATGAAAGGTAAATTTTTTTCATGCTATTAAAATTTATTAATGAGTAATTATGTTTTGTAAAATGTAGTACGAGATGTATGTATAGAAAGGGACAAATTAATGTAAATTATTTTCAAACTCAAATTGTCATAAAAACCTAAATAAACCATTATTAGCAAATGTCATTAACCATGCTTAACGTAAACAATATTGCTGTGTTTATAATTTAGCTATTTTCGGCCTTTTTAAATTTCGCAACAAACACATTTGAGAAAGGCATACAAATACATTTCAATTATCATTTTAATGATGCTGGTTGGTGCAATGTATGCCAATGATGCTTTAATCAATTTAATTGGCTCAACGCTTATTGCCTCTGAATCATTAATTGAAGTTGAACTTGAAGCCATAAAGCAAAATCCAGATTCCATAAAGCGCTCAATATTTTCTATTGCCGATACATCCATAGCAAACAATCCTGCCGATTCACTTTTAAATGATAGTACTAAAAAACCTGATGCATTAGCTGGCGATACCACAAAAATATCTAAAGACGCCTTAGAAGCAGAAGTGCTTTATTCTGCAGAGGATAGCATCAGGTTTGAAGTAGACTCGCAAATGGTTTATTTATTTGGCAAAGCAAAAGTGAATTATACCGATGTTGAGTTAAAGGCCAATTACATTGAGTTGAGTTTGAAGAAAAATATTGTTTATGCTATCGGAGTTCCCGATAGTGCAGGGAACATTACTGGCAAACCCGAATTCAAAGATGGTGACCAAGAGTTTAAAAGTGATAAAATAACCTACAACTTCGAGACTAAAAAAGGTAAAATTATTAATGTTACAACCAAGCAAGACGAAGGTTATTTGCATGGCGATAAGGTTAAAAAAGATAGTTCTAACAACATTTACATGCAGCACGGAACCTATACCACTTGCAGTTTAGAGCACCCACACTTTTGGTTCGAAATAAACAAGGTAAAAGTTATAAAGGATGATAAAATTGTTACCGGACCAACTGATTTAAAAATTGCAGGAGTGCCCACACCACTTGCTTTGCCATTCGGATTTTTCCCAAATAAAAAAGGACGTGCCAATGGTATTATCATGCCTCGCCCATTTGATAGCGAAGCTTTTGGTTTTGGATTAGAGGAGGGAGGTTACTATTTAGGAATAAGCGATAATATGGATTTGGCCCTTACGGGTGATATCTTCTCGCGGGGAAGTTTTAAATTGGCAGCTGCATCCAACTACATAAAAAAGTATAGGTACACTGGAAACTTTAACATTAGGTATGCATACAGTAAAACGGGTCAAAAAGGTTTTCCTGATTATGCCATACAAAAAGATATACGTGTAAATTGGGTTCATGCACAAGATGCTAAAGCAAATCCAAGCAGTCGTTTCACTGCTAATATTGATATTGGTAAAACCAACCGTTTTGCACAACGCGACACGCGACTTTATTTACAAAACTCAATGAATTCGCGGATTGGTTATGATAAGAACTTTTTGGGCACTCCATTTAGTATGAGCATTGCAGCATCTCATAGTCAAAACACAGCAACTAAATTGGTTGAGATTGATTTGCCAAATATCCTTTTCAACATGCAATCATTAAATCCATTGGGTTCAAAGTTTGTAATTGGAAAACCCAAGTGGGTAAGTGATTTGCGTTTGAATTATAACACCAGCATTGATAATAGAATATCAGGTACTGAATCACAAATTTTTTCTACAAACACCGATTCGGTTAAATCTACTATTGCCAATATGCGCAATGGTGCAAAGCATAACTCATCATTACAAACCAATATAAAATTGCTGAAGTATTTTGTTGTTACTCCCTCTCTTACATACGATGAATTGTGGTATTTACAAACCACAAACTATAGTTGGAATGCCACTAGAAGTAAAGTTGACACAACAGTAAACAGAGGTTTTTCACGTGCCAACAATGCAAGTTTTAATACTTCGTTCAGAACAGTTTTGTATGGAACTTACTTATTTAAAAGGGGCAATTTAAAAGGATTTAGGCACACATTAACGCCAAATGTCTCATACAATTATAACCCAGGTTTAACCCAAAATGAAAGTTACTACAATTCCGATTTAAAAAAATCAGTAAAATACTCTAAGTATCAAGGAGGCTTGTTAGGAGTGCCAGCCACATATAAATCAAGTATTGTAAACATGAGTCTTTCTAATTTTTTAGAGATGAAATACAAGCCCCGAAAAGATACTTTGGGCAATTTCAGTAAAGTAAGATTGTTAGATGAGCTTTCGGCAAACACAAACTATAATTTCTTAGCCGACTCTTTGAATTGGGCACCAATTACAATTAATGCACGTACTGTAATTTTAAATGTTTTGAACTTAAACTACAACATGAGCTATAGCCTTTATAATCTTGATGTAAATAGTGGTCAATCAACAAAATATTTGATGAAAGACTATACAACAAAGTTTGCACGTTTAACCTCTAGCAACTTCAATTTGTCATATTCATTAAAAAGTAAAAACACCAAGAGCATTGTAAAAACAAGCAGCACAGCAACCCAAGCAGAAATTGATGAAGTAAATAGAAACAGAGACCAATACATTGATTTTAATTTACCGTGGCAAATTAGTATTTCATACAACCTTGCCTATTCAAAACCAAGTTTTATTTCTAATTATCAGCAAACCATAAATATTACGGGCGATTTAAGTCTTACAAAAAAGTGGAAAATAACTTTTAATTCGGGCTGGGATTTCACACACAAAGATTTGGTGTTGCCAACACTTAACATATACCGCGATTTACATTGTTGGGAAATGAATGTGAATATCATTCCGTATGGTCCAACAAAACAATACTCGTTAAACTTAAATGTAAAATCAAGTGTTTTGCAAGATATGAAATTAAGTCGCCGCCGCAGTTGGTACGATTTAAAATAATTTGAATTGATTTTTTTATAGAAGCTAAAATGCTGTGCTGTAACACATCAGAATAAAAATTTGTGTATAATATCTAAAAAACTACTTTTGCAAACCTTAAAAAAAATAAATGGCAACAGAGCAAAAAGAAGAGATGTTAGTTGATATGCAACAAGCATATTCAAAAACAGAAAAATATATAGAGGAAAACAAGAAAAGTTTAACAATAATCTTGGGTGGTATATTATTGGTAATAGGTGGATACTTCGCGTGGGATAGATTGTATGTTCAACCGCAGGAAGAAGAAGCCGTTGCATCTATGTTTTATGCTCAACAATATTTTGAAGCCGATTCTTTAAATAAAGCAATCAAAGGCGATGGTCAACACAAGGGTTTTTTAGCTATTGCTGATGAATATAGTGTTACAAAATCTGCAAACTTGGCTCATTACTACTTAGGTGTTTGTTATTTAAGAACAGGAAAATTCGAAGATGCAATTACTGAATTAAAACAATTTGATTCAGAAAACCCTATTCTTGCTCCAGTTGCGGCAGGTGCTATGGGCGATGCAAACATGGAATTAGGAAAAACAGAAGAGGCAATTTCATTGTATTTAAAAGCCGCTAAAATTGGTGATAATAAATTTACAACTCCAATTTATTTGATGAAGGCTGCAGGTGCTTACGAAGATTCTAAAAACTACGAAAACGCCATTAAAATTTACGAACAAATTAAGACTGACTACCCTAACACAACAGAAGGTAGAGACATAGAAAAATATATTGCGCGTGCTTCAACCTTAAAGTCAGCGTAAAAAATCGTAAAAAAGGTTTTATTTTTTGGTTAGATAAAAAATAAATTTACTTTTGCGACCCTAGTAAAATCAGTGCCCGATCGTCTAATGGCAGGACCGCAGTTTTTGGTACTGCTTGTGGTGGTTCGAATCCATCTCGGGCAACGACGCTACGCTAAAAAGAGGTAATCAGAAATGATTGCCTCTTTTTTTGCTTTACACTTTACTAATCTTAAATTGTCTATGCTAACATAATACACATTACAGCGTTGAAAAATAAAACACTAACCATGATTTATTCATTTATGCAATGCTCATTTTTACAGAAATGTAAATTCATAAAATGGGAAAGTTCATCATACAAGGAGGTATAAAATTAAAAGGCGAAATAATTCCACAAGGAGCCAAAAATGAGGCATTACAGATATTGTGTGCTGTGCTTTTAACTCCTGAAAAAGTTGTAATTAAAAACGTACCTGATATTGTAGATGTAAATAAGTTGATTGATTTATTGAGGGAGTTAGGTGTAAAAGTTGAAAATTCAGGTCACGAAGAATTTACATTCCAGTCTGATGCCGTTGACATTGATTTTTTAAACTCTCCTACATTTAAGAAAAAAGGATCAGCATTACGCGGGTCAATTATGATTGTTGGTCCATTATTAGCAAGATTTGGCAAAGGGTTTATTCCAAAACCTGGTGGAGATAAAATAGGACGCAGAAGATTAGACACGCACTTTATTGGTTTTCAAAAGTTAGGTGCAAAATTTACTTACGATGAAGGTGATGAGTTTTACAAAGTAGAGGCATCAAACCTAAAAGGTACCTACATGTTATTGGACGAGGCTTCAGTAACTGGTACTGCAAATATTGTAATGGCGGCAGTTATGGCCAAAGGAATTACTACAATTTACAATGCTGCTTGCGAACCATACTTACAACAACTTTGCAAAATGTTGAACAGAATGGGTGCTAAAATATCAGGTATCGGTAGTAATTTATTGACTATTGAAGGTGTTGAATATTTAAGTGGAACGGAACATACCATGTTGCCAGATATGATTGAAATTGGTTCATTCATTGGATTAGCTGCAATGACAAAATCTGAAATTACAATCAAAAATGTAAGCTACCAAAATCTTGGAATCATTCCTGATACTTTTAAAAGGTTAGGTATCAAGATGGAATTACGTGGAGATGATTTATATATTCCATCGCAAGAAAACTATGCCATTGAAACTTTTATTGATGGTTCTATCATGACCATTGCTGATGCTATTTGGCCGGGCTTTACTCCCGATTTATTAAGTATTGTTTTGGTTGTTGCTACCCAAGCCAAAGGTTCGGTTTTAATTCACCAAAAAATGTTTGAAAGCCGCTTGTTTTTCGTTGATAAACTGATAGATATGGGCGCACAAATAATACTTTGCGACCCACATAGGGCCAATGTTATTGGTTTAAACCGCGAGCATAACTTACGTGGCATAAAAATGACAAGTCCCGATATCCGTGCAGGTGTTTCATTACTTATTGCCGCTCTTAGTGCCGATGGTAAAAGTGAAATTGATAACATCGAACAAATTGACCGTGGATACCAACATATTGATACTCGTTTAAAAGCATTGGGTGCAAGTATTGAAAGGGTTGAGTAAGTCCCTTTACTATTTTAATTAATTAATTTTGTTATCAAGGTAACTACAGATAAAATGTATCAGGTTTCTTTCAGTCTGAAACGATTTGTTCATTTATATATAATATTGCAAAGTCTTACACTAATTTCAAGTATATAAAAACGCTTTCACTTATTGGGTTAATTGGGCATTAACAACTGATACTTTCATGCCATAAAGTATCAGCACTTAAATCAATTTCATGAGGTTGCCATTCTATAAAATACTTATGGTTTGTTACCTTTTTAAATACCGATTTATCTTTTAGTATTTTAAATACCGGTAATAACAAATAGGGTTTTAAATTAAATAGTTTTTTATTCCCGTTTTCAAACTCTAATAAAAGTTCATAGTCATCATTTGGTTGTAATGATTTTATTGTATGCATAGTTTTATTTTAACGGTTCAATTTTAAAAACAGCATTTCCTTCAATGGCAAGTTTCCAATCAGCCATTAATTCGTCTTTATGTATTTCTATCCAAGCTTTCACTAACTTTAATTTGTTTTTAGGGAACTTTCCAGCAAGAATTTTCCCATCAGGTATTGTTATAACTGCTGTATTATCCCCAAATTCAATGTGTATGTGTGGTAACTTATGCTCTTTATTATCCAAAAAAAACATTCTGATAATTATTCCATAAAACATTGATATAACTGGAATTGCTTCAATTTTAATTGCGTACAAAAATACTATTTGCCTTTAATAAACAAAGCATGGTAATTAATCAATAATAAGGTATTAGTTTGGAATGGAAAATTTGCTCTCAATTAAAAATTGAATAATAGTAGACTTTAGTTTGGAAGCTTGAGAATCAAAGAAATTCATAACATCGAACAAATTGACCGTGGATACCAACATATTGATACTCGTTTAAAAGCATTGGGTGCAAGCATTGAAAGGGTGGATTAGTAACGCTAAACCAACTTAGCAATTTATTGTTTTATGGTTCATAGGTACTATTTAATTCTACATTTGCATCCCAACTAAAACGATGAATAGAAAAGAATGGATTTTGATGCTACTGCTAGCATCTGTAAACTTTACCCATATACTTGATTTTATGATTATGATGCCATTAGGTAATGGCCTCATGCGTGATTTAGGAATTACACCTCAAGAGTTTAGTTGGTTGGTATCGTCGTATGTTTTTAGTGCTGGTTTTGCAAGCATAACAGCTTCTTTTTTTATTGATAAATATGATAGGAAAAATGCTTTGATATTTGCTTACATTGGTTTTTTGCTCGGAACTTTGGCTTGTGTTTTTGCAACTAATTACACATCATTATTAACCTCGCGTATTGTTGCTGGATTGTTTGGTGGCCTTATTGGCGCGCAAGGACAATCAATTGTAGCCGATTATTTTGGATATGAACGCAGAGCAAGTGCAATGGGAATATTAATGGCAGGTTTTTCTGTTGCATCGGTTGCTGGTGTGCCAATTGCCTTAAAACTTTCAACGGTTTACGATTGGCATGCACCTTTTATTATGGTGGTAGCTATGGGCACCATTGTAGCCCCTCTACTGCTTATTTATATTCCAAACATGAAAGGACATTTAATGAAATTAGGCGACAAGCAATCACCTTTTGCAGCCATTCAAAATGTTATCGCAGATAGAAATCAACGCAAAGCAATGCTTTTAACTTTTGCAGTTCAATGTAGTCATTTTTGTATTGTTCCTTTTATTGCGCCATCGCTTGAAAGCAACGTGCATCTAGATAAAGACGAGGTAAGTTTAACTTATTTCTTTGGTGGATTATTTACTTTTTTTCTTTCACCATTGGTAGGAAAATTAGCTGATAGGGTTGGTAAATTACCTGTATATATTGGCTTTGCTATATCAGCAGCAGTTGTATTATTTTTCTTTACCAATTTAGGTCCACAACCATTGTTTGTAGTATACATCATCACAACTTTGTTTTTTATATCTTCTACGGGGCGATTTGTGCCTATGCAGGCCATGATTTCAAGTGTGGTAATACCACAGCATCGTGGCGGTTTTATGAATTTAAATGCATTTGTAAGTCAAGTAGGATCAGGCATCGGAACTATGTTAGCTGGTTTTATTGTTATAAAACAAACTGACGGCTCATTATTACATTATAATTATGTTGGATACTTTGCCATTGTATTGTGCTTATCAAGTATATTTTTAGCCTCAAGAATTAAACCTATATCCTAAATCGAATAAAAATGATAATTGTTATAACGGGCGCCAGTAAAGGAATTGGATTTGAGTTAACCAAAATTGCGTTGCAAAATAAGTGTAAGGTTTTTGCTATTGCACGCAACACATCCACGTTAAGCGAAATAAAAAAACAATATGTAGAAACACTTTTTTGCATAGATGCCGACTTATCAATTGAAGCAGACGTAATAAAAACTGTAACTCAAATTCAAGCGCAAACTGAATTGGTTGATATATTGGTTAATAACGCTGGAAGCATCGTTAATAAACCCTTTCATGAAATAAGTAGTGAAGAATTACATCATGTATATAGTACCAATGTGTTCGCGCCATTTATGCTTACGCAGAAATTAGTACCTCTCGTAAAAAAATCCGACATCAAACATATTTTAAATATTAGCAGCATGGGTGGAGTAGGAGGGAGTGCAAAATTTGCTGGCCTCAGCGCTTACAGCAGCAGCAAAGGAGCATTGTGTATTTTAACCGAATGCTTGGCCGAAGAGTTAAAGGAAGACAACATACATGTAAATGCACTCGCATTAGGTGCTGTAAATACCGAGATGTTACAAAACGCTTTTCCCGGATATGTTGCAAACACGCAACCACAGCAAATGGCAGCTTTTATATATGATTTTGCAACAACAAAATATTTATTTTTTAACGGTAAAGTCTTGCCTGTTTCAAATTCTACACCCTAGTATAATTGCAGGGACTTTAATTGGAATAGCGCATATAAGACCATTGTCTTTATTATTTGAATAAAATTAATATTGCAAAGTCAATAAGATAATATGTCATTAGTAACCTATTGGAATAAATTTTAGATTGGGTTATAATAATTGATTCAATCTTAATTTCATGACCAACCTATAAAAGCTGTAAAGAACTATTTGAATGCAACGTTATAGACAAACATACAAACCCAACAATATTGATAGTTTTAAAAAGAAACTATTGCAATGGGCTAACCAATATAGCCATGTATGTTTTTTAGAAAGTAATACTAGGCATCAGCTACAGAAGAATGTTGTTGACGAGTATGATTCTATTTTGGCAGTTGGTTTATACTCAGGTTTTGAAAGCAATAACAAAAACGCATTTCAAAAACTACAACACTTTTTAAACAATACAAACGACTGGATTTTCGGTAATTTATGTTATGACTTGAAGAACGAAATTGAAAATTTAGATTCCAAAAATTCAGACAATTTATTTTTTGAAAATATTTACTTCTTTCAACCCGAGTATGTGTTTATTCAAAATGGAAATACCTTTCAACTTCAATCAATGCATCAACATCAACAATTATTCGAGGCTATCGAAGCATTAACTATTGAAGATTTTTCAGTTTCTGAGAAAGTTGAGCTAATACCCCGATTGAATGAAAAAGAATACAGCATTACCTTCGATAAAATTAAGGATCAAATTCAAGCAGGAAATATTTATGAAATGAATTTCTGTTTTGAGTTTTATGCCGATAATGTTTCTATTTCCCCACTTGATGTATGGTTTAAATTAAATGAATTGTCGCATGCGCCTATGTCATGCTTTTATAAATTAAACGATAAATTTATAATCAGCGCAACACCCGAAAGATTTTTGAAAAAGAAAAATCAAAAAGTTATTGCACAACCTATTAAAGGTACTGCCAAACGTTCATCAAATCAAAATGAAGACGATCTTATAAAGCAGAGCCTTGCAAAAAATATGAAGGAGCAAACTGAAAATATAATGATTGTGGATTTAGTTCGCAATGATTTGAGCCGCTTAGCAAAGGCTCGTTCAGTAAAGGTTGATGAGTTGTTTGGTGTGTATACGTTTAAACAAGTGCATCAATTAATTTCAACAATCAGTTGTGATGTTGATGCTTCAATTACTGTTTCTGAAATTATCAAACAAAATTTTCCGATGGGCTCTATGACGGGTGCACCGAAAGTAAGTGCCATGCAATTGATTGAAGCGTTTGAAAGTACAAAACGTGGCGCCTATTCGGGTTCGGTTGGTTACTTTAACCCCAATGGCGATTTTGATTTTAATGTTATCATCAGAAGTTTACTCTACAACCAACAAAATAAATATTTGTCTTATAGTGTGGGCTCTGCCATTACAAATGCAGCCAATGCAAACGAAGAATATAACGAGTGTTTGCTAAAGGCTAAAGTGATAAAAAGTTTATTCAATTAAAATTACTTGACATCATAAATGGATTTTGTAATACAAAAATTGTTTTTACATTTGAAAAATTGTTAAATGACTTTATTGTCTTTTTCAATACAATTAACACTGTAAACAACTAATCGCAAGCATATAGAATAATCATTACTCTAATTTAATAATTCATTTTTTAACTTAAGTAATTATTCATGTGTTCACGTGTTAAAATCACAGATTTTATTCTTGTAAGTAATTATACCAATGGCGATGAAAATTCATTGGGTATTTTGGTAAAAAGGCATCAAAGCTATTTAGTGCAATACATAGGTTATTGTGTGAGGGACAATGATGTTGCCAACGATATTTTTCAAGATACATTTATTATATTTATTGATGCAGTTAAAACTGGCAAATACAAAAATAATGGTCGATTTAAAAGCTACATTCAAACAATTGCGCACAATTTGGCGATGAATTATTTACGCAAGCAAAAAAAAATACCTCGAAATAGTGGTACTGATGATTGGAATATATTTGATAATCTAAAATCTGAATACCATGTAAATGCAGAACCAACAGCAGAATATAAATTGATAAAAAAAGATTCACTTAATATGTTGAGATTTGTATTTGAAAAATTGCCAAAACGTCATCAAGAAATTATACATTTAAGGCTTAAAGAACAAAAAACGTTTAAGGAAATTGCTACTGAAAAAGAGATTCCACTGAATACTTGCTTAGGGCAGTACAGACATGCAATTACCTGTTTAAAAAAAATTATTAACAAACATCAACTCATTGGAGAACTCACAACAATTTAATAAAACTCTAAATACAAACTAAATGAAAAACGTTAGACCAGCCACATTTTTGGATTTGCAAGCAATAACTGATATTTATAACCAAGCTATTTTAAATACTACTGCAACTTTTGATACCGAAATAAAAAGTTTAGAAGATAGAGAAACTTGGTTTACAAATCGCGATGAAAACTTTCCCATACTTGTAATTGAGTTTAATAATTCAATTGTTGGATATGCAGCGCTTAACAAGTGGAGCGAAAGAAAAGCCTATGACATTACAGCCGAAATTTCAATTTACATTTCAGAAGGTTTTCGTGGTCAGGGATTAGGTAAAATACTACTAAACACCATAACACTTGCTGCAAGAAACTCAAAATTAAATAGCTTGTTAGCACGCATTACCGAGGGCAATGAACAAAGTATTTATATGCACCAAAATGTTGGTTTTATAACCGTTGGTGTAATGAAAAAAGTAGGCGAAAAATTTGGAAGAAAATTAGATGTTACCATGATGCAATTGATGCTTAAATAGTAGAGCCTTTTTGCAATTTCAAAATCTATATTCAAAAATAAATTAGGTTTGTAGGGTTAAATCTATTCCATGTTCATTAAAGAAATAATAAGTTTATTAGAAAGTATTGCCCCATTATCATTGCAAGAAAGTTATGATAACTGTGGTTTAATTGTTGGCAATGCCAACGATGAAGTTAAAGGAGCTATACTAACACTTGATTGTACCGAAGAGGTTATTGAAGAGGCCATTGCCAATAATGTAAATCTTGTCATTGCGCATCATCCAATAGTTTTTTCAGGATTGAAAAAGCTAAATGGTAAGAACTACGTTGAGCGCACAGTAATTAAAGCCATCAAAAACAATATTGCAATTTATGCAGCACACACCAATTACGACAATATCAAAGATGGTGTAAATAGTATGATATGTCAAAAGCTAGGGCTTGTTAACCTAAAGATTTTATCCCCCAAAAGTGCAACGATAAAAAAAATTGTTACGTATTGTCCTACTGCTAATGCGAATCAAATTCGTGAATCGTTAGCCAATGCAGGCGCTGGTTCTATTGGCAACTACTCTCATTGCAGTTTTAATATAGATGGTGTTGGAACTTTTAAGCCTGAGGAAAATGCAAATCCTGTAATTGGTGAGAAAGGGAAACTTCACAGCGAGAATGAGACGCGTATTGAAATGATTTTTCCATTTTACCAAGAAAGCACTATTTTGAAAGTACTATTTGAGGTGCACCCTTACGAAGAAGTTGCTTACAGTATTTACACACTCAGCAATTCAAATCAAGACATTGGAAGTGGAATGATTGCTGAGTTTGAAACTTCAATTTCTGAAATAGAGTTTTTGACGCAACTAAAATCAACGTTTTCTCTAGGATGCATAAAACATACACAACTACTAAACAGAAAAATTAAGAAAGTTGCAGTATGTGGTGGTTCGGGAAGTTTTTTGCTAAACCAAGCTATTGCAGCTGGTGCTGATGTATATGTAAGTGCCGACTTTAAATACCATGAGTATTTTGATGCAGAAAATAAGATTGTGATTGCAGATATTGGGCATTTTGAAAGCGAACAATTTACGCCTCAATTATTTTATAATCATATTATTAAAAAATTTCCTACATTCGCAGCCCATTTATCAAAAGTAAGTACAAACCCAATAAAATATTTTTAATGGCTAAAGTAACAACAGCAACCATGGCAGTGTCAGACAAAGACACTTCAAGCATCGAAGAAAAATTGAAGCACCTTTTTTCGCTTCAAAGAATTGATACGCAAATTGATAAGATTCGCATTGTACGTGGCGAGCTTCCGTTAGAAGTTGCTGATTTAGAGGATGAAGTTGCAGGATTGCAAACTCGTCTTGAAAATGCAACCAAAGAAATTAAAGATTTAGACGAAATGTTGGCCAATAGAAAATTGGCTATCAAAGAATCTCAGGATTTGATTAAAAAATACACGCAGCAACAAGAAAAAGTGCGTAACAATCGTGAGTATGACTCATTGTCTAAAGAAATTGAATATCAAAACTTAGAAATTCAATTATCTGAAAAACGTATCAAAGAACACAAAGCTGCTATATCAATGAAAAGCGAATTGCTTGAAACAGCTACTGCTGCTTATGATGAGCGTATGGCTGATTTGAAGCACAAAAAAGCTGAGTTAGATGATATTATTTCTGAAACTCAAAAAGATGAGGAAGCATTATTGAAAAAAGCAAAAACTGGTGAATCTAAAATTGATGACCGTTTATTAAATGCTTACAAACGTATTCGTTCAAATACTAGAAATGGCTTAGCGGTTGTTACTGTTGCACGTGATGCTTGCGGAGGATGCTTTAATAAAATACCACCACAAACACAAATGGATATTGCTCAACACAAAAAAATAATTGTTTGCGAACACTGCGGACGTATTTTGGTTGACGAAGACATTTTGAATACTAGCAAGTAATACAACTTCATATAAAAAAAGCCGCAACTATAAGTTGCGGCTTTTTTATTTGTATTAAGTCCTATTCTATTTTTTAATAGTATCACTTAAAACAGCGTTTGCTGAGTCAATCATTCTTTCTGCAACAATTGCTTCTTGCTCTGTAGCCTCAGCTTCTGCTTTGTCAATTGAATCATTTATTTTTTTTGCTCTTGATGCTTCTTCATTGTTTGTGCTGCAAGCAACCATACTAATTGCAAAAATAAAAAGTGCAAAAATTAAATTTATGGGTTTGTGTTTCATACTTAAATGGTATAAAAAAAAGAGGTTATTGCTAACCTCTTTTTATTTGTTTGATGTTAAATAATTAACCTCTTCCTGAAGTTGCTTTCTTAACTTCTTCTTTTACTTTTTGTTCCATTGTTTTTTTAGGAGCTGGTTTTTTAGCACCTTTTTTAGCTTTAGCTTCTTCTTCAGCTTTAGCTAAAGAGTCAGCAGTTGCTTGTGCTTGTGCAGCCATTGCTAATGAATCAGCAGTAGCTTTTGCAGCCATAGCTTCAGCTTCAGCTTGCATTTTTTCTTCTTCAACTTTAGCTAATGAATCAGCAGTTGCTTTTTCTTTTTTTGCAATTTCTTCTGCAGATGGGCCGCAAGCAACAAACATTGTAGTTGCAACAATAGCAGCAGATAATAATAACTTTTTCATTTTATTTAATTTTATAATTGTTTGTATTGGGCGCGAAGCTATAAAAATAATTTTAAAAAAATTGTTTCATCAAAATAAAAATTATATTTGCCACGAATTTAAAAAAATCAAAATGAACAAAAATTTTTTAACAATTGCAACTGCCCTATTTATTGGTGGTTCTTTATTATTAACATCTTGTAAAAAAGATGAGACTGGACCCGTAATTACCTTAACTGGAGATTCGGTTCAAACTATTTCATTAAACGCTTCTCTTACTGATCCAGGAGCAACAGCTGATGATGAAAAAGATGGTGCAATCACTGCTATTACTTCAGATTATTTAACTATGGTTAATAAAGATTCTGCAGGTACTTATACAGTATCATATACTGCTGCAGATTCTAAAGATAATTCAACTACCAAAACAAGATCTGTAATTGTAAAGAATGATGCTGAGGCATTTTTTGCTTCGAGTTACAACGCAAACGAAACTGATGCTTTAGGACCTTACACATATTCAGGTAATTCTGATGCTTCTAAAGTAGTTACTGTTACTGCATCTAAATCTAAAAACAACCGTGTTTGGATTAACCGTTTAGGTGATTTTGCAAACAATAAAATTTACATGGATATCACATCAACAACCATTGATATTCCCCAACAAACAGTTTCTAATGTTGGAACTGGAACTGCAGCTAATTGCGAAATACATAACCGCAAAACTAGCGGAACTGGTTCAAAAACAGCAACTGGTTTTACATTAACATATTCAGACGAAAAATTAGCTCCTTGCAATGGAAACAGAGCAAATGTTGCTGCTACTTTTACAAAAAAATAATTGCTTTTAAGTAATCAAAAAAAGCCTCCGAAATTCGGAGGCTTTTTTTTTGAAAAAAAATTATTGAATGATAGGCCAAACAGTTAATTCAAGAAAATACATTTACAAAAGCTACTTTTAATTAAAAATTCCCATTTTAAAATCGATTATTTGCAAGCATTGGGTAATGCAAGAAGAAACAAATGAGTACACGACTAGAAAAAAATATTCAATTCAATGTTTTGGTTTATTTTCTGAACTTAATATTCATTTTTTTAGGTAAGGATAGTACGTTAAAATATAAAAAAATAGATTCACGCAGAGTAATGGTTATCATTAATGAATGTAATAAATAATGTATGCAGCTATTCCAAATTAAAAGCATTTTCACATCAGAATTAAAAGATATTTATGATTATGAAGAATCTGTATCAATTATGTGGTGGGCAATTCAAGAGCTTACAAGTAAACCCAAAAAGGAGTTACTAGCCTCAACTGAAATTGATATTTCTGAAGAAAAGATAATTGAAATTGTTTCTCAATTAAAAATGAACAAACCAATTCAATATATCTTTAACAAAGCATATTTTTTTGAAATGGAATTTTATGTGGATGAAAGTGTTTTGATTCCAAGACCAGAAACCGAAGAGCTTGTGCAATGGATAGTTTCTGATCATGCAAAAAAAGACAATATTTCAATAATTGATTTATGCACAGGTAGTGGTTGTATTGCAATATCTATTAAAAATAATTTACCATTTTCTAGAGTTTCTGCACTTGATATTTCATCATGTGCATTAGAGGTTGCCAAAAGAAATGCAGCACAAAATAAAACCGATATTGTTTTTTTGAATGAGAACTTCTTAGACTATAAAAGTAATACCAGTTATGATATTATTATCAGCAACCCTCCTTATGTTCGCAATAACGAGAAGCTATTAATGAACAAGAATGTATTGGAACACGAACCACATTTGGCCTTATTTGTAGATGATCATGATGCATTAATTTTCTACAAGGCAATTGCAGCATTTGGGCTTTCAAATTTGAACCAACATGGGAGTATATACCTTGAAATAAATGAAAATTTGGCCGCTGAAATTTCAGAATTATTTTATAATTTGGGTTACAGATTTGTTGAGTTAAAGAAAGATTTGAATGAAAAAAATAGGATGCTCAAAGTTCAGAAATAACGCTTTGTTTAAACATTAATATGTTTGATTTGTTAAACTCTAAAAAATATCAATTGTCAATAATACATTCAATTCTAAATTTTATTTCAACTAGCAAAACAGTTATGTTAAAGGAAGGAACTAAAGCACCAAATTTCAAACTTAAAAACCAAAATGGAGAAGAAGTAACTTTGGCTTCTTACTCTGGTAAAAAACTAGTCATATATTTTTATCCTGCTGATAATACCCCTACATGCACTACTGAAGCGTGTAACTTATCAGACAACTACAAAGCGCTACAAAAGGCTGGATATGCAGTAATTGGAGTAAGTCCGGATGGTGAAAAAAAGCACTTGAACTTTATCGCCAAGTACAAATTGCCATTTGATTTATTGTGTGATGTTGATACCAAGATGGCCCAAGACTTTCATGTTTGGAGCGAAAAGCAAATGTTCGGAAAAAAGTATTTTGGAATATTAAGAACCACATTTATCATTGATGAAAAAGGAATCATAGAACGTGTTATTTCTGATGTTAAATCCAAAGAACATTCCTCACAAATTCTTGAAAAAGTATGATGAAGAAATATGCTGAATATAACTATTGGGCAAACCTTCAACTCACAAATTTCATTTTAAAAATTGAAAATGAGAAACTCAATACAGAAATTATAAGTAGTTTTTCATCTATTCGTAAAACAGTATATCATATTTGGGATGCCGAAGTAATATGGCTTGAACGCCTTTTGAAATCCACTGTAAGCGCTTGGCCTCCTAGCCAAATTTTTGATCATGAAACAAAGATTGATATTCTCCTAAGCTCTTCGAAAAATCTACTTGAATTAATCCAAGATAAACCTGATTCTTTTTTTCAAGGTTTTACTACTTACTCTGATTCTAAAGGCAATTCGCTTACAACATTAAATGATGAGATATTACATCATGTCTTCAACCACAGTACTTTTCATCGTGGTCAGTTAGTTACAATGTTGCGACAATTAGGCTATAATCAAATTCCACAAACTGATTTTATTGCTTTTGTAAGGTTGTAATACCAAGCTTACAAACAAGCTACAAGTGTTTGCAACTAGATATATTACTATGATTTAATGCTTTGGAATTGTAATAAATAGTTTCATTATTTGCGTACAAACGTTTTTTTAAAATATGAATAATAGCAGACATTCGCTTGCTCATATAATTCAATTAATAGTTTAACTGATTGCTTCAGTGTGCCTGTATTTTCAGATTGATGCTCAGGTGTTAGATGTTCAACACTTACTAGCTAGTTTGGCTTTAATAATAACTTTAGTCTTTTAATACTTTTTTATTCTACAACCAATTCAGAAAAAAAATACTGATATCGTTGAAGATTTGAATGAAAAAAATCTTGAATTGTTTCGATTAAATGAAGAGCTTAAATTATCTCAAAAAATAATTTCTCAGAGTCAAAGATTGTTTACTGATTTATCAGATAATGGCATTGGAATTGATTTAGAGATGCACGAACACAAAATTTTTGGCATGTACAAAACGTTTCATGGCAATAAAGATGCTAGAGGAATTGGGCTATTTATTACAAAAAATCAAGTTGAAGCAATGCGTGGTAAAATTGAAGTGCAAAGTAAAGTGGATGTTGGAACTACTTTTAAAGTTTTTTTATCAAACAAAAACGATTTTTTCTCAAATAAAAATAATAAAATTGTAAATGAAAAAAATTGAAACTGCTTGCATCATTGATGATGATGAAATTTTTATTTTTGCTACAAAAAAACTCTTGCAGATTAAAGATTTTTGCAACGATTTTTTAATATTCCACAATGGCTTAGAAGCAATTAACTATTTACGTCCACTAATTGAAAACGGTGAAAAATGTCCAGATGTAATTTTACTTGATTTAAACATGCCAGTAATGGACGGGTGGCAATTTTTAGATGAATTTATTACAATACCTAACTATAAAAAAGTTACTATTTACATTGTTTCTTCATCCATTGACCAACGCGATATTTTAAGGGCAAAACAATATGATTGTGTAAGTAATTATTTTATAAAGCCTATGAGTACCGAATCACTTAATGAAATATTAAGTGGTGTTCAAGTTAAATAATTTTCATTATTTCATTTTTTGAGCCTTTACAAATTATGGATGAATTGCTTTATAAAATTGCACTTACTCAACTACCAATGGTAGGTGATATTAATGCCAAAAAGTTAATTGCTTATTGTGGTAGTTGCAAAGCAATTTTTACAAATAAAAAAACTCAATTAATGAAAGTTCCTGGCATAGGCGAATCAATTGCTGATGCCATTATTTCTAATTTTACAGTTGCACTTAAACGTGCCGAAGAGGAATTACTTTTTATTGAAAAGCATAAAATTGAACCCATTTATTTCCTGAATGCAAATTACCCAAATAGATTGAAACATTGTTTAGATAGCCCTGTAATGCTCTATCACAAAGGCAATACAAACTTTGGAAATCAAAAATTTATTGCAGTTGTTGGAACAAGAAACGCAACTGAAAATGGCAAAAGAATTACTGAAAAATTTATTGCAGATTTATCAGTTTATAACCCAGTTATTGTAAGTGGGCTTGCTTATGGCATTGATATTTGTGCACACAAGGCAGCATTGAAAAACAACCTGCAAACAGTTGGCGTATTAGCACACGGCTTAGATAATTTATATCCTGCGCAACATAAAGAAACTGCAAAACAAATTATTGAATGTGGAGGTTTGCTTACCGATTATGTGAGTAAAACAAATCCAGACAGGGAAAATTTCCCTAGTCGTAATAGAATTGTAGCGGGCATGGTTGATGCTGTAATAGTTATTGAGGCAAGTAGCAAGGGAGGAGCTTTAATTACTGCAGATATAGCCAATAATTATAGTCGTGATGTATTTGCAGTGCCAGGCCGAATAGATGATATTTACTCACAAGGTTGCAACAAACTTATTAAACAAAATAAGGCTGCATTAATAGAATCGGCTGAAGATATAGCTTACATTTGCGGCTGGCAACAAACCAAAAAGCAAACCAAAAAGCAGCAACAATTATTTGTAGAGCTTACTACTGAAGAACAAATTGTAGTAGATATTTTGAAAGAAAAAATTCAATTATCTATTGATAACTTATCAATAGAAACAAATTTTACAATGGGAAAACTTTCAGGAATTTTACTGAACTTAGAATTTAAAAATACAGTTAAATCAATGCCAGGAAAAGTATACTCATTGGCGAATTAATACTTATAAATGATAGTTGTTACAGGTGCTGCGGGCTTTATTTCAAGTTGTTTGGTTTCAGAACTAAACAAACAAAATGAAAATAGAATTATTGTTGTTGATGATTTTTCGAAACACGAAAAAGATAATAATCTACAATCAAAAATATTTATTGAAAAAGTTGAACGCGATGATTTTTTTGATTGGTTCGAAAATAATAAGTTAAATGTAACCTTTGTGTTTCATCTTGGAGCACGAACAGATACTACAGAACAAAGTGTTGCCATTTTTGATGAATTGAATTTGAATTATTCTAAAAAAATGTGGCAAGTATGTACGCAATACAACATACCGCTTATTTATGCATCAAGCGCTGCAACCTATGGCAATGGCGAGTTTGGCTACGACGATAATCACGATGTTGTAAATCAATTAGTGCCACTAAATCCTTATGGTGAATCAAAAAACGATTTTGATAAATGGGTATTGCAACAAAAATATTCTCCTCCGTTTTGGGCTGGTCTAAAATTCTTCAATGTTTATGGTCCAAATGAATATCACAAAGGCAGAATGGCTTCAGTAATATTTCATTCGTTTCATCAGTTAATAAACACTAGAAAAATCAAACTTTTCAAATCACATAATCCAAACTATACCGATGGTGGGCAAATGCGCGATTTTATTTATGTAAAGGACTTGATAAATATTTGTTTGTTTCTAAAGCAAAACCAAACACAATCAGGAATTTACAATGTTGGAACGGGTAAGGCAGAAACATTTTTGGAATTAGCGCTTTCTACGTTTGATGCATTAGGAATTGAACCAAATATTGATTTTGTAGATACGCCAATTGACATACGTGATAAATATCAATATTTTACAGAGGCCAATATGCAAAAGCTACTAAGTATTGGCTACCCAAATAAATTCTTTTCTTTGCGCGAAGGTGTAAATGAATACGTGAAAAATTATTTAACACCTAGTAAATACTTTTAATTTAATTGTAGCATTAGTGTTCATTCTTGCTTTCATAAAAAAAAATCATCGGCTATTAAAACTGTTTAGGTTTTGCGTAGTGGGTGGTTCTGCATTTTTAATGAGCATCTTAATATTTAATATACTTAAAAATTTTGTACCTTTTTTTGAAAAATATTTGGGATTAGCTTCAATAATTGGTGATGTTACTGCTCTGATTTATGGTTTTTACATCAATAAACATTGGACTTTTTCTTCTCAGAAAAAAGATGGAGAAAAATATTTTTTCAAGTATATTGTACTTTATATCATTACTATTCTCATCAATTATGGATTGCTTAAATTATTCTTATGGGCACTTATAAACTACCATATTTTAAGTGAAAATATAAGTTTAAATATAACCGAAAATATTGCAAAAATTATGGCGACTGCAATTACTACATTACTAAATTTTGTAGGTACCAACTATGTAATTTTTAATCATGACGGTGATGATGAATAACTACCAACAACAATTCAGTAATTAATTTCTTTGAAAAAAAATAAATGAAAACTTCGCTTTTAGCTTCGGTAATTATATTTTTAAATAATCTATCTTACTCTCAAACAGATTCTTTACCAAAAATTCCATTTGACGGAATGGATATTACTTGGATTGTTGGTCAAAACAGACAGAAAAATTTCCCTCTTGTTGTTACCGATAAAAAGTCAAGTGAAACTATTCTAACGGCTTCAGCCTATCTCGATAATTACTTCAATTACAACTTTGCAAAGCCTATCGACAATACCCATACATCATCATCAACAATTGGACGTGCTAATGAATTTACGCTGAGTTTGGCCAGTATTGGCATCGAATCAAATTACAAGAACATTATCGGAAAAATTTGGCTTCAATATGGAGCCACACATTACATTGTCCAGGATCTAGATGTTTCAGTTAACAGAGGTAGAAACACTGGAACCGGTAATTTAAAATTTATCAGAGAAGCAACGGCTGGATACCATTTCAACAAATGGTATGGTGTAAATATTGAAATGGGAATTTTCTTGAGTTATATTGGTTTGGAAAGTTATTTAACTCAAGAAAATTGGTGCTATCAACGAAGTATGGTTAGCGATTTTACACCATTTTATTTTCAAGGGGCAAGGTTGCAAGCATTCCCTACTAAAAATTATAAAGTAGAATTTTGGATTGTAAATGGTTGGCAAACCTATAATAGTTTCAGTAAAGGTCCGGCAGTCGGCATTTCTAATCTATATAGAGTTTCGGAAAACACACAATTAGTTGCCAATTTTTACTATGGAAAAGATACCTTTAATCCAGACACCTTAGGTAATCAAAGTAATAGATTGAGGTTTCATCACGACAATAGTATCGTTGCTAGATATTCTAATCATCCAAGTGCAAAAGGAATTTCGCAAGCGGCTTTTTGCATTAATTCTCACTACGGTTTTCAATATGGTATGGATGTAGGTGACAATATTACATCAAAACAACATTTTATGTATGGTACATCAGTTTCGAACAGATTATGGTTTAGCAAAAATAAATTAGCCATAACCTTACGTGGAGATTATATTGCTAATGGCGGACAGTATTTGGATTTCAGTCCTTCACCTGTTTCGCCTAATGATTTTACTGATATGATAGTTGCCGAACCAAACAAAGCAATAAAAATATTACAATCTACAGCAACTTTTGATGTGATGCCGAATGACCATGTTACTTTTAGATTTGAGTATGGACATAGGGTAGCCAACATGCCCTATTTTGCTGGTCGTGGCGGAACAACATCACCTTCTGGTTGGTTAAATGGACCCACAACAAATTTGCCTTGGAGACCCGACCTTAAAAAGTTTGAAAATAGATTTACTGTAGCGATAAACTTCCGGTTGTAATTTTTTCAATTTTCATTTTAAGCAGATATTAATTCTAACCCAAATTAAATTATTATTGTGCTATGTTATCTTTTACTGAAGAAAATTATTTAAAGGTTTTGTTAAAGCTTACCATTTTTGACGCGGATAAAAAAAATGTCGGAACCAATGAACTTGCCTTGCAACTGGGAGTAAAGCCAGCTACAGCTTCAGATATGCTTAAAAAATTAAAAACTAAAAAACTTATTGATTATCAAAAATATGGAAAAACAAGTCTATCGGATTTAGGAATAAAAAGTGCTATGGAAGTTACACGCAAGCATCGTTTGTGGGAAACTTTTTTGCATCAAAAACTTGAGTTCTCTTGGCATGAGGTTCATGAAGTTGCGGAACAATTGGAACACATAAAAAGTACAAAACTAATTGATGGCTTGGATAAATTCTTAAACTATCCTGAGTTTGACCCACATGGCGATGCAATACCAAATAAAAAAGGAGAAATAAAAACACTTTACAACAAAATCTTAACCAATGTTACTGCCGGAAAAGCATGTAAAATGAAAGCAGTTAAAGATAATTCAACACTTTTTTTGCAATACATCGTTGAGTTAGGGTTAGCAATAGATGTAACAATTCAAGTTATTACAAAACACCCTTACGATAGGTCGATGGTGGTTAAAATAAATAACAAGGAAACTTACATCAGTAAAATGGTGGCCGATAATATTTTTGTGGTATGCAAAAATTGTTCAGATGATAAAGAGTGCATAGTAAACCAATGCGAACTTTAAAAGTACATAATTTAAAGCAAGTTTTGTCATGCTGAATTTATTTCAACATGACAAAAAAATACGATTCTTTAGACTTATAGATTCAACGCTTTCGCGCTATCTGAAGAAGATTTTCTTTAAATTATTAGTTACAATTCCAACCTAATTTTTGTAATTTGTAAACATCAAAGCATTGTTCAATCCAGTCTTTGTAGCAATTGATTATGCTTGCGCAGTTGGACCACCAAAGTTCATTGGTATGCCTGGGTTTACATCGCCTTCTTTTATTGGTCCAAATTGTTGTT
>Ga0214921_10001595_pt1 | contig 38230 bp, 41 predicted proteins | sample LL1505_MetaG_FD_177992 | JGI IMG/M metagenome (GOLD analysis project Ga0214921, IMG submission 177992) | Freshwater microbial communities from Lake Lanier, Atlanta, Georgia, United States - LL-1505 | ecosystem: Environmental > Aquatic > Freshwater > Lake | place: USA: Georgia | collected...
CACAATGCGGTTGGAATGGAGTAATCAATCGTGTTTAGTGAATGCCCATCCCCCGTTTATGGGGAAGAGCCGGAAGAGCCGGAAGAGCCACGGCTTTTTATAGTTGTTTGGCGGAAACGAAGGGATTCGAACCCTTGATGAGGCTCAACACCCCATACTCCCTTAGCAGGGGAGCACCTTCGGCCACTCGGTCACGTTTCCAGCAAAAATGATTGTAGACGCAAATTTACGCCGCCGCCTGCTCCAACTCAAACGCCTTATGCAGCGCGCGCACAGCGAGTTCCATGTATTTCTCGTCAATAACGACAGAGGTTTTGATTTCTGAGGTCGAAATCATTTGAATATTGATGCCCTCTTCACTTAAGGAGCGGAACATTTTGCTGGCAATGCCAACATGGCTACGCATGCCAATTCCGACGATGGAGACTTTGCAGATTTTGGAGTCACCGATAACTTCGGTAGCACCCAAGGCAGTAAGCACTTTGGCTTTTAGCAATTCTGTTGCGCGGGCAAAGTCATTGCGGTGCACGGTGAAACTGAAATCGGTCAAACCACCTTTGCTGATGTTTTGGATAATCATGTCGACTTCAATGTTGCCTTCTGCCACAGCGCCCAATATTTGGTAGGCAATGCCGGGTTTGTCGGGCACGCCGACTACGGAGATTTTGGCTTCGTCGCGGTTAAACGCGATACCTGATACAACGGCTTGTTCCATTTGTTCGTCTTCCTCAAAAGTGATCAAGGTGCCAGATTTGGCCTCTTCATGTATGTCAATATCCCATTCGGTAAAGCTGGAAAGCACACGCAGTGGCACTTTGTATTTGCCGGCAAACTCAACCGAACGTATTTGCAAAACTTTGCTACCCAATGAAGCCATTTCGAGCATTTCTTCAAAGCTCACGGTTTGCAAACGGCGCGCCTCAGGCACCACGCGCGGGTCGGTGGTGTAGACGCCATCCACATCTGTATAGATCAAACATTCTTTGGCTTTGAGTGCGGCAGCTACTGCAACGGCAGAAGTATCTGAACCTCCGCGCCCTAAGGTGGTGATATTGCCTGCATCGTCCACGCCTTGAAACCCTGTGATGATGACCACACGGCCAGCATCTAAATCAGCACGCACGCGCTTGTCATCAATCGACTCAATGCGCGCCTTTGTGAATGCGCTGTTGGTGCGAATAGGCACTTGCCAACCAGCATAGCTGACAGATTGCATGCCTTCGGCTTGCAACGCAATAGCAAGCAAGGCTGAAGACGCTTGCTCGCCAGTTGCGGCCAGCATATCGAGTTCGCGGTCGTACTGGGTATCGGTATGGGTAGGCGCGAGTTCTTTAGCAAGTCCGAGTAAGCGGTTAGTTTCGCCACTCATAGCAGAAGGCACCACGACCATTTGGTGACCAGCACGTGCCCATTTGGCGACGCGTTTGGCGACATTACGAATGCGCTCAGTAGAGCCCATCGATGTACCGCCGTATTTATGAACAATCAAAGACATTGCAGAAGAAATAGATAGTGTGATTTTGCAAAAAAGCCTTCAATTGTAGCAACGCAAGACCGTCCCTTGGCGCTTCACAAAGCCTCTTCCCACCTTGATGTGGATGTCGTGGCCACGTGTAGTGCACGATTTGACTTGCACCAACAAGGCCTCCATTTGGGCTGCACTGGCTTGCATGTTCTCTTGCGCCAACCAGTGGCGCAGCACATTGGTTTGTCGGGCATCGCTGAACTTTTGTAATGCCTGGATATTCGGTGGGTTACCCACTTGCAACAAATCTTGTTCCGCTAACTCGTGTAAAAGACTTTGCGCTTGTGCGGCGTGCACGGCACTGCGGGCAAAGGTTTGTCTGAACGTTGGAAATGCTTTCTCTAATGAAGGAAGAATATCTGCACGAATTTTGTTACGGGTGTAGCGGGTGTCTTGGTTGGTAGGGTCTTCGACCCATGTCTGTCCAATGTCAATTAAGGCTTTGCGTAATGTGGCACCTGACTTACCTAACCATGGACGGTGGTAGGTCACTCCTTGGCGCGTTACTGCCGCTGGCATGCTGGCCAAACCAGGCAAACCTGCACCGCGTGAGAGGGCTAACAGCAAGGTTTCGACTTGGTCGTCAGCATGTTGGCCTAAGGCAATGTGCTGCACTGCCCCACCCCAATTCGATTGCAGTGCTTGGCTGAGTGCTTTGTAACGCGCTTGACGGGCTGCGTCTTCTGGGCTTTCACCGCTGGCATGTGCGGCTTGCACCCGAACGACAACCAGAGGCACGTTCAGTCGATGGCACAAGGTTTCGCAATGCTTGGCAAATCCATCGGCTGCGTCTTGTAAACCATGGTGCACATGGATAGCGTGGGTTTTGTCCGGCCAGCGTAGGGCGCTGGCGATTAGCAGTGCTGTGGAATCAGCTCCGCCGCTGAGTGCAACGGCCCAAGCGGGCAGATGCGCGAGCGCATCAAGCGATGGAAAGTTAGCGGGCGTCGGCTTTGGTGTCGCTGAATCGGCCATAACTTTGCAGTCGCTCATAGCGTCGCTCAAGCAGTTCTTTGACCTTCATATCAGTGACTTGGCGCCATGCGTCATTCAAACCACGCTTGAGTTGTGCCGACATTTGTTTAGGGTCACGGTGCGAACCGCCTACAGGCTCGTTGACGATTTTGTCAATCAAGCCCAAAGCTTTTAATCGGTGCGCAGTAATGCCTAGCGCTTCGGCAGCATCTTCTGAACGGTCTGAGGTTTTCCACAAAATAGAGGCGCAGCCTTCAGGGCTAATGACGGAGTACACCGAGTACTGCAACATCAATACTTGGTCTGCCACGCTGATGGCCAATGCACCGCCTGAACCACCTTCACCAATGATGGTCGTGATGATGGGCACTTCGAGTTGCGCCATCTCAAAAATATTGCGGCCAATGGCTTCGCTTTGGCTACGCTCTTCTGCATCAATACCGGGGTAAGCGCCAGGCGTATCCACAAATGTAAACACAGGAAGTTTGAATTTTTCTGCGGTTTTCATCAAACGTAAAGCTTTCCGGTAGCCCTCAGGACGACTCATGCCAAAGTTACGCGCAGTACGCTCTTTGGTGTCTCGGCCTTTTTGATGGCCGAGCACCATGCAGGCATTGCCGTTGAAGCGGGCCATGCCACCGACAATGCTTAAGTCGTCAGCAAAGTGGCGGTCACCGTGCATTTCGACGAAGTCGGTGAAGATGTCGTTGATGTAATCGAGCGTGTACGGGCGCTCGGTGTGGCGTGCGATTTTGGTGATCTGCCAGGGCGTTAAGTTGCTGTATATGTCTTTGGTGAGCTGCAGGCTTTTTTTGCTGAGCTGGTCAATTTCTTCTGAAATATCCACAGCTGACTCGGTTTGCACGTAACGCAATTCGTCGATCTTGCCCTCTAATTCGGCAATCGGTTGTTCAAAATCGAGAAAATTTTTCTTAGACAAAACGCTATTACTCCTAGGTTACTCAGTAGTCAACTGGTAACGGATCTAAAGACCGCCAAATATACCAAGTCGCCACGCTGCGATAAGGCGCCCATGCAGCAGAGACTTCACGTGCTTCGCTGCGACTGACCGATTCACCCGAGAAATAGTTTTTGCTGATGCCATTGATCAAGCCCACATCGTCCAAGGGCAACACATTGGGTCGTAACAAGTGGAAGATCAAAAACATTTCTGCCGTCCAACGGCCAATGCCACGAATGGCAACCAACTCAGCAATGATGGCTTCGTCATCCATGTCGGACCATTTTTTGATTTGCAAATTACCGCTATCAAAATTCAAAGATAAATCGACCAAGTATTCAACTTTGCGTGCAGATAAACCTGCTGCACGCATATCGTCAAATTTGAGTTTTAAAACATTGGCGGGTGTTAACTTACGAGGTAAAACAGCAAACTTGTCCCATACCGATTGCGCCGCTTTGACTGAGATTTGCTGTCCCACGATGCTTCGAGCCAAGGTGATGAAAGGGTCACCGCGCGACTGCAAACAAGCATCACCAAATTGCGGAATCAACCGTTTCATCACGCGGTCTTTTTTCACGAGGTGCTTGCACGCCTCTTCCCAATAGTCGGGTGTCACGCTGATGAGCTTGGTGGGCGACATTACGCGCGCTCCCAGGTGGTGCCAGTTGGCGAATCTTTCAAAACAATGCCCATGGCAGTGAGTTCTTGGCGAATGCGGTCTGCCTCTGCAAAATTTTTAGAAGCCTTAGCAGCCGCACGCGCTGCGATGTGCGCTTTAATTTCAGATTCATCAACATCACTACCCGCTTGTAAGAAGCGTTGCGGATCATCTTGCAACAAGCCCAAAACGCCACCCAATGCTTTGAGGAGTCCGGCCATTTGCGAAGACATGCTGCGGTTCACTTCGCTGGCCAAGTCAAACAACACAGCGACAGCCTCAGGCGTACCGAAGTCTTCGTTCATTGCGGCTTGGAAACGATGGGCGAAGGGGTTGCTCCAATCGATAGCCACATCGTCGTCTGGCTTGACCAAACTCAAGGCGGTGTAGAGACGTTTCAACGCACCGCGCGCGTCGTTCAAATGCACATCGCTGTAATTCAAGGGGCTACGGTAGTGGCTGCGCACCACAAAGAAGCGAATGGTTTCTGCCTCAAAGACTTTGAGCACATCGCGGATGGTGAAAAAGTTGCCCAAACTCTTGGACATTTTTTCGTTGTCGATGTTGATAAAGCCGTTGTGCATCCACACCTGCGCCATCGGTTTGCCAGATGCCCCTTGGCTTTGGGCGATTTCGTTTTCATGGTGTGGGAACTGTAAGTCTGCGCCACCACCATGGATGTCAAAACTTTCGCCCAACAACTCGCAACCCATGGCCGAACATTCGATATGCCAGCCAGGTCGGCCTACACCATATGCGCTAGGCCACTTGGCATCATCAGGCTCTGTGGGTTTGGCTGACTTCCACAACACAAAGTCAAGCGGGTCTTGTTTACCGTCATCTACGGCTACACGCTCACCCGCTTGCAATTGATCCAACGATTTACCAGATAGCTGGCCGTAACCAGGAAATTTACGCACCGCAAAGTTCATGTCGCCATTGCTTGCTTGGTAGGCCAAGCCTTTGCTTTGCAAGGTGTTGATCATGGAAAGCATTTGCGGTACGTAGTCCATGGCGCGAGGCTCAAGCGTCGGGCGCTCGATACCCAATGCATCAGCATCTTGGTGCAAGGCTTCGACCATGCGGTCGGTTAATGCGCGAATGGTTTCGCCATTCTCTAATGCGCGTTTGATGATTTTGTCGTCAATGTCGGTCACATTGCGTACATAGGTAACGCTCAAACCACTGGCTTTAAGCCAACGCTGCACCACATCAAAAGCCACCATGGAACGTGCATGGCCTAAGTGACACAAGTCATAGACCGTCATGCCGCAGACATACATACGCACATGGCCCGGCTCAAGCGGAGAAAAAGGTTCCAGCGCACGCGTGAGCGTGTTGTGAATGCGGAGCGTCATGGGTGAATGGTTAGTGACTGCAGCAGTCGGTCAGTCTTAGCGAGAACAAATAAATGAAGAAGGGGTTACGCATAACCCCTGTTTTACAATGCCCAGAGTATACAAAGCAGATGACAAACCCTGACTCCTTTTTTCACCCAATGCATTGGAAGCGATCACTCACTATGCGGCTTTCATCTTTAGCATTTGGCTTAGTAGCCTTTTTTCTAACATCCTTATCTCAAGCGCAAAACAATGTGTCGGATGACTGGACACCTGGTCAAAATATTTTGCCCACCGTGCAGAGCGATCCTCACGACCAAGTCAAAAAGTTATTGCGCCAAGAAAAGTTCGAGCGCGCAGAAGTTTTAGTTGATAAATTCATGGCAGTCAACCCGCGTGATCCACAAATGCGCTTTTGGAAAGCGTGGATTACCCACCGCACCGGTGACAAAGAAGTGGCTCTTGATATGTATTTGAGTTTGACGCAAGACTACCCAGAAATTGCAGAACCTTTTAACAACCTGGCAGTTCTGTATGCCGCTAAGGGGCAATTTAGTGTGGCCAAAGAAGCGCTTGATGCAGCCTTGCGTGCGAACCCCAATTACGCAGATGCGCATGAGAATATGGGGGATATATTGGCCCAATTGGCCAAATTTTCTTATATGCAATCTATGCAAATCAACCCAACGCAACGCGGGATTGCACGCAAGATTGATCTCATCCGACCCTCGCTAGAAGCCATCAGCAGTGGTTTAAAAAGCCCTGGTAAAGAAGCCCCCACCAGAGATGCTTATGGCACTTATGTCCCTCTTGGATACGTCAATTTTTAAACCTTTATCTCCATGAAATTTAATATGAAACCAACACGTCGACTCCTGTGTCTATTAGCACTGTGCTTGGGCTTATTCAGTATTCAAGCCTCCCAAGCCCAAGACACCCTCAAAAACATTGGTGCACCCCAAGTGAAATTCGTCACCAACATGGGCGAGTTTGTGGCCGAGGTCTATCCAGATAAAGCTCCTAAGACAGCAGAAAACTTTTTGCAATATGTGCGCGACAAGCACTATGACGGCACGATTTTTCACCGCGTGATTGCCAATTTCATGATTCAAGGCGGCGGATATGACGTGCGTTATATCGAGCGTCCAACCCGTGCACCCGTTATGCATGAAGGTCTTGAGGCATTGAGCAAAGGCGGGCCCCGCAACACAGTGGGCACATTAGCGATGGCGCGCACCAACGCACCCCACTCTGCTACTTCACAGTTTTTTATCAATGTGGTGGACAACGGTTTCCTCGACCCTAACCCACAACAACCTGGCTACACCGTGTTTGGCAAAGTCGTCTCTGGCATGGACGTGGTCAACCGCATTCGCGCGATTCCCACCAGCTTTGGTGGACCTTTTCCGACAGATGTGCCTCGTACACAAGTTGTCATCAAATCGGCAACTGTGTTGCCTTAATTCGTTTTCACAAGGAACCCCCATGAGTAACCCCCGCGTAGAACTGCACATCTTGGACCACGGCGTCATCACGCTTGAACTCGATGCAGACAAAGCCCCCAACACCACACAAAATTTTTTGAATTACGTCAACAAAGGCCATTACGACAAAACCATTTTTCACCGCGTTATTCCTGGCTTTATGGTGCAAGGTGGTGGCTTTGAAGTCGGCATGACCGAAAAGAGTTCTGACGAGCCTATCGAGAATGAAGCCAACAACGGCTTGAAAAACAACCACTACACCGTGGCTATGGCACGCACGTCTGAGCCGCACTCAGCGTCATCACAGTTTTTTATCAATGCAGCGGACAACGACTTCTTGAACCATACAGCGCCCTCACGCCAAGGTTGGGGCTACGCGGTATTTGGCAAAGTAGTGGAAGGCACGGATGTGGTCGACAAAATCGCCAAAGTCAAAACGGGCCGCAAAGGTTTCCATGACGACGTGCCCAAAGAAGACGTCATCATCGAAAAGGCTGTCGCCCTCTAAATGATTGCGCCATCTGATTGGCGCATGGTGGACTTTTTGTCCGACGTGCATTTGGACGCTGGCGAAGTCGCAACGTTCAATGCTTGGGCTAACCACTTAAACACCACCCCTGCAAATGCCCTATTTATATTGGGCGATTTGTTTGAAGTGTGGATTGGTGACGACACGCAAGACCCCTTCCATTTGCAATGCATGGAAGTGTTGCGTAACAACGTTAGACGTATACCTGTATTTTTTATGTGCGGTAACCGCGATTTCTTGGTGGGATCGCATTGGCTACGATCTACCGGCGTGCAAGGCATGCAAGACCCTTGCGTTCTAGAACTCGCCAAGCAAAAAGTATTGCTAAGCCACGGCGATGCCTTGTGTATTGACGATATCGACTACATGGCATTTCGCAAGCAAGTGCGCTCTAGCGCATGGCAAGAAGCGTTTTTAGCCAAACCTTTGTCAGAGCGCCAGCAAATTGCGAAAGACTTGCGCGCGCAAAGCAAGGCACGCCAACAAACGCAAACTGATTATGTGGATGTGGACGCAAATAACGCACGCGTTTGGTTACAAGAAAACGATTGCAAGTTACTCATACATGGTCATACCCATCGCCCTGCCTCACACAACTTGGGCAACGGCCTCAGCCGCATCGTGTTGAGTGACTGGGAAGCCCTTACAAAACCACCTAGGCTGGAAGTCTTGCGTTGGACGCAAGATACACAACGATTTACCCGTATTTCTGTGAATAACTGATGAACTTGCCTTGAAATTAGCTTTTAGAAGGCTATGGGCAGAGCAAAGGGTGTTAACTCAACAAAGGGTTATTGCTTCAGCAAGGGTTATCGCTTCAACAAAACTTTTAAAGCAGCCTGCAAACGTCTGCCATTTGCCTCGTCATACCCACTAGACAAAACATGAGCGGCATCTGCAGCCCATGTCATTTGCGGCGACGGATCGTTTCGGCGTGTGAGCAACTGCAATTGCAAAGCACGGCGCGCGTCCATGTGGGCGGCAGGGGTAGGTAGATCAGCGGCCATTTCCATGCGTAACAAGGCTTGTGTCGCGTCAGCAGCGGGCGCTTTGGCAAGTGCTTGCGTCCATTGCGAGCGTTGAGCAGCATTGAGTTTGTTGCCAATCGCTTGCGCAGTTGGCATTTGCTCTGGATCGCGTTTTTCCCAAGCGTGTAAGAGTTGAGTGAGCACTTCGCCATGGGCTTGTGCGGCCAAGCGACGCAATGCGTCTTGGGCGTTTTCTATCGCGAATCGCTGGGCACGGAAAGCTGCTTCCCCTAGGCGCGGACCGCGAGGTGCAGTATCTTCGCGGTCACGCCAGCCACCCGCTTTATCGCCAAACTTGCCACCTGCTTTGCCGCCCATCGTGCCTTTTACACTTGGTTTGCCATCGCGTCCACGGCCACCCTGAGAAGGTAACTCAGTGCGTTTTTGGCCAGGACGGTCATCCCCGCGTACAGCCACCACCGGGCGAGGAGCGGCTTTGGGAACGGGTGGCGGAGTGCTTTCACTTGGCGATTCAGTTTTAACTTCAGTCGAATCAGATGATTCTGGTGATTTATCTGAAGATTCGGCCGTTGCAGCAAGAGTTTCTTTCGCCTCTGGGCTAGCCTCTGTGGCTTCTGGGCTAGCCTCTGTCGCAACCTGCGCAGTTTCTGTGGCTGCCGCAGCGGTTTCTGAAACTGCATTTGTGCCTGCAGGTGCAGAACTTGGCGCCGCAGTTGGCAACTCGCCACGGCTAACTTTTTCCAAGTTTTGCATCGCAGCACGAATGGCCGAGGCATCGCCTTTGGCTACAGCAGACTCCACCGCTTTGGAGGCTTCCATGACAGCTTTGTCGATGGGGGTGAGTGCCGCTTGCGCTTGTTCGCGCACAGTAGATTTACGCGCAAAGGCTTCGTCTATGGGTTTCCTAAATGCGTCCCAGAGTTTTTGTTCTAGGCGACGATCCAAAACAACGGCATGGGCTTCTTCTTGCCAACGTTGTTGTAAGGCTTTGACGGCATCAATACGCAATGTGGGGGCGGCACCTAAATCTTGCGCCTCAGCAATCAAAGCATTGCGGCGTTCCAAGCTTGCTTTTTGCACGATCTCTAAGGGTTCGTGCGCCGCATGGATGGCGGCTTTCCACTGCGGTTGCAATTCCGCGAACATTTTTTCACTCAGGTGACCGCTTTCGCGCCAACGTTGGGCGAATTGGTGCAACTGACGGGCGACGCCTTTCCAGTCGGGGCCCTGGGCATGCTCAGCAGCCCAAGTTTTGAGTTCTTCGATCAAAGCCACACGCTGGGCTTTGTTGGCTGCAGTTTGGGCACGGGCCTCTTTGAGCCAGGCATCGACCACCACATGGGCTTTGTTACAAGCCGCATCAAATCGCTTCCACAAAGCGGGATTGGGCGCAGCTTGTTTGTCGACTTTTTTCCACTCCTCACGCAAATTGCGCAATGTCTCTTGCATCTTGCGGCCGCCCATGGCGGGAACAAGCTCGATTTCTTCTGCCGCTTCAACAGACAAGTCCTCAGTTGTCGCACTAGGCGATTCATCGTCTTTCGGTGGGGCTTTTTCTTTTGTTTTAGCCGAGATAGGCTTGAAAAGTGCCTCAGCCTGCATAGCGAGTTCAAGCCGTTGCTGGTCTATCAAGACCTTGTCACCCATGGGTTTGACTTTGCGGGTGGCTTCGCTAGCTACGCCAGTAGCGGGTGCAGTTGGGGCGTTTTGCGAGGACTCTACTGGCTGAGCTTGGGCTTGCGCTTGTGACGGGTTACGCACTTGGCGAATTTGTTCCGCCCATGCCGGCACTGCTGGCAATGGCGCTTGCGAGTCTGCCGCGGCGGCTTCGGTGAGTTGCAACGCATCGCCAAACGCCAGCCAAACGGCTTGCAGTTGTTGGGCACTGGTTTGCAAAGCGGGCGGGAATTTGGCGTCCACGCTAGACCACTGCGCGTCGTCGGTCAGGCTCTTGGCTTGGGCGTGCCAGCGCTCTAAGTCGGCTTGCAAGGCTTCGCGCTGGGATTGGGCATCTTGCCAAGGCTTGGTCGAAAGGACTTCAATACGCTGTGCCAACAAAACAGCGGCTTCGCGCTGCACTTGCGACTGGTGCTGTAAGTCCTCGATGGCTTTCACGCGGTCGGCCAAAGCAGTTTTAAGACCCGCCAGTGGCTCGCGCGACAAAGGCGCACCTGCTTTGGCGGCGTCGCGTTGCCATGCCATCGCGTCGGCAATATTGATGCGTGGGGCGTCGCGCAAGGCCGAGCCTTTTTCTGCCCAACTGTGGGCCAAAGCTTCTTGTTCGATATTGCGACGTTTTTCGTCCATGCTGTCGCGCAAGACTTTGGCTGCACCCTTGTCACGGTGGCTCATTTCCTTGAACACATCTTGCAAGGCAGAGAGGCTGGGCTCGGTGAGCACCCACGTTTGCAAGAGCGAAATGCGCTCACCCGAAGTGGCTGCGGTAAAGGCGCCAGCGGTCAATGCATCGAGGGCGGCGAGGTCTGGGTTTTTATTTTCTGGTTGGGTCACGGTGACGGCTCAATATCTGAATATCCCTACATTGTCGCTGAGGCTTTAAAATTTTCCCCTTCACCGCTTTTTGAGTATTTCCCTTTGAAACAGTTTCTTGCCCGTTTAAACCTCGGGCTACGGATGTTTGCGACAGACGTAGTCCAAGGGTTTTTCGCCATCACCCACAACGGGTTGGCGGTTTTGGGCCTGTCTATTTTCTTTTTTTTCGTGGCTTTGTCGGTGAGACCAGATCTTCGCTCAGTCACGGAAACCAAATTGATCAGCTGGTTACAAGAGAGGCAATATGACTCAACTGGCGTAGAGGCCGATACCGATGCGGTAGACCGAGCCACTGCCATTGACCCGCGCGACTTACCTCGCCAACAAGCTAACTTAGCTTATTGGTTAAGCAAAAAATACCGCGTTGCGCCAGAGCCCTTGAGTGCACTGGTAAGTGAGGCTTATGACTTAGGCGCCAGGAATCAAATTGATCCTTCTCTCATACTGGCCGTTATGGCTGTGGAATCTGGCTTCAACCCTTTTGCCCAAAGCAATATGGGGGCCCAAGGTTTGATGCAAGTGATGACAAAGGTACATGAAGAGAAATACATCAGTTTTGGTGGCCCTTTGGCAGCTTTTGACCCAGTTGCCAATCTACGCGTCGGTGTAAGTGTGCTCAAAGACTGCATCAATCGCGCTGGTTCGGCAGAGGCCGGTCTCAAACTCTATGTGGGTGCTGGCAATTTGAAGGACGACAGTGGCTATGCCGCCAAGGTGCTGAGCGAATACGCACGCTTACAACTTGTGGCCAAAGGAGTGAAAGTATCTACCTCCGCCTCACCGACCACTGCCGCCGAAGCAGCATCGGCTCGTCTCGAAAGCCTGTGGGAAAAAGCCCAGCGCTTGACGCCATTTGGCAAAGACAAAGACGACGAAGACACCAAATAACTTTTTTAATTTCAGATTATTTTCCTAAGGACAACTTTTCATGTACCAACGCAATGTCTTGATCGCGCATACCGACCCAGAGATTTGGGCCGCTATTGAGGCCGAGAACGCCCGTCAAGAACACCACATCGAACTCATTGCTAGCGAAAACTACGCTTCCCCCGCTGTCATGCAAGCCCAAGGCTCGCAAATGACGAATAAATATGCCGAGGGCTACCCCGGCAAGCGCTACTACGGTGGTTGTGAAAACGTCGATGTAGCTGAGCAACTCGCGATTGACCGCGTCAAGAAAATCTTCGGTGCGGATGCTGCCAACGTGCAACCGCATTGCGGCGCCTCAGCCAACGAAGCGGTATTTTTGGCGTTCTTGAAGCCAGGCGACACCATCATGGGCATGAGCTTGGCCGAAGGCGGTCACCTGACGCACGGGATGCCTCTCAACATCAGTGGCAAATGGTTCAACGTCGTGTCGTATGGCTTGAATGCCAAAGAAGAAATCGACTATGACGCCATGGAAAAGAAGGCGCATGAACATAAACCTAAGCTCATCATCGCTGGCGCATCTGCTTACAGCTTGCACATCGACTTTGCGCGTTTTGCCAAAGTGGCGAAAGACGTGGGCGCGATTTTCTTGGTGGACATGGCGCATTACGCGGGTTTGATTGCTGCGGGCGTGTATCCCAACCCGGTGCCTCACGCGGACGTCGTGACATCGACCACCCACAAGAGTTTGCGCGGACCGCGCGGTGGCATTATTTTGATGAAGGCCGAGCACGAAAAAGCGATCAACAGCGCTATCTTCCCCGGCCTGCAAGGCGGCCCGCTGATGCACGTCATTGCAGCCAAGGCTGTAGCTTTCAAAGAAGCGATGGCACCAGAGTTCAAAGGATACCAACAGCAAGTGGTGAAGAATGCCCAAATCATTGCCGAGACATTGACCCAGCGCGGTTTGCGTATCGTCAGCGGCGGCACCCAAAGCCATGTGATGCTGGTCGATTTACGCTCCAAAAAAATCACCGGCAAAGAAGCCGAAGCCGCACTCGGTGCTGCGCACATGACAATCAACAAAAACGCCATCCCGAACGACCCTGAAAAACCCTTCGTGACCAGCGGTGTGCGTATAGGTACACCCGCGATGACAACACGTGGTTTCAAGGACGACGAAGCGCGCTTGACCGCCAATTTGATCGCCGACGTCTTAGACAACCCCCACGACGAAGCCAATATCGCCGCCGCGCGCTCCAAGGTGCATGCGTTGACAGCTAAGTTCCCCGTCTACAAGTAAGCCATGAAGTGCCCTTTTTGCGGCCACCTAGAGACCCAAGTGGTCGAGACCCGCATGTCTGAAGACGGCGATTCGATTCGCCGACGTCGCCAATGCGGTGCCTGCGAAAAGCGCTACACCACCTACGAGCGTCCTGATGTCAGTTATCCCAACGTCGTGAAAAAAGATGGTCGACGCACAGAGTTTCAGCACAGCAAGTTGGTGGGTTCGATGGCTTTGGCTTTGCGCAAACGCCCCGTCAGCACCGAGCAGTTAGATAACGCGGTGGAGCGAATTGAAGAAAAGCTCATGAGTCTGGGTGCCCGAGAGGTGCCATCGACCCGCTTGGGCGAGTTGGTGATGCGCGAATTGAAGAAACTCGACAAGGTGGCATACATCCGATTTGCCAGCGTCTACCGTAGTTTTGAAGATATTGACGAGTTCAAGAGTTTGGTGGACGAGGTAAGCAAATAATTTGTAAGCACCTCTTACACACTTTTCATTCCCGCGACCTAGCATGTGCTTATGTACTTGCTAGGTTTTTTCTTTTTGGCGCTCTCAATTCCACCTCAACCCAAGGTGGCATTCCAAGGTTTTACTTTGGTGGAGGTAATGGTCTGTTTAAGCGTTTCTGCCGTCTTGGTCGGTTTTACCCTACCGAGCGTTTGGCGATGGCAAGAACGCGCGCGCATTGACAGCGTGCGCCAGCAACTCTTCAACGACCTTCAACTTGCAAGAGTGCGCGCCTTGCAATGGGGCCAGCGTTTGCAAATGAGTCGGCTTTCGGGTTGTGCCAAGACGAGCACACATGCAACTGACTGGAGTTGCGGCTGGCAAGTCAGCCAAGCATCCAGCAGTTCTGGCATGCAGCAAGTGATTAGCACTACCTCTCTAGACGCATCGGTACAAGTGAACTTCGCTAAAAACTCAGACTTTTTCATATCCGCCCAAGGCGATTTAGGCACAATCGGTGACCGATGGACAGTGCTCTCTCGTGTTGCAGGCGTTAACCTGAGCCGATCTTTGTGTATCAACAGTGCGGGGCGCATGCGTTGGGTGGAGTCCGCCACATGCAGTTAACTGTTCCCTCGCTTTCTAGAAAAGCCAGTGCTGGGTTCGCCATGCTCGAGGCCCTGGCTGCTTTGCTGATACTCACCGCCGGCGCGGTAGGCGTTTTGTGGTGGCAACAACAAGCTACGTTACGCCAACAACAACAGACCTACCAGTTTATTGCCATGGCTTTGGCCAGCGACTTGGCGGATCGCATGCGAATCAACGCCTCCCAAAGTGCGCTGTATGCAATGCATTGGGGGGAGTCACGGCAAACCACACAAGACTGTTTTGCCAATGCTTGCAGCTGGACGCAATTGGCGCAATGGGATATCGCCCAGTGGCAACAAGCATTACGCGCGCAATTGCCAAAAGGTGATGCATCGGTCTATTCCCTGCGTGGACAAACGGGGTGGTGGGCTATCAGCGTGGGGTGGCCAGCTAACAAGATTTCTTCTAACAGCACAACATGCCCCGCGCACATGCAATGCTGGAACTTATGGGTTAGGCCGCAAAGATGAAACGCTTTATCTCGATGTTGTTTTCAAAGGTCTTAGGTGCTACCAGCAACACTAGCAACTCCAAAGGCTACTCTTTAACCGAGTTGCTAATTGGTGTGGGTTTAAGCAGTCTGGTCGTGGCGATCGCCTTGAGCGTCTACCAACTCTGCCACCAGTCATGGCTAACGATGAGCGCCACCGATGCGCTTTACCAAAATGCGCAAGTAGCCATAAGGGCTATTCGCCGACAAGCTGAATTAGATGGCGCTGCTTATTTACTAGTTACATCTGACAACCATGCGATGCTCTCTCTTCCCTATTTTGGCTTTAGCAATCCAAGCGAGGGCTTGGTTTTATCGCATTGGGCTGGCGCAGATCCTTTTGATTGCCAAGGCAACTCCAGCGCCAGTCCAAGCGCGTTGATCAGCAACAGTTTTAAGCGCAGCAATAATAAAGAACTGACTTGCAAAGATACCAATGTTTCAGGCAGCAGTTACCAAGCTTTGGCCGAGGGTGTGGAAGATCTACAAACACGGTTTGCGCAAATCAATCCCGTCCTGAACACCTTGCAATGGGTCAACGCCACAGAGCTTTTTGGACCAGCGCAAATCGTGGCAATCGAGGTATGTTTGCGCTTAGCCTCGGGCACACGATTGGGGGTCACGGCAAAGGGCACTTTGGTTCCAACCAAGGGTTGCAATGGCGAGACCATTGCTGCAGACGGAAAGTTGCGTCGTATATTTCGGCAGGTAATGGCACTGCCCAATCGTTTGGGCGCTTATGGGTGAAAGTAAACGATCCGGATTTGCATTGCCTGCTGTGCTGGGCATTTTGGCGCTGACAATTTTGGCCTGCGCAACAGTTTGGCGCATGCAATGGGTTAACCAGCAACTATTAAATGTCGAGTCCCACCTAATTCGTAACAAACAGATTGCTGAAGGGATATTTCCTTTGGTGGTGCAAGACATCATCGGGTTTAGCGCAACAAACAGCACATTTATCAGCGTAACGCCAGACTCGTCGACAAGCCTTCGTCACTTCGCAGGCACGGACGCACAAACCCATGCTTTTTATCCCACCACAGCCCAAGAGCGCGACAAACTGCAAGTGCGATTAGGCAACGCCATGTGCCAAGCTGGCATTTGCGCGCCCAGAACGCAAGTCGATTTGAGCGCCGAGCAATGGCGTAACTTGCTGAATCAGTCGCAACCGGTGAGCATGGCTGATTTACCCAGTAGCAACGTCTCTGCTTTTTACTGGGTGGAGGTCTGGCTAAATGCGAATCTGTCAGAGCTAGTTGGTTCTTCATTGATTCAAACGAAGCCAGTTATCCCATCAGCTCCATCACCATTTATCTATCGCATCACGGTGCTAGTGCAAGACAACACGTCCACCCCAACGTCCGAACTAACCAAGCCCCGACCCAATACCTTGGTCATCCAAGCCATTTGGTCTCGCGCAACCGAAACAGCACAGACTGGCCAATGGCATAGCTGGAAATTATTGGCATGACACCCCCATTGGATAATCTGGACATGCCCCCAACCGAATCAGATATCCAATGGATGTCGCTTGCCCTGACTTGGGCTGAAAAAGCGATGAACATCACCACGCCCAATCCACGGGTGGGATGCGTCATCGTTAACCCACAAGGCGTTTTGATAGGAAGTGGCCATACCCAGTCCGTCGGTCAAGCGCATGCGGAAATCATGGCGCTTCAAGATGCCGAACAACAAGGCCATGATTTGGCTGGTGCTACCGCCTACGTCACCCTAGAACCTTGTAGTCATCAAGGACATACCGGTCCTTGTTGCGATGCGCTTATTCAAGTTGGCTTGGCGCGGGTGGTGGTGGCTGTACAAGATCCAAATCCACAAGTTAGCGGCAACGGTATTGCGCGTTTGCGTCAGGCAGGCTTGCAAGTTGATGTGGGGGTATCGAAAGACAAAGCACTCTCATTGAACCTTGGTTTTTTCAAACGCATGACCCAAGGCGTCCCTTGGATGCGCCTGAAAGTAGCCGCATCGCTAGATGGGCAAACCGCTCTAAGCAATGGCCTGAGCCAATGGATCACCTCGGCAGCAGCCAGGCAAGATGGGCACGCTTGGCGAGCCCGAGCCTGCGCTGTCCTCACAGGCATCGGCACTGTTTTAGAAGACGATCCCCGTCTCGATGTGCGAGATATCGATACCCCTCGCCAGCCCACCTTGGTCATCGTAGACAGCAAACTAGAAACACCATTAAACGCCAAGCTCTGGCCAATACAGCGAGAAGTTTGGATTTATTGCGCAAAAGAAGACGCCGATCGCAAGGCCGCCTTAGAGGCTAAAGGCGCACAAGTCACATGTTTACCCAATGCGCAGGGCAAAGTCGATTTGCGCGCCATGCTAAAAGACTTAGGTCAAAGAAATATCAACGAAGTGCATATTGAGGCCGGATTCAAACTCAATGGTTCTCTCTTAACGGCCGGTGTGGTGGACGAATTACTGGTCTACCTTGCCCCTCTTTTGATTGGCCAAGGAATGGGCATGGCAAATCTCGGGCCCTTTGAAGCACTGTCGCAAGCATTGAAACTCGATATCCAAAATGTCATGCCTATTGGGAACGACATTCGCCTGATTGCGCACATCAAAGACCAATAACCCCCAATAACCCCAGCGACCACAAGAAACCTGCGAAAATAAACAGATGTTCACCGGAATCATTACCGGCGTGGGGCGCATCACCGCTGTCCACGACCTGGGAAGCTCTTTTCACCACGGCAAACGCCTGACGATTCAGGTGCCTGCCGGGTATCTGTCCGACGTGGGCTTAGGTGACAGCATCGCATTGAACGGCGCCTGCATGACGGTCACCAGTTTTGACCTCTTCTCACACCAATTCACCATCGATATTTCTGCTGAGTCATTGGCCCGCACCAGCGGCCTGACCGAACTGGGCAGCGTCAACTTAGAAAAAGCCCTGCGTGCCAACGACCGACTTGGTGGACACATCGTCTCAGGACATGTCGACGGCATTGGTCACGTGTGCCACTTTGCCCAAGTGGGCGAGAGTTGGGAGTTGCGCATTTCAGCGCCTATGACATTGGCCAAATATTTGGCCTACAAGGGATCGATCACCGTCAATGGTGTGAGTTTGACGGTCAACCATGTACAAGACCATCAGGCCGATGGAACCCTTCAAAACTCGGAGATCAGCATCAATCTGATCCCGCACACCGTCGAAAACACCGCATTAGGTAGTCTGCAAAAAGGCAGCGCCGTGAATTTAGAAATCGACACCGTGGCGCGCTACGTAGAACGCATGCTGCATGTTGAAAAAATGCTAGAAGCAAACCCCGCTGTTTGAAAGCCTCTTATGTCTAACCCCCTACAACTCGTACCCAAAACGCCCGCCGTCATTTCCCCTGTTGAAGAAATCGTTGCTGAACTCAAAGCTGGGCGTATGGTGATCTTGGTAGACGAAGAAGACCGGGAAAACGAAGGCGACTTGGTACTTGCAAGTGACCACGTAACGCCCGAGGCCGTGAACTTCATGGCGCGTTTTGGCCGCGGTTTGATTTGCCTCACCTTGACACGCGAGCGTTGTGAGTTCCTCAAACTGCCCCCCATGGCGGCGCAAAATGGCACGGTCTACAGCACTGCTTTTACGGTGTCAATCGAAGCAGCCGAGGGTGTGACCACTGGCATTTCGGCTGCAGACCGTGCCCGAACTATCCAAGTAGCGGTTGCAAAAAATACCCAAGCCAATGATTTGGTGCAACCTGGTCACGTCTTCCCATTGCAAGCTGTCGACGGCGGCGTCTTAATGCGCGCTGGCCACACCGAGGCCGGTTGTGACTTGGCCGCCATGGCAGGTTGCTCGCCGTCTGCGGTTATTTGCGAAATCATGAATGACGATGGCACGATGGCGCGCTTGCCTGATTTGCAGAGGTTTGCCAGTGAACACGGTTTGAAGATTGGCACGATTGCCGGTTTGATCGAGCATCGCAGCCGAACAGAGTCTTTGGTCAACGCTATCAGTTCTCGTTCTATGCAGACCGCGCATGGTGAGTTCAAAGCGGTGGCTTACCAAGACAGTACCAGTGGCGCCGTGCATCTGGCGCTGATCAAAGGTCAGTGGGACAAAGACCATGCCGTTCTCGCCCGCGTTCATGAACCCCTGTCCGTATTGGATGCACTAGAGCCCGATCGCATCATGCATTCATGGGGACTAGACGCAGCTATGCGTCGCATTGCCAAAGAAGGCGCTGGCGTCATCGTGTTATTGAACTGCGGCGAAAGTGGCGCGCAACTCTTGTCCCAGTTTGACGGAACGGCGCGATCAGCCCATGCGCCAGAGCGTGGCCGTATGGATTTACGCAGTTATGGCGTAGGCGCACAAATCTTGCGCGACTGCGGCGTACAAAAAATGCGCCTACTTGGCAACCCACGTCGTATGCCCAGCATGGCGGGTTACGGTCTTGAGATCACTGGCTACGTCAGCAAAGAATAAAAATATGTTCACACCCAACTCACAAACACCTAGCCAATTAGACGGTAGTGCCCTCAAAGTGGGTATCGTGCAAGCCCGCTTCAATCCAGAAATAACGAATGCACTCGCCCAAGCATGTTTGGCCGAACTCAAAGCGATGGGCGTCAAACAAGACCGCATCACCCATGTGTATGTGCCAGGTGCATTAGAAATACCTCTGGCACTTCAAGCATTGGCCCATATTGAAGACCCAGAACCCTTCAACGCATTGATTGCTTTGGGCTGCATCATTCGTGGCGAAACCTACCACTTTGAACTGGTAGCTAACGAGTCTGGTGCTGGTGTAACGCGTGTGAGCATGGACTTCCATGTCCCCGTTGCCAATGCCATTTTGACAACCGAAGACTTGCCCCAAGCAATTGCTCGCCAAACCGAAAAAGGCCGTGATGCTGCCCGCGTCGCAGTTGAAATGGCTTTATTGCTGGAGCAGCTGGCATGAGCGCCGACTCCAAACCCGTGCGTAAAAGCGCCTCCAAATCAGGACGCAGTCGCGCACGTGAGTTTGCATTGCAAGGCCTCTACCAATATTTGGTGGGACATAACGAAGCATCGGATATTGACGTCTTTACCCGAGACTTAAGCGGTTTTCATAAATCGGATTCTGTGCATTACGACGCGCTGCTTTACGGTTGCATTGAACACCGCACTGCGCTCGATGCACTCATCTTGCCTTTGCTAGACCGCAAAATAGACGAAATATCACCCATCGAACATGCTGTCATGTGGATGGGGGTCTACGAGTTTCAGCATTGCATAGATGTGCCTTGGCGCGTTGTGCTCAACGAATACATTGAGCTCGCCAAATCATTTGGCGGTACAGATGGGCATAAATATGTCAATGCGGTGCTCAATGGTTTGGCGCCGAAATTGCGTAGCACCGAGGTGCAATCTGACCGTCGCACCGAAGCAGCGACGCCAACCCCAACGGCATGACACCCCAAGCCTTTGAGCACCCAGTGCGCGTGTATTGGGAAGATACAGATGCTGGCGGCATTGTGTTTTATGCCAATTACCTGAAATTTTTTGAACGTGCACGCACCGAATGGTTACGCGCGCTAGGCATTGGCCAGCAAAGCTTGCGCGAAGAAACCGGTGGTATGTTTGTGGTAAGCGAAACCCAAGTTAAATACTTGCAAAGCGCTAAATTGGATGACTTGCTTCGCATCACCGCGCAATTGCAAAACAGTGGTCGTGCCAGTTTGACCATTGCGCAACAAGCTTGGCGCGACGACCAACTGCTTTGCGAAGGCACTATCCGCATAGGGTGGGTGCATGCCCAGGATTTAAAGCCTGCGAGAATTCCCTCTTCCGTACTAGAACGACTGCTATGAACCAAGATTTCTCCATCATCCATTTGTTGCTCAACGCAAGTTGGGTCGTACAAGCCGTTGTAGCCATCTTGTTGATGGTCTCGATAGCCAGTTGGACGGCGATTTTTCGCAAAATCATTGCGATTGGACGCATCAAAGATTTGAATGAAACCTTTGAGCGCGACTTCTGGTCAGGCGCGAGTTTGAACGAACTGTTTGCCGCTGCAGCTCAAAACGCCAAACTCTCGGGCCCTATGGAGCGTATCTTTGCCAGCGGCATGCGCGAGTACCAAAAACTGCGCGAGCGCCGCATCAACGACACCAGCATGTTGATGGACGGTGCACGTCGCGCGATGCGGGCGAGCTACCAACGTGAAATGGATGCGATTGAATCCAATCTCTCCTTCTTGGCGTCTGTGGGATCCGTCTCTCCCTATGTGGGCTTGTTCGGTACGGTGTGGGGCATCATGCACGCCTTCACCGGTCTGGCCAGTATGCAGCAAGTCACGCTTGCAAAAGTGGCGCCTGGTATCGCCGAGGCGCTGGTTGCCACTGCGATTGGTTTATTTGCTGCGATTCCTGCCGTGTTGGCCTACAACCGCTTTGCACGCGATATCGACCGCATCTCCAACAAATTAGAAACTTTTATCGAAGAGTTCTCCAACATCTTGCAGCGCAATGTGAGCGCTAGCCCGTCGGGCCATTAAACAAGGAGCTGACTGATGGCTTCTATTTCTCCGCGTTCAGGCCGTAAAGGCCGTCGCGCCATGAACGATATCAATATGGTGCCGTTCATCGACGTGATGTTGGTCTTGTTGATTATTTTTATGGTCACCGCCCCTTTGATTTCTCCTAGCGTCATTGACCTACCCACCGTGGGCAAGGCCTCCAACGTGCCTTCGCAAGTCGTGCAAATTGAAATCAGCAAGGATGAAAAAGTCACCATCAAGAGCACTGGCACCGTTACCAAATCACTGTCAAGTTCACTCAGCGATTTAGTGCGTGACGTGCGCGAACTGACGGCCAATTCCACCGATACGCCCGTGGTGATTTCTGCTGACCGCTCCATCAAATACGAAACTGTTGTCAAAGCCATGGACACCTTGCAACGCGCTGGTATTGCCCGCGTAGGTTTGTCTGTGCAACTTACAGACTGATGACTGCAACACCCGCTTACCTTGAGTTTGCGCCCCCACCTCCGCCGGGCACGGGACGATCGTTAGGCCTTGCCTTACTAGTTCACTTTTTGCTCATGGTCGCCCTAACAGCAGGCATTCAATGGAAGCAAGACAACAGCCTGTCCGTTGAGGCTGAGTTATGGGCTGCTATTCCCATGGCCGCAGCACCTAAACCTGTGGAAGTAGAACCGCCACCCCCTCCGCCTCCCCCGCCTCCTGCGCCCAAAGAAATCGTGAAACCTCCCCCTGCGCCAACTTCTAACGTAGACGCAGACATCGCCTTGGCGAAACGCAAAAAGCAATTGGAAGAAGACAAAAAGAAACAAGAGGCGCTTGAAGCCGAGCGTTTGAAAAAAGAATTGCTTAAAAAAGAAGAAGAGAAAAAAGCTAAGCTCAAAGAGAAAGAGCAAAAAGAAAAAGAGTTGAAAGACAAAGCTCTGAAAGAGAAAGAATTGAAGGAAAAAGAAAAGAAAGAGAAAGAGCGCAAAGAAAAAGAACTCAAGGACAAAGAAGCCAAAAAACTACAAGAGCAAAAAGACGCTAAGCCGTCTCCAGCAGATACGAAAAAAATAGAGGCTTTGCGCCAAGAGAATATGAAGCGCATAGCGGGTATGGCAGGCGCCACGGGAGACGAAAACGCCACTGGTATTGCGCAACGTGCAGCAGGACCCTCCGATAGTTATGGCGGACGCATTCGTGCGCGCATCAAGCCCAACATTACCTTTACTGAGGAAGTTGCGTCGAATGCGTCGGCTGATGTCGAAGTTCGTTGCGCACCCGATGGCACCATTATTGGCAAGAAACTCATCAAATCAAGTGGTAATACCGCTTGGGACAATGCAGTATTGAAGGCCATTGATAAAACAGAGGTTTTGCCCCGCGACACCGACGGCCGCGTGCACTCTCCCTTGGTGATCAGTTTCCGTCCAAAAGACTAAGCCTTGTCTTAGCGATCGGTGGCAGTGTCAGCGCACATATGCGCAGAGCACTCATATGAAAAGATGGAGACGCCAATGGAACACTGGGTCACCCATCAATTGAAAAACTATCTCTGCGACTCAAATAGTGGGTGCGCCAAGCGCAAACACAGGCTAGTAAAGCCATCACGACCGAAGCGGCGTAAATAGAAGCCAATCCAAAACGCTCACTCAACAATCCACCGAGTAAGGCGCCTAAAACTCCTGGTATGCCATAGCCAATCGACGCATACAAAGCTTGCCCTCGACCCCGCAAACGTCCTGGGAAGTACTTGGTCAAAATAGAAATGCATACCGTGTGGTGGGTAGCAAACGTCACAGCATGCAACATCTGCGCAATCCATAAGGCCAAAAGGGCGTCCGCCCACCAGGCCGTTAGACACATTCGCAACACCATCACGCATGCGCAAATCACTAACCACGCAGACAAACTGAATAAAGGCAACCATCGGCTTTGAGAGAAGAACCAGACGATTTCCGTAGCCACTGAAATGGCCCACAAAATACCGATCATGGTTTTGCTATAACCCAATGCATCTAAGTACAAGGATAAAAAAACGTAAATGCCGATGTGTGCAAACACATGACAAAACACTGCAGCAAAAAACCAGCGTACTTTGGCATGCTTCAAAACACCCAAAACGGGCGGTGACACTTCATCATGGCGTATGACTTCTCGGTGCTTGGGTAGCCACCACACGCTGACATTCAACGCAATCAAAGAACCTACGGCCCAAGCGGGGAAGCTCTCCATGCCTTGGTGATCAAACCAAGCGCCAGCGACAAACACAGTCACTAAAAATCCAATGGAGCCCCACAACCGAATACGGCCATAGCGTTTGGTATTGAAGGTGCCTTCGCTACTCACCCATTGCGCCAAGGCAGCTTCGCTCATAGGCATCATGGCGCTGGTATGGATAAACATGCAGAGCAACACCACCGCCAACCACACCAAACCCATTTGAAAAAACAAGCCCGTGGCGCATACCAATGCAGCCCCCGCGCAATAACGCAGTAAGTTGATGCGGTCTGCACTGTGGTCACTCAGCCATCCCCAACCGTAGGGCGCCAAGATACGCGTCAACGATTGGACTGCCGTGAGTAATCCAATCGTGGTGATGGACAGGCCCAGCGACTTGAGCCACAAAGGTAAATAGGGATTGAAGAAGCCAATGTGCGCAAAATAGCTGGCAGACAGCGCTGCAAACGGAAACAGCGTATTACGCCTAGACGGCGCTGAGTCTTCCACAGATGGCCCTTTTAAGCGATGCGCCCCGCAATGGCGGGCATATCTACATGGACGTCACCACACTGCGCGCGGTGGCGAAGTGCATGGTCCATCACCACCAAGGCCAAAAGCGCCTCAGCGATGGGGGTGGCACGAATACCTACACATGGATCATGACGCCCTTTGGTGACCACCTCAACAGCTTGGCTGTTTTGGTCAATTGAATCACGCGGACTGACGATAGAACTGGTGGGCTTGATGGCAATGCTCACTTCAAGATCTTGCCCACTACTGATGCCGCCCAACACACCGCCAGCGTGATTAGTTGCAAAGCCTTGGGGCGTGAGGGTATCGCCATGCATGGTGCCGCGGTGCGCAACGCTGGCAAAACCAGAACCGATCTCCACGCCTTTGACAGCATTCAATCCCATCATGGCGTACGCAATGTCTGCATCTAATTTGTCATACAGGGGCTGGCCCAAACCTACAGGCATGCCAGTAGCCACTATTCGGATACGCGCGCCACAAGAGTCTCCCGCTTTACGCAAGCTGTCCATATAGTCTTCAAATACTTTTACATCTGCACAGGGCGCATAGAAAGGGTTGTGACCCACATGGTCCCAACTTTCAAATGGAATTGGTAAATCACCAAGTTGGGTCATGCAGCCTTTGAATTGGATACCGTATTTTTCTTGCAACCATTTTTTGGCAACGGCACCTGCAGCAACGGTAGGTGCCGTCAAACGAGCAGAAGAACGACCGCCGCCACGTGGATCGCGGATACCGAATTTTTGGAAATAGGTGTAGTCCGCATGACCAGGGCGGAAAGTCTGCAACAAATTACCGTAGTCTTTGCTGCGTTGGTCGGTGTTTTGAATCAACAAGGCGATGGGGGTGCCCGTTGTTTTACCTTCGTAAACACCTGAAAGAATTTGAACTTGGTCCGGTTCGTTGCGTTGGGTGACATGGCGACTGGTGCCTGGACGACGTCTATCTAAGTCCTGCTGGATATCAGCCTCTGACAATGCCATGCCGGGTGGGCAACCATCGATCACGCATCCGATCGCGGGGCCGTGGGATTCACCAAAGTTGGTGACGCAAAAAAGGGTTCCGAAGGTATTTCCACTCATAAGGCGCGATTATCCCATCCGCGCCCATGCGGAAAACTATCCCTTTGCAGGTTGTGCTTGCGCTCCTGCTTCTTCATTAGGCCAATCGCGGATGTAGGCCTTGAGCATTTTGTTTTCGAAGTTGTGGCTATCGAGTACCGCTTTGGCGACATCGTAAAAGCTGATGACGCCTTTGAGTTTGCCGTTTTCAACAATGGGGATGTAACGGGAATGACTCTCCACCATCATGTGGCGCACTTGGTCGATTTCGTGATCTGGGGTGCAAGTTAATGGATGGTCGTCCATAGCACTTCTGACTTTCGCATCGCCCAATGCGCCGTCATGGCGGTGCAAGGCCATGATCACCTCACGAAACGTCAACAGACCCACGAGGTTGCCATGCTCCATCACCAATAGGGAGCCCATATCTTTGGTCGCCATGGTGTTGACAGCATGTGACAGAGACTCAGACGGGTCGATAGTGAACAAAGGACTGTCGCCCTTGACGCGCAAAATATCGCTGACTTTCATAGTGAACCTCCTCGCATGGGTCTCCAAATATAGCCCACAATGCGCTTTAAAACCCACTTCATACACCCGAGGAAACCATGCCTGGCTATAACGACCCAAGTTTTGACACCCTTGCATTACATGCTGGTGCAAGCCCTGACCCGACAACAGGAGCGCGCGCTACACCGATTCATCTCACTACATCGTTTGTATTTGAATCCAGCGACCATGCTGCCTCCCTCTTTAATTTGGAACGCGCAGGGCACGTTTACAGCCGCATCAGCAATCCCACCAACGCAGTGTTGGAACAACGCGTTGCAGCTTTGGAAGGCGGCATTGGCGCGATTACCACGGCAAGTGGACAAGCCGCTTTGCATTTGAGTGTGGCCACCTTGATGGGGGCAGGCTCACATATTGTTTCAAGTAGTGCTTTGTATGGTGGCTCGCACAATTTGTTGCACTACACGATGAGCCGTTTTGGCATTGAAACCACCTTTGTGCATCCACACGATATTGATGGCTGGAAAAAAGCCGTTCGCCCCGACACCAAACTTTTTTTCGGCGAAACAGTGGGCAACCCAGGGTTGGATGTACTAGATATTCCAACGGTCTCGCAGATAGCGCATGAGGCGGGCGTGCCTTTGTTGGTCGACAGCACGTTGACATCACCCTATTTGCTCAAACCTTTTGATTTAGGCGCAGATTTGCTCTACCACTCCGCGACGAAGTTTTTGAGTGGCCATGGCACGGTGATTGGTGGCGTTGTGGTGGACGCTGGTAGTTTTGATTGGGAGCGCAGCGGCAAGTTTGCAGAGTTGTCACAAAGCTACGAAGGCTTTCACAACATGGTGTTCACCGAAGAAAGTACGGTTGGTGCATTTCTGTTGCGCGCGCGCCGTGAAGGCTTACGAGACTTTGGCGCGTGCATGAGCCCGCACAGCGCTTGGTTGATTTTGCAAGGCATTGAAACCTTACCCTTGCGTATGGAACGCCATATGTCTAACACCGAAAAAGTGGTGGAGTTTTTAGCTAACCATCCAATGGTTAGCCGTGTGGGTCATCCCTTGATGGAGGGCCACTCTAGCCACGCCTTAGCGAAAAAACTTTTGCGCTTTGGTCCGCGTGGCGCTGGCTCAGTATTTAGCTTTGATATCAAAGGCTCACGTGAACAAGGACGCGCATTCATTGAGGCACTTAAACTTTTTAGCCATTTGGCCAATGTGGGGGACTGCCGTAGTTTGGTGATCCACCCCGCTAGTACTACGCACTTCAGGATGAGTGATGAAGCTTTGGTAAACGCTGGCATTAGCGCTGGCACCATTCGTTTGTCGATTGGCCTTGAGGACCCAGCCGATTTAATCGACGATTTGAAGCGTGCTTTGAAGGCGGCTGAGAAAACTGCTGGCTCACCAGTGAAACCGGCGGCGGCTTGAAAGGGATACGGCTATGAAATTTTCTATTCCTGCAACAAATGGAACCTCGTATGAAGCCTATGCCTATACCGGAGGTAAGGCATTCGATGCGAATAAACCCACCGTAGTCTTTATTCATGGCGTATTGCACGACCACAGTGTCTGGATTTTGCAAACCCGCTATCTCGCACACCACGGCTTCAATGTATTGGCGGTAGACCTACCAGGCCACTGCCGCAGCGGCGGTGATGCGCCAGACAGGGTGGAAGACGCGTCAAAGTTTATTGAACATCTATTGGATACAGCTGGTATTGAAAAAGCCGCGCTGATTGGACACAGCTGGGGATCTCTGATAGCACTAGAGACGGCAGGACGTTTAGGTGATCGCATCACACACTTAGGCTTGGTGGGAATTGCGTTCCCAATGCCCGTCTCGCCCGCGCTCTTGGAGGCCTCGCTGAATGAACCCATGAAGGCACTTCAAATGGTGAACGTGTTTTCACGTGCGACCTTGAATGCACCTCCCTCTGTCTTGGGACCAGGCACTTGGGTTTACGGTACCTCGATGGCACTCGGTCGCCGCGTTTTGGCAAGCAATACCAAGGTCAATGTCTTTCACAGAGGCTTCAAAGCTTGTGATTCCTACACCCATGGCTTAGAAGCGATGCAGGCTGTGACCTGCCCTATTTTGTTTTTGCTGGGCAAACAAGACCAAATGACACATCCCAAAGGCGCAAAAAGTTTGATCGATATGGCGCGCACCCATAACAAAAAGTATCACGTGGTGGAGTTACCCATGGGCCACCACCAAATGGGTGAAACGCCTGAGGAAACATTGCAGGCATTAAAAGAGTTCTTGGAATTGGTTAAATAACGTCTGCTAATCGCAAGGTTTGCCATTGGGCCCATAAGCGCTGGTTATGCGTACTTGGTTTGAGAAGCAAACGGGCCATCAAGGGGGCTAGATAGGCTTGCGACGTATCTACCAACAAGATGTAACGCGACTCACTCACTGCAAGGTGCGCCGAATCCGCAGATTCACTCAAACGTCCGATCCAATCCATGTCCACCAAAGTAGCCAACACATCATCTACTTGTAATGGGTCAAGTCGCAGATCGCTACAAAGCTGTAGAAGACTCGCGCCACGCGCTTGGCTCTGTCTCGCTTGGTGGAGATGTTGCAAAACTTCTAAAGCTAACTCAAAACGCCAACCAGCGGTTCGTAAATCACGGGCAACGCCACTTAGCAATGTCGGTAAATTTGCAACGAATACCGCGCCCATCAAAACAATGGTCCAGGCTAAAAAAATCCATACAAACAAAATAGGAAGGGTTGCAAAAGCGCCGTAAACCATGGAATAGGTGGACATCTTTCCAAAGAAATACGCCAGCACATTTCGAGCAACGGTGATGGCCGCAACCACCCAAGTGCCACCCACCAAAGCATGGCTCCAAGGTACTTGGGTATAGGGAACGTAGCGATAAAGTGCAGCAACGCCCCACACAAACAAGCCATATTCCAACGAACTCAGAACCCAACCTACATTGCCAAAAGCAGTGGGAGAAAAGTCTTGCGAAAAACTCACAAACTGCGTGGTCATCACGATACCAACGCCAATCATCAATGGACCTAAGGTAAGTGCTGTCCAATACAGGAGCAACCTTTGCGCAAACGGACGTTTTTTCTTCACACGCCAAATCGCGTTCAATGTGCGGTCAATAGTAAAAACCAAAGCCAAGGCTGACAGAATTAAGGCCGTCACACCCGCAGCACCTAAGCGACTCGCTTTATTGGCAAACAAAGTGAGATACCCCAGTACTTGGCGAGAAATATTGTCTGGCATCAGGCTTTCTACCAAGCGCTTTTGCACAACAGCTTGAAAGTCGCTGAACATAGGAAAGACTGTAAAAACAGCCAACGCTACAGTCACAAAGGGGACTAGCGCGATCAAGGTGGTGAAAGTCAAACTACCAGCTGTTTGACCCAAGCGGTCTTCACGAAAACGCAACGCAACAACGCGCGCAGTATTGGCCCAAGGAAATTGCGCAAGATGCGCCATGAATTTTTGAAGATGCGAGACAATCATGGACTACATCATGCCAGTATCTATGACAACTCTTCCCAACCACGTATCTCGCACCCGATTACTCGCCGTTCTTAGTTTGACGGGCTTGATTGTTCTGGGATTAGTTTGGGAACTCTGGCTAGCCCCTCTTCGCCCAGGCGGCACTTTGTTGGCTTTAAAGGTGGTGCCGCTGTGTATCCCACTTGCCGGCCTTCTGAAAAACCGCATGTACACCTACCGCTGGGTCAGCCTGTTCATTTGGCTATATTTCACAGAGGGCGTGGTGCGTGCTTGGGGTGATGCCGCACCGAGCTGCTACTTTGCTTTTGCAGAGGTAGTGCTTTGCGTAGTTTTATTCATAGCTTGCGCACTCCACGTGCGCTTGCGTTTTCAATCTTTACAAAATGACTGATCACACTTCTTCTGCACTTTTAGACACCTTACGACAAGTGCTTGGCGCATCGCATGTGCTGACTGACGGTGACTTATCTAGTTACGAACAAGACTGGCGTAAACGCTCACGTGGCAAGGCGCTAGCTGTCGTTAGGCCAGCCAATACGGAAGAAGTAGTTGCTACGGTCAAAGCCTGCGCAAATGCAAGAGTGAGCATCGTGCCGCAAGGTGGCAATACGGGCTTGGTTGTGGGGTCTATCCCCAATGAAGGCGGCACCCAAGTGGTACTGAGCATGCAGCGCATGCACCGCGTGCGCAATGTAGATGCAGACAATCTCACCATCACCGTCGAGGCTGGTTGCACCTTGCAAAGCGTGCAAGACGCAGCTGAAAAAGCAGGCTATCTATTTCCACTCAGCCTTGGTTCCGAAGGTAGTTGCACGATAGGCGGCAACTTAGGAACCAACGCTGGAGGCACACAAGTTGTGCGCTATGGAAATGCACGTGAATTGTGTTTGGGGCTCGAAGTGGTCACCGCATCTGGCGAAGTGATGCACGGCTTGAGTGGCTTGCGTAAAGACAACACCGGTTACGACTTGCGTAATTTGATGATTGGCAGTGAAGGTACCCTCGGCATCATCACCGCGGCGACGATGAAGCTATTCCCACAACCTGCTGCCACCCTTACCGCTTGGGCAGCTGTGCCAACTGTGACTGATGCAGTGAAGTTGCTTGGACTTGCCCACCAACATTTAGGCGCAAGTCTGACAGGGTTCGAGATGATGAATCAGTTTTCACTGGGTTTGGTGAACAAGCACTTTCCACAAATGCGGATACCTTTGTGGAACGACACGCCCTACTGTGTCTTACTTGAAAACTCCGACACCGAGTCGCAAGAGCATGCACGCGCGCGCTTTGAACATTTGCTTGAAGTCGCTATGGAAGAATGCTGCGTAACAGATGCGGTAGTCGCAGAAAATCTTTCGCAAGCGCGCAATTTTTGGCATATTCGCGAAAGCATCACCATGGCGCAGGCTCAAGAGGGCTTGAACATCAAACACGATATCTCTCTATCTGTTTCTTCCATCGCTGCGTTTGTTGAAAAAACCGATGCACAACTCGCGCAAGAAATTCCTGGTGTGCGTCTGGTGAACTTTGGGCATTTGGGCGATGGCAATTTGCATTACAACGTCCAAGTACCCGATGGCCATGACACCCAAGCATTTCTCAAAGATTATGAAGAGCGTGTCAACCATTTGGTCTATGACTCCGTGAAAAGTTTTGGTGGGTCGATCTCTGCAGAACATGGGATCGGTAGCTTGAAAGTGGATACCTTGCCGGAATACAAAGACCCCACCGCTTTGGCATTGATGCGGCAAGTGAAACAAGCACTCGATCCTCTGGGAATTTTGAATCCGGGTCGCGTAGTGCGCTAGTTTGGCCGCATCGGATGTTCGAGACAAAGTGTTTAAACTTCACTACTTATTGAAAAACTGAATCGTTATGCGCCCCATCAGAAGCCAATATGAAGATTTCATGCGCCATGTTTATACCCATGGCGTCGCTAAAACTGACCGCACAGGAACCGGCACGCGAAGTGTATTTGGCTACCAAATGCGCTTTGATTTGAACGAGGGCTTCCCTTTAGTCACTACCAAAAAAGTGCATCTGCGTTCCATCATCCAAGAGTTGCTGTGGTTCTTAACGGGTTCTAGTAATAACAATTGGTTGAAAGAACGTGGTGTCAGCATATGGGATGAATGGGCACGGGATGACGGCGACTTAGGACCTGTATACGGCGTGCAATGGCGCAGTTGGCCTACCCCTGATGGCGGTCACATTGACCAAATATCAGAGTTAATCCAAACCCTCAAAACCAATCCAGACTCACGACGCATGATCGTCAGCGCCTGGAATGTTGCCGAACTCAGCAAAATGGCACTCATGCCTTGCCATGCGTTTTTTCAGTTTTATGTGGCACCTGCGCAAAATGCTGGAGAGAAAGGCCGCTTGAGCTGTCAGTTGTACCAACGCAGCGCCGATATTTTTCTAGGCGTACCTTTCAATATTGCAAGTTACGCTTTGCTCACGCATATGCTGGCCCAACAATGCAATTTAGACGTAGGCGACTTCATTTGGACTGGTGGAGATTGCCATATCTATAGCAACCACCACGAACAAGTGGAGTTGCAACTCAGTCGCGCTCCTTACGCCTACCCCACTCTGCACATTGCACGTCAACCTACTTCGATTTTTGACTACCAATTCGAAGACTTTGAAGTTCGCGATTACCAATGCCACGGTGCCATCAAAGCACCTGTCGCGGTGTAATGCCGCTGCACATGATTTATGCGCGTACGCGCAATGGTGTGATTGGCAAACAAGGCCAACTACCTTGGCATTTGCCTGAAGACTTGGCGCATTTCAAACGCTCAACGCTCGGCCAGCCCGTGGTGATGGGGCGCGTGACTTGGGAATCTTTGCCTGAGAAATTTCGCCCACTGCCAGGTCGCAGCAACATAGTGGTATCTAGGCAACCATCTTTTTCAGCGCCTGGCGCGCAAGTGGTCGCATCTTTAGAAGCGGCAATGGCACTGTTTCCGCCAGCCGAAGTCATTTGGTTGATTGGAGGTGCACAACTCTACGCGCAAGGCTTGGCAAAAGCATCTCAAATTGTTGTCACCGAAATCGACGCAGACTATGAAGGAGATGCTTACGCGCCAACTCTTTCACCGAGTGATTGGATTGAAACGCAAAGAACTTCCCATGTGTCTGCACAAGGTCTGGCGTATCACTTGGTGACCTTGCAGAAAAGAAATACACACTAACTATGAAACTCGCCACCTGGAATGTGAACTCTTTAACCGTGCGATTGCCGCAGGTACTCGATTGGTTAGAGACGCAAAAATCAGAGGGTGGTATCGATGTGTTGGCACTACAAGAAACCAAAACTACCGACGATAAATTCCCGCGAGAAGCCATTGAATCCGCCGGCTACCACGTCGCTTTTTTTGGTCAAAAAACTTATAACGGTGTCGCATTGATTGCAAAGCATCCGATTGAAGCGGTTGTCCACAACATTCCCAATTTTGAAGATGAGATGGCGCGCGTGATCAGTGCCACCGTCAACGGTGTTCGCGTAGTTGGGGCTTATTTCCCTAACGGCCAAGCTCCAGATAGCGACAAGTTTGTTTACAAAATGAACTGGCTCACCGCTTTAACCCAATGGCTTCAAACTGAAATGCATACCCACCCAAAATTAGTTTTGATGGGCGACTTCAATATCACTTGGGACGATGCAGATGTATGGGATCCAGTAGCCCTAGCCGACACGATCCACTGCACCAAGGAAGAACGCGCCCATTTCAAAGCACTACTAGATTTAGGAATGGTTGACGCGTTCAGGTTATTCGAGCAAGCCGAGAAAAGTTACTCGTGGTGGGACTACCGCGAATTTGCGTTTCGCCGTAACCGTGGCATGCGTATCGACCATATCTTGGTTTCCCTTGCATTGAAAGACCAAGTTACAGCTTGCGTGATTGATAAATTACCCAGAAAAAATGAGCGTCCTAGTGATCACACGCCGGTTGTGGTGACACTGAGTTAAACGGTTACTCTTGAATCCCTAGCTCTTGAATTTTGCGGGTGATCGTGTTGCGACCGATACCTAGTTTTTGCGCCGCTTCGATACGGCGGCCGCGTGTGCTGGCCAAAGCCGTTTGAATCAGCCGAGCTTCGACACGATTCACCATAGCGTCCCACACATCGGTACGACCCGCTACCAAAAGACTCATGGCTTCGGCTTCAAAGCCTTGTTCCCAATCAGCACCTGGCAAATTAAGCACTACGGGAGTCGCTATGGCTTTAGAACTTGCTAATTGCGATTCATCTTCGTGGGCGTGTGCGCTCGTTGTAACGTCTTCCAAAACATGTTGCGCCATAGGGCCTGATTCATTGGCAAGCCCCAACACCTCTGGCGGCAAATCTTTGGGCTCAATCACCTGGGCTGGTGCCATCACGGTGAGCCAATGGCAAATATTTTCGAGCTGGCGTACGTTTCCAGGGAAATTGAATAAATTCATCCGCGATTGCGCTGCATCCGAAATGCGCTTAGGTTCTACACCCAATTGCTGGGCACTTTGCTGTAAGAAATGGCGCGTCAATGTAGGGATGTCTTCTCTGCGTTCGCGCAGTGCGGGCAAGCGCAAACGAATCACGTTTAAGCGATGAAATAAGTCTTCGCGAAATGCGCCTTCCTTGACGCGTTTCTCCAAGTCTTGATGGGTAGCGGCGATCACACGCACATTGGCTTTGATGGCACTGTGTCCGCCCACACGATAGAAGTTGCCGTCGCTGAGCACACGCAATAAACGGGTTTGCAAGTCGAATGGCATGTCACCGATTTCATCTAGGAATAAGGTGCCGCCTTCGGCTTGTTCAAAACGCCCTCTTCTGGTGGCTTGCGCACCAGTGAATGCACCGCGTTCGTGCCCAAAGAGTTCGCTCTCGAGCAAATCTTTGGGAATAGCAGCTGTGTTGATGGCGACAAAAGGACCTTTGGTTCCGGTGTCACCACGTGGTGAATGTTTGTGCAGCGCACGCGCTACGAGTTCTTTGCCAGAACCGCTTTCTCCCGTGATCATCACAGTGACATGGCTTTGGCTCAAACGCCCAATCGCACGAAACACGTCTTGCATCGCAGGTGCTTGGCCCAGCATTTCTGGTGTGGCATCTTGCAAATCACTTTGCGCTTGTTCGCGCTGGCTCTCATCAACAGCACGGCGGATCAACTCGACAGCTTTGGGTAGATCAAAAGGTTTGGGAAGGTATTCAAAAGCACCGCCTTGGAAAGCGGATACCGCACTGTCTAAATCTGAAAACGCCGTCATGATGATGACAGGCAACATGGGCATGCGTTCTTTGACTTTGGTCAATAAGTCCAAGCCAGAGCCACCAGGCATCCGGATGTCACTGACCAAAATCTGCGGAAGTTCGTCTTCGCTAGCTTGACTTAAGGCTTGCAATACTTCACGCGGAGAGGTAAAACTACGAGTAGGCAAGTTTTCGCGCAACAGTGCCTTCTCCAGCACAAAGCGGATTGACTGGTCGTCATCAACTATCCAAATCGGTTTCATTTCAACGCTACTTTCTTTTTTTCAAGCCAAAGGAATCACGATTTTGAAATCTGTTCGCCCGGGCTCGCTGTCACACTCAATCAATCCATGGTGTTGCTGAATGAAGGTTTGGGCCAAATTTAGCCCCAACCCCGATCCACCGTCTCGGCCAGATACAAGCGGGAAAAACAAGCGGTCCTTGATTTCTTCTGGAACACCCGGTCCGTTATCTATAACATGCAATTCCAGTGCCAACCTATAGCGATTTTTTCCAAAAGTGACTTGTCGATTGATACGCGTTTTAAGGACAATTTGTGCATCTCCAGACGCCACCCGCTCTGACAGTGCATGGGCTGCGTTATGCACGATATTGAGCACAGCTTGTATCAACTGTTCACGATCGCCCCGAATTTCAGGAATAGAGATGTCGTAGTCACGCACCACCTTCAGACCACGAGGAAATTCAGCCAACACCAAAGAGCGCACACGTTCGCACACCTCATGGATATTCACATCCCCCACCACATGTGGGCGACGGTGAGGCGCCAATAGGCGGTCAACCAATAACTGCAAGCGATCTGCTTCATGCACGATAACCTGGGTGTATTCCACCAAGTCGCGACCTGCCACTTCCATCTGAAGTAATTGGGCGGCGCCACGGATACCGCCTAGTGGGTTCTTAATTTCATGGGCTAAGTTGCGAATAAGTTCTTTATTGGCCTGTGCTTGATCAATCAAGCGGTCTTCACGCTCTAGGCGCGCCTGTTGTTCGAGTGGTAGCAACTCAATCAGTACTTCGTTATCGTTATCCGTAGGAGCAACGATCACATGCACCGGCAAAGGTTCCGTCAGAGGTCTGCGCAAATGGGCGTCATAGCGCATCACGGCAAAGGCGTTGCTTTGAGCACCCTTTAAAACACTTTCAAAACCCGATGGCTTAAGAAAGTGTTGTGACAACGAGTCACCCACGATATGGCGTTTCGATACGCCCAGCACATCCTCTAGGGCGGAGTTGGCAAAAACCACTTTGCCATCAACGCGGACTACTGCTACCAGGGTAGCCAATAAGTCAAAAGCTTGCGTGTAGGGATGGGTACTCATGTTTAAAAAGCGAGGTAAAAAAAAGGACGGCTTGCGCCGTCCCTTCTATGCAACAGCGTTGCGACCTATTACAGAGAGTAATACATGTCGTATTCAACGGGGTGCACGGCTTGACGGAAGCGTGTGACTTCTTGCATTTTGAGTTCGATGTACGCATCGATCATGCTGTCAGTGAACACGCCACCTTTGGTCAGGAAAGCACGGTCTTTGTCCAAATACTCCAAGGCTTGGTCCAAGCTGTGGCATACGGTGGGAACCAACGCGTCTTCCTCGGGTGGCAAGTGGTAGAGGTCTTTGGTAGCGGCTTCGCCGGGATGGATTTTGTTTTCGATACCGTCCAAACCAGCCATCAACAATGCTGAGAAGCAGAGGTATGGGTTGGCCATTGGATCTGGGAAACGTGCCTCAATACGACGGCCTTTGTCAGACGCTACGTGAGGAATTCGGATTGATGCAGAACGGTTACGGCTCGAATAGGCCAATTTGACAGGCGCTTCGAATCCAGGTACCAAACGCTTGTAACTGTTGGTAGTGGGGTTGGTGATCGCATTCAAGGCACGAGCGTGCTTGATGATGCCGCCGATGTAGAACAAAGCGGTATCGCTCAAACCAGCATAGCCTTTTCCTGCAAACAGGTTTTTGCCGTCTTTCCAGATGGACTGGTGCACGTGCATGCCAGAACCGTTGTCACCCACCAATGGCTTGGGCATAAAAGTAGCTGTTTTGCCGAAAGAGTGGGCCACGTTCCAAACGACGTATTTCAGTTTTTGAGTCCAGTCAGCGCGCTCAACCAATGTAGAGAACTTGGTACCGATTTCGTTTTGACCAGCGCCAGCCACTTCGTGGTGGAACACTTCAACGGGGATGCCCATTTCTTCCAAGATCAGAGACATCTCGGCGCGCATGTCTTGCATGCTGTCGACAGGAGGCACTGGGAAGTAGCCGCCTTTCACGGTTGGACGGTGGCCTTTGTTGCCGCCTTCCATCACTTTGTCAGAATTCCAAGGAGCCTCGTATTCATCGATTTTGAAGAAAGCGCCAGACATGTCATTGGCCCAACGCACGTCGTCGAAGATGAAGAATTCTGGCTCTGGTCCAAAGTAAGCGGTATCGCCCAAACCAGAGGCCTTCAAATAGGCCTCAGCGCGCTTGGCGATAGAACGTGGGTCGCGGTCATAAGACTTGCCGTCACCTGGCTCGAGCACGTCGCAGCTCAACACCAAAGTGGATTCTTGAAAGAATGGGTCGATAAAGGCTGACATCGCATCAGGCATCAACAACATGTCAGAGGCTTCAATGCCCTTCCAACCAGCGATAGAAGAACCGTCGAACGCGTGACCTTCTGTAAATTTCTCTTCATTGAACGCAGACACAGGCACGCTCACGTGCTGCTCTTTGCCTCGGGTATCTGTGAAACGGAAGTCAACGAACTTGACTTCATTGTCTTTCACCATTTTCATCACGTCTGCGACGGTCTTGGCCATTAGGCTCTCCTTCAAGGGTAGGTTGGTTATCTAAAGGTACGTAGTAACTCGAAGCATTATTTATGCCAGTGACCGCTTGAAAAACGACCCACTGTCAAAGACTTCTTAGTGCTTATTCTGCCTTGACTTTGGGGCGGCTTGGATGACGCGTCTCAACTTCCGTCCAAAAGTACAAACCTATAGAATGCATTATTATGGTGCATTTTTAAAATAAATGCACTAAATTAGGGATTATTTAAGGCCGCACCAATTCGGGGCCGAATTTGAGGTCAAAGGCTTTCAATCCATTCAAAAGTTCTGGGTAGGCTCGGTCCACCAAGGAGGGCTCACCCTTAACGCCTAGTTCAATGTGGCGGCCGTATTCAGGGTGATCGACGCTTGGCAAACTAAAAACTTTGATGCCCTCAAACTGTTTTTCCATCTGCTCCATCAACGGCGTCAGCATAGCCTCCATGGATCCAAAGATGATGACCGATTTCTCCATCCAGGCGGCGTCTAAAAATAGATCCTTGTAGTGGGTATCTAACACCCATTCGATCATGGGCCAAGCCATGACCGGAAAGCCCGGAACAAAATGCACAGCCCCGCCACCCGGCCCACGGCAAGTGAATCCAGGAATTTTGTTGTAAGGGTTGGGGATGAGTTCAGCCCCCAAAGGAAACACGCCCATATTCAAACGATGCACGTTGTTGGGGTGATCGGGTTCATAGGGAACACCTTGCTCCTTGGCAATATCTTTCATGCGCTCGCGGATAAAGACTTCTGCTTGTGGATGCAAACTTAATTCAAGACCCAAAGCACGTCCTGCACATTGACGGGTGTGGTCATCCGGTGTGGCGCCAATGCCGCCGCATGAAAACACAACACTATTACCAGTGAATGCGCGCTTTAAGGTACGGGTGATGCGCTCTGGTGAATCGCCCACGTAGTCAGCCCAATCGAGGCTCAGACCCCGAGCAGCTAAAAGTTCAATGGTTTTAGGTAGGTGCTTGTCTGCACGTTTGCCGGAAAGGATTTCATCGCCAACGATGATCAGGCCAAATTCAGGGCGTTGGGGGGGGGGTGCTTGGTTCATCTGCCAATGCTAGCGCAGGTA